>QWCN01000884.1_pt1 | contig 50953 bp, 46 predicted proteins | sample 1972711 | NCBI WGS metagenome assembly QWCN01 (sample SAMN09866707, study PRJNA288562) | Human gut metagenome isolate term1_stool, whole genome shotgun sequencing... | isolation source: gut | host: Homo sapiens | place: USA: California
CGGATAAACGCCCCGCCCGATTCTCTCCCGCAAGTCCGTGAAATAAGGGAGTACTTTTCCCGGAGGCGCCTTCTCTTATGCCCTTGCCTCTCCCGTTGAAATACAAACGGTTTAAAAACACCTGCCCGCTCTTTTTTCTCTCGCCTGCGCTGCCCCGCGGTGTAAAAAACTTAAAGGCTCTCGTAGATCCGCTTCATCTCCCCCGCGTCCTCGATCTGCGTACCCGCCGATTCGCTGACGATATACGGCTGCAATTTCAGCTGTTTCAGCGCTATGGCGAGCGGATAAAATTCGGGGCCGTAAACGGTGTCCTCGAAAGTGAGGTGCTTCACCTCGCCCTTTGCGGAATACATGATCTTGGAAAAATGCGCGTGAAAATGTTTCATGCGTTCGAAGCCGAGTTCGTCGATCATGTAGGAAAGGCGGGAGAGATAGTCGTCCGCCGTTTTTAAAGAGCCTTGTTCCCGCGCGTTGATATGCCCGAAATCGACGCAGGGCGTATAGACGGGGTCGATCTTGCAAAAGCGCACGATCTCTTCGATCGTGCCGATCTGCGCGAGCTTGCCCATCGTTTCGGGACAGAATTTGAGATCCTGCAACCCGTTGAGATAGATATAATCGCGGAGCACTTTCAATCTTTCCTCCGTCTTTGCCACCGCTTCTTCGCGGCAAACTTTCCCCTGCGCGGCGGGATGGAACACGACGCGCTCTCCCCCCATCAGTTTCACCATTTTGCCGCTGTCGAGCACATAGCCGTAGGACTTAGCAGCCATTTCGTCGTCGGGATTGGCGAAATTGATAAAATAGGGGGCGTGCACGGAAATCTCCACGCCCTCCGCCGCAAACGCCTCCTGTATGGCGATCGCCTTTGTTTCGCTCATGCGCACGCCCCGCCCGAAGGAATACTCGAAACAGTCGAGTCCCCGTTCCCTGACGAAAGGCGCCGCTTCCTCGGTATGCGAGAAACCCGCCGCATAAAAGCAGTCCGAGTTTCCGCTCGGTCCGAATTTAATCATGAATAAAATCTCCTCCGAAATCTGCCGCCGCATTGTTCCTGCGGCGGTTTACAAAAAAATCGGCAGACCGAATCGCGCCTTTCAAAAGCGCTTGACGCGATTCACGTGCCCCGCCGCACCCTCTCTATGTCCGTTTCCAGCTGTCTTTTCAGCGCCGCGGCGCCGTCGAACTTCTCGATGTCCCTCAAAAAACGGACGAAGCGCACGGTCAGTTCCTTGCCGTAGAGATCGCCCTCGAAGCCGTCGAGATAGGTTTCCGTCAACACTCTGTCGTTGTCAAAGGTAGGGCGGGCGCCGAAATTGGAAATACATTTATATTCCTTTCCGTCCACGCAAACGCGCGTTTCGTACACCGCCCGCTTTAAGGGGAATTTTCCCTCGGGATAGAGGATATTCGCCGTGGGAAAGCCCATCGTCCTGCCCACGTGCCTGTCCTCGACGACCTCTCCGCGCAGGAAAAACGGCTCGCCCAAAAATCGCGCCGCCCCCGCCGCATCTCCTTCTTCCAGCAATCTTTTGACGGCGGTAGCGCTCACCTTTTCCCCGTTCAGGCGCAGCAGCCCGGACACGTCCACGCGGACGCCCGTGCGCTCCTTTAAGAAAGCGGGGGTTCCCGCGGCGCCTTGACCGAAGCGAAAATCGCTGCCGCAGAAAAAAAACTCGGGGGAAAATTCCGTCGTCAACAGCTCCGCGAAGCGCGCGGGCGGCATATCTTTGATCTCCGCAAAGGGAAGCTCGAACGCGAAATCGATGCCGAGCGAGGAAAAGATTTCCTCCCGTTCGGGAAAGGTGAACAAATCGCGGCTCCCTTTGCCGCCGCCGATCGTCATGATCCCGACGGGAAGGAGCGTGCGTTTGGCTCTTTCGACGAGAACGCGATGGCCGATATGCACGCCGTCAAAGCCGCCCAGAAGCAACGCGCAGGGCGCTTTTTTATCAAATTTCCCCGTCAGGTCCGCCGTTTTCAACATTTTCGTCCGTTTTTCCTTTCTGTCCCGCGCCGAAGTGTGTTCGCACAAACGGGAACAGGCATAGTTAGGAGATGATTTTTCGCAAGACACGGCGCTTTCGCACAGACGTACAAAGACATACGGTAAGCGGAAACCGCAAAGTATTACGAAAAGTCTGCCGTAAACCGCCGTTTTTATTTTGTGTGAACGCGCTCTGAATGAAGGCGCAAAAAATTTTTCGTCTTTACTTGTCCGTTTTCTTCTTTGGGCGCCTTTTCCCTTTCCTCGCCGCCGTCCCAGGGGCGAATCCGATTCCAAACCGTTCGTTTTCCTCGTTTCCCGCCGCGTGCGTCAGCAGAGCTTGGTCCTGACCCTTGCCAATCCGTTTTTCACCTCGGCGATCCCGTAAAAAACGCCCTCCCGATATATTTTATACTGTCCTTCGGGATAGTCCGTCGCGGCGGGAACGCCGTTGAATATTTTTTCCCGTCCCGCCCCGTGTAATACGATCTTTTCAAAGGGCAGCACCCTTTCCGTGGGAATGATGAAGCTTTCCGCGTTTTCTTCCGTCAACCAGTCGGGCGGCACGGCGTCCTCTATTTTAAAATACCCGCTTTGCGTGCGTTTCAAACCGCTCATGACGGCAGCGGTGCCTATCTTTTCAGCGACGTCGCGCGCGAGGGAACGGATATACGTGCCCCCGCCGCAGCGAATTTTGAAGCAAAACGCGCCTTCCCTGCCCTCCGCCGCGCCCAAAAGCGTCACTTCGTCTATCCGCACCCGCTTGGGCGCAAGCTCGAATTCCACGCCCGCGCGGGCAAGCTCGTACCCCCGGCGCCCGTTGACGTTTTTGGCGCTGTACTTGGGCGGCACCTGCAAAACGTCCCCGCAGAAATCGGGCAGAACGGCGCGGATCTCCTCCGCTTCGGGAACGCGCCCGCACTCGAAAAGTTCCCCCGTCGAATCGAGCGTATCCGACGTGACGCCGAACGTAAATTCCGCGATGTATTCCTTCTCTTTTGCGAGGAAATAATCGAACAGACGCGCGGCGTTGCCGATTCCCACGGGCAGAACGCCGCTTGCCAGGGGATCCAGCGTGCCCATGTGCCCGCACGGCAGGCCCGTGAGCCGTTTGATTTTGTTGACGATTGCCGAGGAGGTGACTCCCGACGGCTTATCGACATTGATAAATCCCAATGTTTCCACTTTTCTTTCCGTCTTCACGCTGCTCCTTTTTCTTAGTCGCATCCGCTGCGGCCGCGCGGCGTAAGCGTTGCCAAAAACGCTTCTTTTTCCGCCACTTTGCAAGGCGTCCGAAAAGGAAAGGAACAAAACGGACTCCCGCTCTTTTTCAGACGCTCTTGCAAAAAAGGCGCGCGATTTTTATCGAAGCTCTATCCCCAGTTTGAATCCGAGGTTGCCGAGGATCTTTTTGACGAACCCGTCCAATGCCTCGGGCGTAAACGCCTTTTCCGCGTCCGCGCCCGGCGTAAAAGTCAAAGTGAACGCCATGCTCTTCTTGCCTTCGGGCACCTGCCCGCCCCTGTATACGTCGAAAAGCCTGGCTTCCGTCACGTATTTGCAGGAGTGCAGGAGCACCTCCTCCACCTCCGCGCAGGTCAGTTTTTCATCGGCGATGAGGGCGAGATCGCGCTTGACGGCGGGGAATTTGGGAAGATTGACGAATGTGACGCCGTCTTCCGCGGCCCCTTTGAGGGCCTCCCAATCCAGCTCTCCGAGATATACTTTTTTATCGAGTCCGAGGGAAAGGGCGATCGCGGGGTCGAGTTCCCCGATATACCCCACCTCTTTCTTGCCGAGCAGGAGTTTCGCGGACACGCCGGGATGCAGATAGGGCTTTTCCGCGCGCTCGTAGCCGAGCTTGAAATGAAACGCCCCGGCGAGGGATTCCACGGCGCCTTTCAGATCGAAGAAGTCGTATTTGCCGCCCCAGAGCCCCAGCGCGAGGGTTTTTCTCTCCTCGGGCTGCCGCTCGGGGGGGAGGGTTTCGGACAAATACACGTTTGCGAGTTCGAATTCCCTGCCCTCGTCGTTGCCGCGGCGGATATTGCGCACCGCGTTTTGCAGCATGGAGGGCGCGAGGAAAGTGCGCATTGCCGACAGCTCCTCGCTGATGGGATTGAGCACGCGCACCGCGTTTCGCTCCTCCGCGTCTTCGGGAAGGCGGAAAAGATCGAACTCCTTGGGCGAATAGAAGGAATAATTGCACGCCTCCAAAAAGCCCTGCGTGCGCAGGACGTCCTTTACGCGCAGTTCCTGTTTCTGTTCCGCCGAAAGCCCGCCGCCCGTCACGCTCGCCCTTTCGAGGAAGGTGGGCGTCAGGTGCGCGTAGCCGTACATACGGATGATCTCTTCCGCCAAATCGGCATACCCGTCCACGTCGTCCCGCCAGCCGGGGACTTCCACGCTCAGGACGTCCCCCGAAATTTCGGGTTTGAAGAAGAGCCTCGTCAAAACGGAAAGGATTTCTTGTTTCGGAACGTCGATGCCGAGGAGCGCGTTTATTTTGGCGACGCTCGCCGTCATCTTACGCGGCGTCAAATCGGCGGCGCACACGTCTTCGCAAAGATCGGTCACGACGCCGCAGCAGATCTCTTCGATGAGGTGCAGCGCGCGCGCCATGCCCCGTCCCGTCGTGTAGGCGTCCACGCCCTTTTCGAAGCGGAAGGAGGAATCGGAGCTTTGTCCCAGCGCCCGCGAGGTCTTTCTCACGTTGTCGCGCGCGAATTTGGCGGCTTCGAAAAAGACGTTTTTCGTTCCCTCCTTGATTTCGCTGTTCAAGCCGCCCATGATCCCCGCGAGGGCCACGGGCTTCTCTCCGTCGCAGATGACGAGGTTTTCGTTCGTCAGCGCAAATTCCTTTTTGTCGAGGGTGACGATCTTCTCCCCTTCGCGGGCGCGGCGAACGACGATCTGCCCGTCCTTGATATCGTCCGCGTCGAAGGCGTGCATGGGCTGCCCCATTTCGAGCAGCACGAAATTCGTGACGTCCACGACGGGAGAAATGGAACGGATGCCCGAAAGCGCCAGCCGCTTTCTCATCCACGCGGGGGACTTGCCGCCCCTGACGTCTTCCACATAATGCCCGATATAGCGGGGACAGAGATCGGGCGCGTCCACCCGCACCTTCACGGGATTTTTCGAAGTCTTATGCGGGGTGTAGGAATCGTCCGGCTCTTTGAGGGGCTTTTGAAGCACCGCAGCCACTTCGCGCGCGATCCCTAAAATGCACTGACAGTCGGGACGGTTGGCGGTGACGGAAATATCGAAAATCCAATCGTCCAGCCCGACGACTTTTTTAATATCCTCGCCCACGGGCGCGTCTTTGCCGAGATCCAAAAGCCCGTCCGTTTCCGCGCCGGGATAGAAATCGTCGTTGATGCCGAGTTCCTCGCCCGAACAGAGCATTCCCAAAGACTCCACGCCGCGGAGCTTTCCTTTTTTGATCTTTTTTATTCCGTCGGGATTTTTTTCAAGGGCGGCGGGATTGGTTTCGCAGACGGTGGAATTGTCCAGCGCGCAGGGCGTCTTCATACCTTCGTACACATTCGGCGCGCCCGTTACGATCTGAATGTCCCTCCCGTATTTTTCGCCGCAGTCCACGACGCAGACGCGCATATGGTCGCTGTCGGGGTGGGGAGCGAGGGATTTCACCTGCCCCACCACCACGCGGTCTATCTTATTTCCCAGGTAGAGAAGTTCCTCCACCTCAAATCCGCACGAGAACAGCTTTTCGGCAAGTTCTTCCGCGGACACGTCTATCTCCACATAATCTTTCAGCCAGCTCAAAGGTGCTTTCATCGTATACTCCTTTCTTTTTTACTCGCGGAAACGCAACGCCGATGCGTTCCCGTGTTTCGTTTCCCTTATTCTCCGAACTGCGACAAAAACCGCGTATCGTTTTCAAACAGCGCTTTGATGTTGTTGATGCCGTATTTCAGCATGGCGATGCGCTCGATTCCCATGCCGAACGCAAAACCCGTGTATTCGTCGGGATCGACGCCGCAATTTTCGAGTACGCGCCGATTGACCATGCCCGCGCCGAGCACTTCTATCCAGCCCGTGCCCTTGCAGAGGCGGCAGCCCTTGCCGCCGCACTCCGAACAGCTCAAATCCACTTCGACGCTCGGTTCGGTGAACGGGAAATAAGAGGGACGAAGCCGCACTTTCGTGGAGCTTGTAAACATCCTCTTCGCAAATTCCCCGAGCATTCCCTGCAAATCGCAGAGGGTGACGCCCTTATCCACCACCAGTCCCTCCATTTGGTGGAACATGGGCGAATGGGTGGCGTCGTCGTCCGAACGGAAGACTCTGCCCGGGGAAAGGATTTTAATCGGCGGCTTTTCCGTTTCCATCACGCGGATCTGTCCCGCCGAGGTCTGCGTGCGAAGGAGCAGGTTGTCCGCGAGATAGAAGGTGTCCTGCATATCCCGCGCGGGGTGATCCTTGGGGGTGTTGAGGGCGGTGAAGTTATAGTAATCCGTTTCGATTTCGGGCCCCTCGTATACCTTGAACCCCATGCCCGCGAAAATGTCGATGAGCTGATTTTTCACGAGCGTGACGGGGTGCAGGGCGCCCGCCTCGTATTTTCTGCCCGGCATTGTGATGTCGACGCGCTCCGAGGCGTACTTCGCCTCCATTTCCTTCTGACGGACGAGCGCCGCGTGCGCCTCGAATTTTTCTTCCATGCCCTGTTTGAACTCGTTGACGATTTTTCCGAAAGCGGGGCGGTCCTCCTTGGGCAAATCTTTCATGCCGCTCATGATGCCTTTGAGTTCCGCCTGAAATTTCATTTTCAGTTCGTACAGCGCCCTGCCCGTTTCCGTCCTTTGCATCGCGTCTTCGATTTTCGCTTTCAGCGACTGGATTTTTTCCTGCATAACCTCGTTCCTCCGTGATAATATTTTAAAACTTTTCCGCAAAACGCTGCGCCCCGAAGGTCAATCGAAAAATTTGCGTCCCGAAGGGGCAAGTCCCGACCCCGCGCGCCGAAGCGCCCGTCCCTTCTTATTTTTCGCTTTTTTCGCTTTTTCCGTTTTCGCTCTCCGCGGCGGCGTTAAATTTTCCCTGCCTTTTCCAAAAAGCAAATGTTTGTTTTTACAATGCCGTTTTAAGCGATTTAAAACGGCTCAGGCGCGCGATCCGCCCTCCTCCCGACAAGGGGGCGGGAAAGGATAAAAAGACGCCCTGCGCGCCGATTAAGACGCGCAGGGCGAAAAGATTTCGCGGTACCACCTGCTTTCGTATTGTTTCAAAGCTCTTCGCCGCGGCAGGCTTTATAAACCGGGCGGCCGATTTTGAAAAACACCTTATTTTCCGCTGTAACGCGCGGATCGCGTCGCCGACTACTTCCGCTCTTTTCCGAAACGTTCGAAAAAACGGTGCGCACAAAACAGGTGCGCGTTTGTTCCCCGGCAAAGCTCCAAAGTGAAAGGGCGGTCCGATTTCCGTTTCCCCGCCTTTCAGCCTGCGAACGGGGTTTCTTTGAAACGGGGGCTTCGGCGCCCGCTTTTTCATCGCTTTTCTTTTTTATTTGAGAACATTATAGCCGTTCTTTCTGCAAAAGTCAACCGTTTTTTCAAGCCTAAAAGCGAAGGAACAGGATATTTCTAAAATTGCGATTTTTCCGTCGTCCCGATCTTGTCGAAAAGGCACATAAAAAGTTTCGGACTCGTTCAATATGCCGAAAGATTCTTTATCCCTCCACACCTTTCAAGACTTTTCCGCTTTAACTCAATTCTTCGACCCGCGACAGCAACTCCGCGTAACGCGCGGCGAACTCCTCCCCGCTGACGGATCGCGCGAAAAAGTTTGTGTGAAAGCATAAATTGCCCTCTTCGTCGTAAGATTCAAAATAACGGATATAGCGCAGTTCGAGCGGCGTCAGAATCGTCAGCGCCCCGAAATACTTGCGGCAGTTTTCCCCTTCGGCTTCCCACGACTGCTTTGAGGTCTGCATTTGCCCGTACAGCAATTCCAGACACGTTTCCGTCTTTTTGAGTTTTTTAATCCCTTCTTCCCCCACGATATCGTAGTATCCGTCCCCGCCATAGCCCGCGTTAAAAATAGAATCCAGCGCCGCCCAAAGTTTCTCCACCGCCGCTTCGGACAAATTCAGCACTTTTTTATCGGAATATAATTTTATTTCGTCGGGCTTCGCCATATTTTTGTCGGTCACCTGTAATTCCCCTTCGGGAATCGGCGGAAGCGCGTAAACATCCTTGGACACACAGCTCACAAAAAAAATACTGCCCGTAACGATGAAAATCAAAAAGTTAAAAAAACACTTTCTCATATAAGCTCCTTTAAACGCACAAGTTTTCGGAAGGAATCAACTCCCCCGTCACCAAATTGAGATAAGAAATTTTCAACTCACTCATCCCATTTTCATCGGTTTGTATGGTCTTTATGACCTTTGTCGGAATCGGCTGCCCATCCATTACCAAATAGAAATCACTGATTTCCGTATTTAATGAATCATTCAAAATTCCCTCTCCCCCTTTCTCAAAATTTTGGAACTTTGAAACACTTTCCGATTTACATTATATCACTTCTTTTTATGCTGTCAAGAGATTAAAAAAATATTTTTTTATTATTTTCTTTTTTTCTTTTCAAATTTCTCCAAAGATACAATCGGTCTTTTTTTCTTCTCGCAGAACATCCTGGCATAGGCGGCGGAAAATTCCTCCTCCGTCATTTCCTCCACGTTTTCGCGGACGTATTCGGGGATTTTTTTGTACGACATCAGCCGCTTTCCCTCAAACCAATCGGGACGCAGTTTCAGCCCGACGAGCGCGATGCCGCAGACCACCGCCGCTCCGATGATGTTCACCAGCATATCCATCATGCTGTCTTTCAGTCCGCTGCCCCGCACCGCGTCCGTAACATACGTTCCGTCGGGATTCATGGAAACGATGCCGTCCTTCCAGCGCTGCATATTGGACGCGCCGGCAAAGCCCGCTATCTCGTAACTGACGCTGTCCACCGCGTATTCGACGAGTTCCCAGATATATTCGATGGACAGGGCGAAACAAAAACTGAACACGACGATAAAGAAGGGCGACAACTTGACTTTTTTGCTTTCGAGATTGGTGAACGACAGAACGACGGAAAATCCGATGAACGCGATGATTGCGCCGCCCGTAGTATGCAAAATTTTGTCGAAGAGAATGTAATGATCGTAAAAGCGATAGATCTCCCCGAGGATAAAATGGATAAAGATAAAGAGATAGACGATGACGGCGATGAAATCGGGAATGCGCACTTTGAGTTTTCTTTGAAAAAACACGGGAATGTTTAAGCAGACGATGGCAAGCACGCACATCTGTATCTGATTGAGGTACGTTTCCAGCATTTCCCCCGACCCTAAAATGCACTTGACGAGCGAATAGATCGCTGATCCCCCCGTCAACAGAGTCATGATCAGCACAATCCAGTACAATACCCGATTGGCTTTGTGCTGTTTCAAAAGCTTTTCCGTTCTGTAATCGATCAATTCTTGTTTTTCGCTTTCCGTCATACGCTCCTCCACGCCGCAAAAAGCGGCAGCCGACTTCTTTTATCCTTCGTTACAGCAGACGTCAACTCATGTTTGAATACCGTGCGAAAACGCCCGCCACGCCCCTTTGCCGCCGCTGCGACAGCGCGGTGGGCGAGGTTACAGGGCGTTCCAAATTCCCGCAAGCGGGCGCTTCCGCCGAGCTTGCGGACTGCGTCCCGGCGGAAGCGGGCACGAAAACGCTTCGCAAACCCGTAATTTCGTTCTTATTGCAACAGCGCCGGCCGTATGTTTGCATAGTCCGCAAAAGAAGGATGCAGACACATGGCGTCGTCTTTATTATAACGAAAAAACGGCAAAAAAGCAAGCGTCACGCTCTTTTCTGCCGTTAATTTTCTCGGTTTCACACGTTTTTCAACTATTGCTTTTGTTGTTTCAGCAGATCGCGGATCTCTTCCAAAAGCCTCGTGTTCGCCGTTTCCTTAGCTTCCAGCGCCGCTTTTTCGGCAGCCGCTTTCTCCTCTGCGAGGCGAGCCTCCTCGGCTTTTGCCGTTTCCGCTTTGGCGATATCCTCCGCGTACTTCTTTCTGGCTTCTTCGCGCGTCAAACCCTCTTTACGGTATTTCGCAACGGCTTTTTTCTCTATTTCCAGTCCGCTCTTCATCTTATCGCTCGCTTCTGCAAAGCTGTTGATCGCTTTGACGATGCAAAAGAGCACGAAAGCGATGAGCAGGAAATTGATGATGGCGTTGATAAAAGCGCCCCAATCGATGTAAATGGAATTTTCGAGCGAAAGTACGCCGTTCGCGTCATAGCCGCGTTTTAAAAAGGTAAATACTTCGCTCAGCGCGTCCTTGCCCAAAATCAAAGCGAGGACCCAATTGATGAGGGGCTTTAAAATGTTGTCGCTCAGCGCCGTGACGATCGCCGTGAACGCGCCGCCGACGATGACGCCGACCGCCATATCGAGCACGTTGCCGCGCGTGATAAATTTTTTAAATTCACCGAAAAACTTTTTTAAGCCGCCGTGTTTCTTCTCCATAAAGATATGCCTCTTGTAAAATTATTTGTTATTTGTCGCAGATCAGGCTCCCGTAAACATTCGGAGCGTTTCAAAAATCATCGCGTAGGAATTAAGCTGATCCAAAAGGGAGTCCATAAATATAAAATTGAGGACCCACATGACGACGGAAATGACGATGCCCGCAATGGCAAGTCCCCTTCCTTTGCCGTATATATTCTTGGAGCGATTCAAACCGATGATACTGAAAATAAGCCCTAAAAGCGGAATGAAGAAGGAGCAGACGAAGCCCGCGATCGCCATGCCGTTGGAGCCGGAGGCTTCCTGCGGGGGCTGATAGCCGCCGTTTTGCGGCGAGTAATAGTAGCCGCCCTGCGGAGAAGGATTTTGTCCCGGCTGATAGCCGCCGTTCTGCATACCCGGTTGATAGCCGCTCTGCTGATAAGTATTATTCGGAGTCTGCGCAGACTCCGGCGGTTGATAACCGCCCGCGCCGAATTGATCGTTGAGGTTGATACCCTGGGCGGGCTGAGACGCAGAAGCGTTCTCTTTCAAAGTGCCGTCGGGATTGACGGCGGGGTTAGCGTCCGTGGGAGGCATCGCTTCATGGCGGGACACTTTTTCACCGTACTCGGTCAAAGAGCCGCAATTTTTGCACACCATGTCGTTCTCTTCGACAGGGGAGCCGCAATTTTTGCAAAACATAATTTTCTCACCTTTTCCTTAAAATACTTGAACAACGAAATTTGTTCTGTATCATTCTACTACATTTGAGGTAAGATTGTCAATAGGGAAAGCAAATATTTTTGTTTTTTATTCGACATTTTTCTTTCACCCTGATTTTTCTTAGAATAAAAGGATTTTTTTCCCTCTTTTTTCTCCTTCGCGGGAAAAAAGCCCTTCCTTTTCGGCGCCTTTAAAAAAAAGGGACGCCGAAAAAATCAGGCGCCCTTGTTTTTTTTCACTTTTTCGACAATCAGCCACGCAAACAGAGCGCCGCCGGAAAGAGAGCCGTCGCAAAAAATCTGTAAAGGGATTCTTCCCGACGTCAAAAATTCTCCGCTCGCCGTCAAGATTTCCCTTTTCCCGCCGTCCCGTTCAAACGCGCTCACCGTATACGCCGCTCCCTCTTCGAGTCCTTTCAGACAAACGCATGGCGTCCCGTTTCCCCTTCCTTTCTCCGCCGCAACCAAAGCCAGAGCGGACGCCTTGTTTTCCGAAACGGCGAGGAGACCGTAAGCCTCAAAGCGTTCTTTGGAAAACGCGTTTCCCAAGCGGTAGGTCTTTCCGCATTGCAGCAAACGGCGGTATTTTTTAAAGAAGGCGATCCGCTTTCTTATTCCTTCTTCCTGCGACTGCGAAAGCGCGGAAAAATCCGCTTCCACGGTCGGCGCGCCGAACGCCGCCGCATAAAAATCCGTCGGAAGGCTCAAAGAGGCGCAATCGAAGCGGACGCGAGAGGAGAGGACGCTTGGAGGATAGCCGCAGGAAACGCCGCTGCGGAGAAAAAGATCGCGCGGCGCGTCCCCGCCTTCGGCCGCTATCTGCGGAAAATAGCAGAGCAGTCCGAGATCGAATCTCCCGCCGCCCGCGCCGCCCTCGAAGAGAACGCCCGGGAATTTTTCCGCGATGCGCCCCAGCACCGCATACAAACCTTCCGTATAGCGGAGAAAATACTCCCCCGCGGGCACGTCGCGGCAAAAGCAGTCCGCCATGCGCCCGCCCGTTTCCCAGTATACATAGCTCGCCTTCGTTTCGGAAAGAAGGGAGGACAGCGCGCGGACCGCATATTTCTGCACGCGGGGATCCGCAAAGTTGAGAAGAAGCCGTCCCTTGACGCGCAGGGGTTCCCTGCCCGGGATCTTCATGGCGTATTCGGGGTGTTTTTCGTAAAGTTCCCCGTTTTCGGAAATGCTTTCGAGATTCACGCGGATCCCGAATTTTATGCCCGCTTCGCGCGCCGCGGCGGCAAAAACGCCCGCCTCCGTCCTTTTTTCCCCGCCTTCAAAGTGCTCCGCGGGAAAAGAAGCTTCCCCGCCGAGAACGAACACCTCCGCGCCCAGCTCCGCCGCCTTTTTCGCCTCGGCAAGCGCCTGCGGCTCCGTAAAGTCCGAGGGGTTCTCTCCGGCTGCGAAAACGACGGGGCGTTCTCTTCCCTTCCATCTGCCGCGGACGATGTGTTTCGCGACGAAATCGTGCATGGCGAGCGAAACGCCCTCTTCGTCCCCGGCGAACGTCATCGCCGCCTCGGGAGAGGAAAAGCTTTCGCCGGGCAAAAGCGCCTTGTCCAGCATAAAATCGTTTACGCCGACCAAGACGCGGGTACGGGGATACCCGTCCGTTTCCGCCGTTTCTTTATGGCCGCCCGAATAGACGAGGTTAAACGCGTACACGCTCCCCTCCTTTTCCAGCATTACAAAAGGATTTGCGAAGAGGGAGGAGGCGCCGAGGCGCGATTCGCAGACGACGACTCCGTCCTTTACGGGCGTATAGACTTTTTCGTATTCTCCCTCCCGCCCCTCGCGGAAGGCGACGAAAGAGTAGCCGCCGCCGTATACGTCGAGCTGCAAAGAAGCGAGATTCTTCACGCGCACCTCTTTTTTCCCGCCGTTGAAGAGCCGCGCGGACACGGCGATGACGTCCGAATCGTCGAATACCGTGTAATAGAGAAAAAGACGGAGCCTGGAAGGCTCGTCCGAAAATTCGAGAGCGAGCGTCTGGCAGGCGTTTTTCTCCGTCGAGTCGGAATAGGAGGAGGGCAAGGGCGCCAGGGAGGGTTTGTCCGTCAGTTTCGCCCTGAGAAAAGAAAAGCGCGGAGAAAAGGACCCGTCCGCAAACGCGCAGGATACGGAAAAGCGGCGGGCGTCCCCTCCCCCGAACGAAGACGCGAGGCTCAGCGCCGGCTCGTTTCCCTCGCCGGCGCAGGAAAGAAAATCGTAATCGGAGCCGGGCACGGAAAGCCGCCGCCCGTAATAGAGATACTCCGCGCACCTCTCGGCGCGGATCAGAAGCGTCGTCGCGGGAGTATCGAGTTTATACACGTTTCCTTTTGTTTTTATCATAGTGCCGCCTTCTCTTTTGTTTTTCCTATTTTCCGCAAAGCGCGTCTTCTTTTCGGATAGAGCGTTCTATCTCGCTCCGGGTTTTTCGGAGAAAAGATGCGCCTCCTTTGCAAGTCCTTTAAAACATAGGCGTCCGTCAAAGGCTCCGACGCGGAGGAACGGTTGCTTCTCTTGTAAGGAGCGGGAAAGAGCCGGGTCTTTGCCGACGACTTTTTCCCGTAAACGACGATTTCTTTATAACGATTGCCTAACGCCGTACGCGGCTTTTTCGAAAAAGACCGTCCTCGCGGCGCGAAAAATCTTTTTTCCCGCTTTGCGTCGGAGCAATCGTCCCATTCGCGGGAAAGCGAGCGGACGTTTGGGGAAGCGCCGCATACGCCGCGAAAAGAGCCGCGTCGAGGTTTATTATAACACGGCAAACGGGAAAAGCGCAACGATTTTTCCGCGTTTTAAGAGAATTTTCAACCCCTTCACGGCTCTTTTTTCAGTTTTTTCCTTTCTCGCCTTGGCGGGCGGCGAGCAGATCTTCGATGAAAAAGATATCCTCCGCCACCGAAGAGAACGCTTGGAGCAGATACGACCTCGTTTCCTTGCGCTGCGCCGAAAAAATTGCCGTGCAGTATTCCCGCAGCAGAGATTTTTCCATAAACAGCATATCCTCTAAACTATCGTATTCGTTGAGCGTGATCTCGCGTTTGCTGTTTTTCATTCCTTACCGCCTCCCGCGAGCTTTTTAAGCGCGCTTTTGCGCTGTTCGTGACGGACGGCAAGCGCCTCCATATCCTCCGCGAGCGCCGCGTCGGTGAGCAGTCTTGAATAGATCCTCGCTTTCTTCACGGAGAGATCCTCCGCTTCCGCAAGCATGGTCAAAAGCTGAAATTCGCATTCGAAGCCGCTTTCGTATTCTTCCATAAAATAAACCTCCCTTTATTTTCCTTGATACTTGCAAGTATGCGGAAATCGGGGAGGTTTTATACCGAGCAATCTCTGAGGAGAGCAATTTTTCGCTCCTTTTTTAAAGCCGAACGAAGACGTCTTTTCAGTTCCCTGCGCCTTAAAGAAAGCGCTCAATCGGAGCTTTTTTCCTTCGTTTCCGCCGTTTTCGATTTTTCCCTGAAAAAATCGCAATACGGGGCGAGCGTACAGCCGCCGCAGTCGGGACGCCGGGAATGACAGACCCGCCGACCGTGAAAGATCAGCCAATGATGCGCCTTCGACCAGTCGGATTTGGGAATCGAACGATGAAGCCCCTCTTCCACTTCCGCGGGAGTCCTGCCTTTTGCCAGCCCCAGACGGTTGCTGACGCGGAACACGTGCGTATCCACGGCGATGGCGTCGCCGCCGAACGCCACGGAGTATACCACGTTGGCAGTCTTTTTGCCCACGCCCGCAAGACTCATCAGCTCCTTGATATTATCGGGCACCTTGCCCCCGAAATGCTCTGAAATATCCCTGCTCGCCGAGAGAATATGCTCCGCTTTCGTCTTATAGAGCCCGCAGGAAAAGATATACTTTTCCAATTGCTCCTGCGTCAGCGCGCACATGGTTTCGGGCGTAGAATGTTCCTCGAACAATTTTTCCGTCACTTTGTTTACTCTCTCGTCCGTGCACTGCGCGGAGAGAATGACCGCCACCAAAAGCTCGTAGGCGCTTTTGTAGTGAAGGGCGGGACGGGCGTCGGGATATAAACGACTGAGTTCGGCGAGAGCCGCTTTTTTATCATGAGGTTTCATAGCGCTTCCCTTATAATCTAATCGACGTTATATGTGGAATCGGGCGAAAAAATGCCGATAAATACTTCGTGCTTCCGCATTTCCGCTTCTATTATAACATCGCTTACGCAATGTTTGAATAGGGCGCGGAAATGCCCATAAATACTCCGTGCTTCCGCATTTCCGCTTCTATTATAACACAAAAAAAGCGCTTCCGCAAGCTATATTTTCCATAGGCGGAAAAATTTTCCCCCGCTTAAAAAAATTTCCTTCCTCTTCCTTCGTTTTTTCCTCTCCCCCTTCCGCTTGACGCAGGTTTAAAGATTGCGTTTTTTCCGCCTTCAAAAAAATATTTTAAACCGCGGAAAATGTAAATTCCCCTTCGCGGCGCTGTTTTTGCCGCGCGGGAAGGCGTTTTTTCGGCAAAAAGGACCCGAACGCCTTATAAGCGATCCCTTTTCCGAACTTATAAATTCCCCCATGCCGTTTGTCCCATACCCGCGCTTTAAAGCGCGCGGGCGCGCTCTGCAAAGACGAAAACAGCGGTCAGCGCGGCGCGGGATAATAGGGCGTCACCACTGCCCTGCCGTTTTTGTAATCCATTTTATAAAATCCTTTAAAAGCGGAATATTTCCCCAATTTCAAAACCGCCTGCGCGCGGATAAACGCGGACGAATCGAATTTGACGCACAAGCCGCAGCCGATGTTCGCCTCCTTCGGTGCGGAAGCGGTCTGCGCCGCCACGCCGTATTTATATAAACGTCCCGCATAATCCAAAGACTGCGCGCGGGAACGGAACACTGCAAGTATCGTCATAATGTCATACCGACCTCCTCGGCGGAATAGTATATTTTATGACTCTATAAAAAAAGAGGTGACTTTTCATGATCTATTTCGACAACGCGGCAACGGGAGGGCGCAAACCCGACGCCGTTATCTCCGCCGTTTCCTCCGCGGTCAGACTGTGCGCCAATCCGGGAAGAAGCGGACATAAACTCTCCCTTGCCTGCGCCTCCGTCGTCCTCGACTGCCGGAACTCCCTCTCCGATTATTTCGACGGGTACGGCTTCGAGCGGGTGATTTTTACAAAAAATTGCACCGAGGCTTTACATATCGCCATCCTGGGAACGCTCTCCGCGGGCGATCACGTCGTCACAACCTGTATGGAACACAATTCCGTGCTTCGTCCCCTCGAATTTTTGAGCAAGCGGGGAATCGTCACCTACGACGTCTGCCCGTTGACGGACGGGAATATCTCCCCCGAAACCTTCCTTTCCCTCGTCAAGCCGAATACGAAAATGGCGATCGTCACCTCCGCCTCCAATGTCACGGGAGCGATCCCCCCTTTGCAAAAAATCAAGGACGCCCTCCCCAAACGGATCTTGTTCGTCGTGGACGGCGCGCAGGGCGGGGGGCATCTGCCCCTCGATATGAGAGAAACGGGAATCGACGCCTTAGCGCTGGCGGGACACAAAGGCATGATGGGCATTCAGGGCAGCGGCGCGCTCCTGTTTTCCGAGCGCTTCAATCCCCGCCCCGTCATGTTCGGCGGGACGGGCAGCGAAAGCTTTTCCCTCGATATGCCCGACTTTTATCCCGACGCCTTGGAAGCGGGCACCCTCGCTTTTCCCGCCGTTTCCTCCCTTTTGGAAGGGACGAGATATTTGACGCAGAAGGAAGGGGAAATCGGCAGGCATCTCGTCGCTCTCACGGGATATTTTTTAGACGGACTTAAAAAGCTGCCCGCTTACCGCGTCTATTCCATTCCCAACCCCTGCGGCATCGTCGCCTTTTCGCACCGGGAAATACAATCGGAATTCCTGTCCGGGGAACTTTCGGAAAAATATTCCGTAGCCGTGCGCGGCGGACTGCATTGCGCGCCCCTCATGCACGAAGCGCTGGGGACGCAGGAAAACGGGCTGGTGCGGGCGAGTTTCTCCCTCTTCAATCGAAAGGAGGAAATCGCGGTCCTGCTCGACGCCTTAAAGCGCATGGGATAACGAATACGCTTCCGCCGTTCCTTCCCTATTTTCCCGAAGGCGGCTCCTGATTTTTACGGTCTTTTCGAATCGGCAGAAGGTGTTGCCGCACTTTCCCGCGCGGGGAAAGGAACTTTTATCCCGCAAATTTTTATGGACTCCGAGGGGAAAAATTTTTCTCTGCGGCGCCCTTTTAAAACATTTGCAAGCGAATAAAGTTCCCCTTGTGGCATTATTCCGCATTGGCAATCGGGCAGGCTCTTTTTAAAGGAGTATTTTCCGCCTCTTACCGATCAATCCGTTTTCCCGTCCCGTCCGTTGATATTGCGTGCCGAAAACAAGACGATTTTTCTTTACGGGACGTTCCCCGCGCCTTTTAAAAAGAAGGTCCTCACTTCGTATTCGGCGCCCCGGCGCTTTTTACGGGTTTGCTTTTGCGAGGGAGAAGAAAAAAATAAAAGCCCGGCCGCCTGTTGTTGACGAACAAGAAAAGGGCGAGCTTCGACGAGGGAAAAAGGCGGCGGACGAGAAAGAAAGGGCAGCGTTTTTTCATGCCCTTTCCTTGTTTTTTCCCGCGCGGCGTCAAATCCTTTTGAGTCTTTCCACCACGGATTTGAGCTGGCGGCGCTGCACGTTGTTCAACAGCGGGGAAAACTGTTCGTAAAAAGTGTCTATCTCCGCATTGGAGAGCGTGCCCGCGCGCTTGCTTTTTTCCGCTTCGCCCAAAATGCTTCTCAGCATATCGGAATTGCTTTTGCCGTTGAACGCGGCGGCTATTTTTTTTGTAAGCTCCGCCGCGGAACTTTCCATGGCGGGATCGGGCGCCGTAGCCGCCTCTTTTAAAATTTCGCTTTCGTCCTGCGGCGAAGACTGCGGGGTATAATCTTTGAAACTTCTCATGGACTTCTCCTTTTTCATGGGATTTTTTCGGAATATTTAATACTATCCTATGCGGAGAAGCAATTTTTCGTTAGCGTTTTCATATATTGAAAGTATGGAAATCATGATGCTGATTTTATTATACTATCTCTCGCAGAACCCGGATTTTCCCGAAAGCGTCAAGCCCTTGATGGGAAAACTCAAAAATTCCGAGGAGATGTTGAAATTTTTGAACGATTTGTCCCGTTTTTCGGAAATGTTCGCGCTGTTTCAAAAACAAAAGCCCGAAGCGGGCAATCCCCCTCCGCCGCCCAAAGGTCCGCCGCCCCCTAACCCCAAGGAGGAACCGTGCGGCAAAGAACAAAAAAAGGAGGATCCGCCGCCCCCTAAGGACGAAAAAGAAAAACCGCCCTCCCCTACGAACGGGATAGCGGATAAATTCATCGAGGAATGCCTTGACCGATATTTTAAAAAGAGATAGCCGTAAATTTTCCGCAAGCCTCCTTTTCAAAAAGGAGCGCGGCGGCGCTTTTTCCCACGCAAAGTTGCAAGTTGCCGCCCGCAAGAACTCACAGGGGGCGGCGTTTTTTATACCACGGAAAAGCCGCCGTTGACGGGAATGTCCGCGCCCGTGACATAGTCGTTTTCTTCCAAAAACAGCACCGTTTTGGCGACGTCTTCGCCCGTGCCGAGCCTGCCCGCGGGAATTTCCTCTTTCAAAGCCGCCATATCCTCTTTGGAAAAATGCGCGTTCATGCGGGTGTCTATGACCCCGGGGGACACGCAGTTGACGCGGATTCCCGACCAGCCCAGCTCCTTGGAAAGCGCTTTCGTAAAGCCGAGGAGCGCGGCTTTGGAAGCGGAATACGCGCTTTCGCAGCTGCCGCCGACTTCTCCCCACACGGAGGAGATATTGACGACGAGCCCGCTCTTTTTGCTTATCATTCCTTTCAGCGCTTCCCTCGTGCAGAGAAACGCGCCCGTCACGTTGACGGCGAAAAGGCGGTTCCATTCCTCTATCGTCACGTCCTGTATCTGTTTGACGAGGGAAATGCCCGCGTTGTTGACGAGGATGTCCACGCCGCCGATCGTTTGAAAGAGCGTTTTGATCTCCGCCTCTTCCGTCACGTCCGCGCGATAGATCTCCACGCCCGCTTCCGCCGTTTCTCTGGCGCTGTCCTCGTCCGAGGAATACGCCGCGCATACGCGGTAGCCCTTTTTCAAAAACGCGAGCGCCACAGCCTTCCCAATCCCGCGCACGCCGCCCGTCACCAGGACCGTTTTTTTTGCGTTCATCAAATCCCTGTCCCTTCCATTCTTTCTTTTTCCGACGTCTTTTTAAGCGCTGCGTTCTCCACGGTTTGAATGACGGCGGCAGCCGATTCCTCCACGCTCTTTCCGTCCACGTCCACGATAAAGTCCGCCACGTGTTCGTACACGGGCATCCGCACTCTGAGAAGTTCCGCGAGCTTGTCCGCGATGACGCCCGAATCCGCCTGCAAGAGCGGGCGGTTGTCGTATACTTTGAGGCGCTTTACCAGCGTATCCAGCGACGCGCGCAGAAATACGATCTTGCCGTTTTGCTGCAATAGTTCGTTGTTTTCGCGCTTCAAGACCAGACCTCCGCCCGTCGAGATGATCAGGTTTTCCTCCTTCGAAAGCTCTTTGACGATCCCCGATTCCAATTTTCGGAAATACTCCTCGCCGTAATATTCGAAGATGTCCGAGATGTTCCCGTAACGGTCTATGATCATCTGATCGGTGTCGTACCAGCGCCGCCCCGTCGTTTCCGCGATCTTGACCCCCACGCTCGTCTTGCCCGCCCCCATCATGCCGCACAATACGATGTTCATTTCTTTTCCTCCGTCAGGGATTCCTTCAAGCCCTCTAAGGCGGCGAGATAACTCGCCGCGCCGAAACCGAACACCACGCCGCGGCAGACCTCGGACAGGACGCTCTTTTTTCTGAATTCCTCGCGCGCGGCGATATTCGACATATGCACTTCTGCCACGGGGACGTCGATGGCGGCGACGGCGTCGCGGATAGCGTAGCTGTAATGAGAAAACGCGCCCGCGTTGAGCACGATTCCGTCGAAGGCGCGCTTTAAATAAGCCTCGTGCAGCTTATCGCAAATCTCTCCTTCCGCGTTGCTTTGAAAAAACTCCGTTTCGTCGCCCCGACTCGCGCAATAGGCGGCGATTTTTTCGTTGATCTCCGCGAGGGAACGGGCGCCGTAGACGCTCTTTTCACGCACCCCCGTCAAATTGAGATTGACTCCGTTGATGATCAAAAATTTCATGATGACTTTTTCCTCCAAAAAAACCTGCGGTGCCCGTTTTCTCCCCTTTTCACGGAAAAAACACGACGGAAAAGCCGCGCCTTTAAAAGACGGCGAATGGCTTTGAACGAAGGCGGGATCCCTTTTTAACCTTCGAGATAGTTCCTATAAAGTCCCTCCGCTTCCTCCTCGTCGGCGGGAAGGGCGAGATACAGACAATCCGAAAGGTACGCCTGATAAAACAGCATCGCGTGCCCGTTGAGCGTCTTTTTGCCGAGCTTTTGCGCGAGCCGCAGAAATTCCGACTGCGCGGGGCGATAAATGAGGTCCACCGCCGCCGCGCAATTTTTGATCGTTTCTTCGCCTACGGGCGATACGCCCACGCTCTCGTGCATTCCCACGCCCGTGCAATTGATCAGGACGTCGCAAGGGACGCTTGCAGGGTCCGCCGCCGCGCGCACGCCGAGCGAAAAGCAGACGTCCTTTAAAAGCTCCTGCCGGCGCTGATAGAGAAACACCTCGGCGCCCGCTTTTTTGAGGGACGCCGCCGTACTTCGCCCCGCCCCGCCCGCGCCCAGCACCAGCGCCCGCCGATCCTGCGTCCGTACGCCCGCGAGGCGAAGCATCAGGAGAAAGCCCACTCCGTCCGTGTTGTAGCCCGTCTTTTGCGCGGAGAGCACCGTATTCACCGAATCGAACGCCGCCGCGTCCCCTTTCGTTTCGTTCAAAAGAGCGATGATTGACTTTTTATAGGGAATCGTGACGTTGAAGCCGTCCGTTTCCTTTAAGAGCCGCCCGGCTTCTTTTCCGAAAGCTTCCGCGCCGACGGAAACGTTTTCGTAATCGCACGCCGCGCCCTTGCCTTGGAGAATAAAGCGGTGCATCCTTTCGCTCTCCGATCTGGAAACGTCTTTTCCGATGAGCGCCAATTTCAATTTTTTCATGCCGATGTTCCTCCCGCGGCGCGCCCTTTCCTATTGCGGATTGCGCGTTTTTCGATTTCCCGGGGCTTCGCGTTTGCGATTTTTTCCGTCATACGGAACCTGCGCCGAGAAGCTGAAAGAAGCCGGGGAAAGAAATGGCGCAGCATTCGGGGCGGGCGATGCCGCCGCCCTTTTCCGACGCGAGAAGCCCCACCGCCGCCGTCATGGCGATGCGGTGATCGAGGTAGCTATCCACGTTTCCGCCCGCGAGCTTGTCTTTGCCGCGGATGACGAATCCGTCCTCCGTTTCGATGCAGATCCCGCCCAGCGCCGCGATCATTTCCGAGGTGGTGCGGATGCGGTCGCTCTCCTTGACGCGAAGTTCCTTCGCGCCCGAAATGCGGCTTTCGCCGTCCGCGAACGCGCAGAGAAGCGCCACCAGGGGCAATTCGTCTATCATGGAGGGAATGTCCTCTTTGGTCAGCGAAATTCCCCGCATCGGCGATTTTTCGACGAGAATATCCGCCGTTTCCTCGCCGCCCGACACCCTGCGGTTGAGAATGGAATATCGGACGCCCAGCCGATCGAACGCCGTCAGGATCCCCGTGCGGGTGGGATTGATGCCTACGTTTTTGCACAGCGTCCTGCCTTTCAGCGCGCCCAGCGCCATAAAATACGCCGCGGAGGAAATGTCCGAGGGCACGCAAACGTCCACCGCTTTCAAAAGACTGCGTTTCAATTCGATGCGCCCGTCTTTGCAGCGGATGTCCGCGCCCATGGCGGCGAGCAGGCGTTCGGTATGATCGCGCGTTTTCTGCGGTTCGACGACGGCGGTGACGCCCTCCGCGGACAACCCCGCGAGAAGCAGCGCGCTCTTTACCTGTGCGGAAGCGATGCTCATTTCGATCTGCGCGCCCCGCAAAGGCGCGGGGAAAACGCACACGGGCGCGTGTCCTTCCGTCGTGCGGACGTCCGCGCCCAAAAGAGAAAGCGGGGAAGCCACGCGCGCCATCGGCCTCCCGGAAAGGGATTCGTCGCCGAAGAGAACCGCCTCGATATTTTTTCCCGCGGCAAAGCCCGTCAAAAGCCGCATCGTCGTACCCGAATTGCCGCAATTGAGCCGCACGCCCGTCCGAAACCGGGGCGTGCCGTGCACGCAGAGCGTCGTTCCGTCGATGTCGATCCTGGCACCGAGCGCGCGCATACACTGACAGGTGGAGAGGCAGTCCCCGCCCATCAAAGCGTGCGTGACGACCGCTTCTCCCTCCGCGCCCGCGTTGAGCATGACGGCGCGGTGGGTGATGGATTTGTCGCCGGGAAGTTCGAATTCGCCTTCGAATGCGCCTATGGGCTTAATTTCCTTCATATTCGTCCTCGTATTTGGTATTTTCCACATTTCTCGCTATCTCTTCCAATCCCTGTTTATATTCTTCGAACGGCAAAGAAAGCAGCGTCCATTTTCCCCTGCTCTTCGCCGCGGATATACAGATGTTTCCGTCGTCCAGATTCTTTTTGTCCGAACGCGCCTTTTCCGCGTCTTTGCCGATACGGGAAAAATCCGCGGCGGAACGGGGGGCGGCGTTCAGCGCCCTTGTCACCAATCCGACGAGTTCCCTCCCGTATTCGGCTTCGCAGACGCCGTATTTTTGCGCCAGCTTCGTTTCGAACAACATTCCCCAAAGCACGCTTTCCCCGTGGGAAAGAGAGGAGGAAAGTTCCACGGCGTGCCCCGTCGTGTGCCCGACGTTGAGGGATTTGCGCTCCCCCGTTTCCCGTTCGTCCTCCGTCACGACTTTCGCCTTATGCCGGACGCATACCGGAATCAAGGAAGAGAGAAAACGCAACTTTGTCAAACGCTCCCCGTTTTCTTTCAGCGCGTCAAAAATCCCCGCGTTGAGCGCGGCGTATTTGACGATCTCGCCCAAGCCGCACTTGATCTCCCGCGCGGGCAGCGTCTTTAAAAATTGCGGATCCGCCACGACCTCAAAGGGTTGATAAAAGGCGCCGACGACGTTCTTGACGCCGCAAAGATCCACCGCCGTCTTGCCACCCACTCCGCTGTCCACCTGCGCCAGAAGCGTCGTGGGCACCTGCACGCAGGAAATGCCGCGCATATAAAGGGACGCCGCCAGACCGCCGATGTCCCCGACGACGCCGCCGCCCACCGCGAACAGCCGCGAGGAACGGTGCAGCCCCGCCTTCGTCATGCTCTTTAAAATATCCCCCAGCCGAGAGAAATTCTTGCTCTCTTCGCCCGCGGGAAGGACGTAGATTTCCGAGTCCGCAAAATATCGGGCGAAAAATCCGCCGTACAGCGCGTATACGTTGGAATCCGCGACGACAAAATTTTTCTGTCCCGCGACGAGAAGGGGCAGGCGGGACTCGCACGCGCCTTCCCCGACGTATATTTCTCCTTCCGCGGAAGGAGTTTTCAAGATGATTTTTTCCATGAAGACCTCCCGTGCGGCGCGCCTTTCGCCGCGACAAATTTCCTTTTTTGCGCTTTTCCGCGCCCCGCTTTTCGGAATTTTCAAACCCGCCGAGCGCCGTTTAAAAAACTTTTCCGCATGACAGGAAAGATCCTATCCATTCTTCGATAAACCGCCTTTCGCCCGCCTGTCCTTCGCCGAGGCGCGCCGCGCCGACGACGGGCAGCCATCGGAGAATCTCCGATCGGGATTTGTTTTCCCGCCCGCAATACAAGTCCAGATACTTGTCCGCTATCTTAGGGGCGCGGAAAAAATAGAGCATATACGTCCTACATATGTCCGCCTCTCCGAATCCCGTCGCGGCATCCGCCCAATCGACGACCGTATACCGCCCGTCTTCGACGAGGATATTATAGCCGTGAAAATCTCCGTGACAGAGAGAATCGCCGCAGGGCATTTCCTCCAACAGTTTAAGTACGCCGCGCATTTCCGCTTTCGGCAACAGCGAACCGTTTTCTATTTTTTCGCGCAGTCTGCTCTTCAAATTCAAAGGAAGCCATATCTTTTTCGCTTGAATCTCCGCTTGCAGAGAGAGCATTTTGCCGAGATAAAATTCCGTTTCGGAAGGCGACGCGACGATCAAGTCGTTTAAAGGCTTTCCGCCAAGACAGTCCATTTTTACGGAAAAAACGCCCTTCGTTTCGTACACGCCGTATATCTTTGCCGTCGGAACCCCTGCCCTTTCCGCCAGAGAATGGACGAGAGCTTCGTAAAAAACGGCGCTCTTTTCCACGCCCTTCCCGTATACTTTCCAAGCGAATCGCCCGTCCGAGTATACCTTTGAGCGCGCTCCCGTTCCCATAAGACGCATCTCTTTTTCTTCGCCGTCCGTCCGCATATTCCCTCTCCTCCCTTCCGTGGTTACGGCAAAGCCCGGTATCTTTCGACGACCTCGTACACGGTATCCCCGCCCAAGCGTTCGGCGATCGTCTTTGCGAGGATTTCCGCGACGACCGCCTCGGCGATGACTTCGAGGGCGAAAACGGCGCACACGTCGCTGCGTTCGGAAGCCGCCGTCGCCCTTTCGTGCGTGAGATAGTCGGCGGTGCCAAGTCCCCGCATCAGCGTGGGAATCGGCTTCATCGCGGCGCGCAGGACGATCTCCTCGCCGTTCGACATTCCGCCCTCGATGCCGCCCGCGCGATTGGTAGCCCTGCGGAAGCCGTTTTCATAAAAGATTTCGTCGTGGACTTCCCGCCCGCTCAAACCGCCCGAGGCAAAGCCTGCGCCCACCTCGACGCCCTTTACCGCCTGTATGCTCATCAATCCCGCCGCAAGGCGCGCGTCCAGCTTCTCCGCATACGTCATACAGCTGCCGAAGCCGCTTTTGAGTCCCTTCACGCGGATTTCCGCGACGCCGCCCGCCGTATCGCCCGCTGTTTTCAAGGACGCCACCTTTTCCTCCGCTTCTTTCTCCGCCGCCGCGTCGAGCATCCCCAAACCGCTCTCCTTGGCGCGGGACAGCTCGGAGAACGCATACCTGCCCTCGTCCTTTACTCCGCAAACCTCTTTTACGTAGCCGCCGATCTCCACGCCGAGCGCCGAAAGATATTGTTTGAACACACTGCCCGCCGCCACGCGAATGGCGGTTTCGCGCGCAGAAGCGCGCTCTAAAATATTGCGCGCGTCGTTTTGGGCGAATTTTATCACGCCCGCGAGGTCCGCGTGACCGGGACGGACCTTGGTGACGGTGCGCGCGGAAACGTCGCACGCGCCGTCCGACATATACGCGCGCCAATTTTCATAATCGCGATTGTAAATGCAAAGGGTGAGAGGACTGCCGAGCGTTTCCCGATTGCGCACCCCGGTGAGGATCTCGACGCGGTCGGTTTCGATCTTTTGTCTTCCGCCGCGGCCGAAACCGCTTTGGCGAAGCGCAAGTTCCGCGTTTATTTTTTCCGTATCGATTTCAAGATGCGCAGGCAGTCCCTCGATGACGGCGATCAGGGCTTTTCCGTGCGATTCTCCCGCCGTTGTCAGTTTCATGGAAAATCCTCCTTTAAGCGGCTTCGTAATCCAGCCATTTTTTGAATTTACGTCCGCATTTCGTACAGCGCAGACTCATGCTCAGACACAAGAACGCGTTTGCCCAATCGGACGGGGAAAATTCCCCTCGTTCTATCTCCTCTTTGAGATCCTCTTGAAAGGTGGTGCACGGCTCTATCTTCATTTCCGCCTCAAACGTTTCGCCGCCGCATTTGCCGCAGGTCCACAAATCGAGCTCGTCCTTTTTCGCGGGGAGATTTTCTTTGCATACAAATCCGTCCCACCCGTGCTTTGCGGCATCGAAAAGTTCCCGCTCCCGATTACACCGAACGCATCTCCCGAAAACGGCAAGACTGAATCCGCCCGAACGCTCGGCTGCTAAGATGTATTTCTTCGTCTTTTCCGCACAGACATACAAACGGAAACTTTCGCTTCCGCAGGTGCAGCGCAACGACCCGCACACGGAAAGCGAGCTCGCTTTTCTCCGTTTTTCTTCCCTCTTTATAAAAATTTCCCTCAGAGGAACGGGAACGGAATCCGCATATTCTTCCTTCTTGTGCGTATACTCTTTCATAATATCTATTTTACAGCAAAACGTCGAGAAAGTAAAATCTTTTTTCTTGTTTTCCTGTAATTTGGCTAAAAATATCGAAAAATTATTTCTCGGACTTGACAAAAAACTTTTGTTTATGTTATAATAAGCAAATAAAAAGCCCCGAAAAAGAGGATTTTTCGCGTTCTTTTTAAAAAGCGTCCCGAAAAACGGCACTCTCTTTCGGCAACCAGAAAAATGGAGGATTAAAATGAATACCAAGCAATTGTTTAAAAAAGGGATAACGCTGAGCGCCGCGGCGGCGCTGTTTACGTTGGGTGCGTGTCAGGGAAAGGCGGCGGATGTTTCGAAAGAGGACGCCTATGCACAGTTGAAAAGCGCGCTGACGACGACTGTGGAAACGAACGAACTGTCCGTTTCCGTCCGCGGAAATTTTACGTCCCGAACGCCCGTTTCCGACGAAAGCGACGGCTCCGCAGCTTCCCTTAGTTCGGAAGAAAACAAAGGGACCATCGATATTTCTTTGCAGATGAAGACGGACGAAGAACGTAAAATCACCGCTCAAAGTGCCTGGATCAAGCTTCTCGACGAGAACGACGGGAGCGGCTTGATTCTCGAATCCTACTATAAGGACAAAAACGCCTATTCGTACAGCAATTTTATCCAAGAATCATACAGTTACGCCGCGGACCAAGCCCCCGACACCTTCGATCCGTCGGACATCGGCATCGAGGATTTTTCGGCATCCGTCGACAAGGTGTTGGAAGTAGTACCCGAAGCGAAGGCAACCCTCGAAGACGGCGAATACAAACTTGTCTGGAACGTGAACAACGACAATCTGAATCAGTATATCGAGGCGTATCTTTGGGTAAATTCCGAGAATACTCCCGCTACCGAGGAGCAGGTGAAAGAGCAGGCAAGCGAAATAGCAAAAGACATTACCGTCGGCGGCGACACCTCGCTGACCGTTAAAATCAAGGAGAGCACAATCACGTCGATTTCCGTCGTTTTCGACGTGACCTATCAAGGCTCCCGCATCAAGGGGGAAGGCGCTTTCGAGATGTCCGTCAAAAACGTGACTATCACTTATCCCGAGGGACGACTGGAAGAGATCAAGCAAAAAGCGGAAGCCGAGCGATAACCTATTTTTTGTCTAAAAAACCCCGAATCGGTTTATAGATTTGAATTTTGTTAAAACCTATTGTTGGATTCAAAAGCCCCGTGGGATATGGAAAATCGTTTGAAACGCAAAGCTCTCCTTTTCCGTCGGAAAATGACAGCGCACACAGACCTTCCCTTTCCGTCGAGATATGCCGCAAAGCCTTTTACGGACTATTTTGCGAACTTTTTATCAAAGCGTTAAAAAAGCGTTTCGGTATTGACCGAAACGCTTTTTTCATTCACTGCGCCGTAAACGTAAACGCGCCGCCGAGATAGTCCACCGTCACCCGCTGACCGTTGCCCACATTGCCGAGCAGTATTTCCTCGGACAATCTATCCTCGATCCGCTTTTGCACGGTGCGTTTTAAGGGACGGGCGCCGTATTGGCTGTCGTATCCTTCCTTCACCAGCTGTTCGAGCGCGGATTTCGTCACGCAAAGCACGATGCCCCGCTGTTCTAAAAGCCGCTTACCCAAAGAATCGACGATCTTTCCGCCGATTTTCGCCGCGTCCGCCTGCGAAAGGCGGTGAAAGACGATGATGTCGTCCATACGATTTAAAAACTCGGGACGGAAACGCTCTTTCAGGGCTTTGGTGATGTTTTCCTTCATCTCCTCATACTGTTTTTCGCTCGCTTCCGTCGGCTTTTCCGCCGCCAGCTCGCCGCCGAAGCCGTAGGAAACCGTGCGTTCCGCTTCCGCCGCGCCGACGTTGGAGGTGAGAATGATGATGGCGTTTTTGAAACTGACCGTCCTGCCCTTGCTGTCCGTTAACCTGCCGTCGTCCAGAATTTGCAGGAGGAGGTTGAACACGTCGGAGTGCGCCTTTTCGATTTCGTCGAAGAGAATGACGCAATAGGGCTTCGTGCGCACCTTATCGGTGAGTTGCCCCGTCTGCATATCGTCGTAGCCGACGTACCCGGGAGGCGCGCCGATGAGTTTGGACACCGACTGCTTCTCCATATATTCGCTCATGTCGAGGCGTATCATCTGATCTTCGGAGCCGAACATCGCCTCCGCGAGCGCTTTGCAAAGATCCGTTTTTCCCACGCCCGTGGGACCTACGAAAATAAAGCTGCCGATCGGGCGCGAGGGGTCTTTAAGCCCCGCGCGGGCGCGGCGGATGGCTTTTGCGACGGCGCTTACCGCCTCGTTTTGTCCCACGATGCGCCTATGCAGCTCCTCTTCGAGATGCATCAGCTTTTCGCCTTCCTCCTGCGTGATCTTCAAAAGGGGGATTTTCATGCGGGCGCTGACGATGGCGGCCACCTGCTCCTTGCCGAGGGCGAATCTGCCGTCCGCTTTCCGCTCCATACACTGCGCGCGGCGGATCGTTTCAATCTTCGCTTCCAGCTTCTTTTTTTCGTTGAGCGCCTCTATCGCCTCCGTATACTGCCCGCGGGCGCGATACAGCTGCTCCTCCTCCGCGAGCGATTCCGCCTCCGTCAATAGCTCCTTGATCTCGTCGCCGCCGTCCTCCGCGATGATCCGCGCGCGCGCCGCCGCCTCGTCGATGAGGTCTATCGCCTTGTCGGGCAGAAAACGGTCCGTGATATAGCGGGAGGAAAGTTTTACCGCCGCCTCTATCGCCGCGTCCGTGATCTCTATGCCGTGATGCTCCTCGTATTTGGGGCGAAGTCCCTTCAAAATGGAAACGGTGTCCGATTCCGAAGGCTCCTCCACGTAAACGGGGGTAAAACGCCTTTCGAGAGCGCTGTCCTTTTCGATATATTTGCGGTATTCCTCAATCGTGGTCGCGCCGATGACTTGCAGATCCCCGCGCGCCAGCATGGGTTTTAAAATATTCGCCGCGTCCATAGTATTGTCCGCCGAGCTTCCCGCGCCGACGATGGTGTGTATCTCGTCGATGAAGAGAATGATGTCCCCGTCCTTCATCACCGCTTCGGTGAGGTCTTTGAGCCGTTCCTCGAAATCGCCGCGATACCTCGCGCCCGCAAGCATCCCGGGAATATCCACCGAAAACACCGTTTTGTTGAAGAGCTGTTCGGGCACCTCGCCGTTCACGATCAACTGCGAAAGCCCTTCCGCGATGGCGCTCTTTCCGACGCCCGGCTCGCCGATCAGCACGGGATTGTTCTTGGTGCGGCGGGAAAGCACCTGAATCACCTTTTCTATTTCTTTTTTCCTGCCGATTACGGGATCGATTTTTCCCTTGCGGGCGCGGTCGGTCATGTCGATGCCGTATTGAAGGAGCTTTTCCTTGGCGCCCTCGTTCTTTTTCGGGGCGGGCTTTTTCTTTTCGGAAAAGCCGTAATCCTTCATCTGCGTCCTTTCCTTTTTCACGGGGTTCTCGCTTCCCGATTTCGGAGGAACGGACGGCGTGCCCGCGCTCTCGGAATAATCGGAGCCGAACTCCGCATCTTCCCGCGTTTCGCTATCCGCGCCCCCTTCGTCGTCAAAATCGTCGTAGCCGAGCTCCTTGCGGTGCTTTTGGGCGCGCAGGACCTGTTCCGTCTTTTCCTTCATCGATTCGACGTCCGCGCCCAGACGCTTCAAAATTTTGACGGCGTAGCAGGTGTCGCTTTCGAGGACGGACAACAGAAGGTGCGCCGTGCCCGCCAGCGTTCCCGTCTGTACGGCGAATTTAATGGCGCGGTCGAACATCTGCGTCGTTCGGACGGTGAAGCCGGGCGTCGTGATCTTCGTATCGATGCAGCGGAAAAACACCTCCGCATATTCGTTTTTCGAAATGCCCTCCCCCGCCAGAATCCCGTATGCGGAACACCTCGGCAGGCAGAGAAAGCCGTAGATGACGTGTTCGCTGCCCACGTATACGGCGCCGTGTTCCACCGTCACGTCGTTGGCGATTTTCAGCGCCGCCTTTAAATTGTCCGAGAACTTCGATAAATAATCCATCGTCTACTCCCCGATTTGCCCGCTTTTTCCCGCCGTCTGCCGCGGGGCGCAGCAAAGATACATTATATAGTATATGCCGCCGCGCCGCCCGCCGTTCAGCCCTTGGACGGACCGAGCCGGTTTTCCGCGGACTTTTCGCCCGGACGATGCACCAGCTGCGGCAGGATCTTATGGACGATCTTCGCGCGCAGGATGTCGCATTCCCGCTCGTCCTTCGCTTCGGGACAATTGCCGCGCTTGAAGGAAACGGGGCGCATATGCTCGATAAAATCGTTGAGGGCGTCCATATCCTCCGCCTCGAAAAATCCCAGCGCCGCGCCCAGCTTCACTTTGACCATGCCCGCCGTCAGTTCCTTGACGGAAAGCAGGGCGCAATTGGTCAACGTCCCGTAAGCGCGCAGGCACATATCCCGATAGCCGAGAGCGTCCGCTTCCAGCATCCGCTCCCGCGCGCGGGCTTCCAGTTCCGCGAGATTGAGCGTCACTTCGTTCATCAGGGAAAGGATATCCGTTTCGGAAACGCCCAGCGTCCGCTCGTTGCTGATCTGATAGGAATACCCCTCGGCGGCGGTGCCTTCCCCGAACACCCCTCTCACCGTCAAGCCGTTCGCCTTTAAAGAGGGCATCAGCTCTTCCAATCTCTTATATTTGGCCAGCCCGGGCAAAAACATCATCACCGAAGCGCGCATCCCCGTGCCGAGATTGCTCGGACACGCCGTGAGATAGCCCAGTTTTTCGTCGTAAGCGAAGCTGACGGAGCGGCCGATGCCGTCGTCGATGCCGCTGATGCGCTCGTACGCCTTATAGAGATTGCAGCCGCGGAGGATATATTGTTCGCGCAAATGATCCTCCTCGTTTATCATCACCGAGATCTCCTCGTCGGAAGTAATGAACGCGGCGGAAATGCTCTTGCGGCGAATGAGGTCGGGACTGATGAGGTGCTTTTCGAGAAGAAAGGTCGCCTCGTCGGGCTCTATTTTGCCGATGTCGTATTCGGTGAAGGTGTCGAGGCGGTTGAGCTCATAGCCGACGACGCGGATGATCTCCCGCGCCCGCTTCTCGTCCAGCTTGTCCGGGAAAGGATAGGAAAAAAGATTTCTCGCAAGCCGCACGCGCGTCGAAGTCACCGTGCTTTCGATTAAATCGGAAGAATCCATCTCAATCATCGGGTCCCTCCTTATACAGGATCTTATTCAGGCGTTTGAGTTCGTCCGAGCACATTTTCGCCGCCTCGTAGCTCCTGTTTTTTATCAGCTCTTCCACGCGGGTCTTTAAAAGGTTGCGCCGGCGCACCATCTCCTCCCGCTCGCCGGAGTTTCTCGGTTTTTTTCCGCAGTGCGTTTCGGTGCCCTGCAACCGAATGACGACGGGGATGACCGCCTTGGACAGCGATTGATAGCATTGCGCGCAGCCGACCAGTCCGCAGGCGCGAAAATCCTCCTCGGAAGTACCGCAATAAGGGCACATGGCGATCTGCCTGTCCCCTCCCTTTCCTTCCGCGGCGTCCGCCTCGATAGAAATAAACAGACGGTGATAACAGTCCAGACAATAATACTCCGTCTGCTTTTTCCCGTCTGTAATTCTGTCGTAAGTTTTGGTCGCCTGATTTTTTTTGCAATGACAGCAAAGCATCCCTTTATCCCTTTTTATCACTCCGTATCGTGCTCTTGCTCATGCGGGAAAACGTATTCAGGCTTTCGGATCCTCCTTCCCGTCGGGGGCTGCTTTTTTATCCGTTTTGGCGTTTTTTCCCTTAAAGGGCGTCCAGCGGAAAAAGCACCACAGCACTTCCAGCGCCTGCAAGGGCACCCCCAGGAGGAATAAGAGCCAAAGCCTGCTGTAATCCGTATGCCCCAGTTTTAACATGACGACGCGCGAGGTGACATAGACGCAGCAAAGCACCGCCCAGATAAGTACCGTCACGGCTCCGAAATTGGTGAGCTTATATTTCCACACCGCCGCGAGAACGGTGACGACGATGGCGTTGATAGGAACGGCGTACACAAACGCCAGCCACCACGGCTGTTTCGGAACAAACAGATTGAGCACCACGAAAACCACCGTAGCGACCAACCAGACGATGCCGCTGGACAAGAGCATAATCAAAAGATTATGCCACTTGGACATCTTTTTGGGCGCGGGCGCAGACGCGCTCTCGTAGACGAGATCGTTAACGCTGACGCCGTAAAGCTCCGCAAGTTTCAAAAGAATATAAATATCGGGGACGCCGTTGCCGGATTCCCACTTAGAAACGGACTTATCCGAATAATTTATCTTCTGTGCAAGCTCCGCCTGAGTCAGATTCGCCGCCTTTCTGTAACGTATTAAATTTTTGGCGATCCTCTGATTTGTCGTGTCCAAGTTTTCCATACAGCTATGATAACATTTTTTTTTCGTTTCGTCAAGCGAGTATGCCCTTTTTTTAAGGAAAACCCGCCTTTTTTATTCGATTCTACCCCGGGTAGAATATTATTTTTCCTCTCTACCCGTCAAAGCGGGGAAATAGAACGTTTTTCCCCCCGATAGAAAACGTCCGTTTTTTTAGTAGACTTAACCGTTTTTACGAATAGAGAAAAAAGAGAAAGCGAGTAGAGAGGTTTGTGCTATAAATCGGTTGAGTTTTGGCTATAACAAGTATAAAATAAATTATGGAAAACGAAGGGCGGCGAAAAAGGCTCCGCTCGTTCGTAAAATTAAGGAGTTTTTAGGTATTATGGAAAGAAGTTTCGACATCATTACGGACACTTGCAGCGGGATGCCGCGGGATTTTTATAAGGAAAACGACGTCGCCGTTCTTCCTTTGGGCTACACCATCGGCGCCGACACTTACGGCGGCATCGACGGGAAAGATCTGCCCATCGAAGAATTCTACAAGCTGCTCCGCGAAGGAAACGTCTGCCACACTTTTCAGGTGACCGCGGAACAGGCGAAGCCGCAGATAGAAAAATCCTTTCGGGCGGGCAAAGACGTACTCATCCTGGCGTTTTCTTCCGCTTTGTCCGGCACCGCTTCCTCTTTCACCGTTGCGGCGACCGAACTCGTCGAAAGCTATCCCGGGCGCAGGGCCTTGGTGCTCGATTCGTTAAGCGGTTCCCTGGGGCAGGGAATGCTTCTCGAATATCTCGTCAAAAAGGCGGACGAAGGCAAATCCCTCGACGAAGTGTACGCTTACGGAGAAAAGCTCAAACACCGCATCCAGCATCTCTTTACGGTGGACAGTCTTGAATTTTTGAGAAAGGGCGGCAGGATTTCTTCCGCCGTCGCCGTGGTAGGCAAACTTTTAAAAATCAAGCCTCTCCTTCACGCGACTTCCAAGGGCACTCTCGGCCCCATCGGCAAAGTGATCGGCAGAAAGCGCTCTTTGGAGGCTATCGCCGACGAAGCGCAGAAGCGCGCCGATCTTGCAGAGGACGATCCCATTTTTATCGCTCACGGGAATTGCGAGGAGGACGCGCTTAAAATGGCGGACATCCTCAGACAGCGCTTCGGTGAAAAAAGGCGCATCCTCATCAATTACATGGATCCCGTGATGGGCGCGCACGGCGGTCCCGGCATTTTGGCGATTTTCTTCAAAGGGATCGTTCGGGCGTAATTCATCGCATACCTGCCCCCGTTCTTTCTCTTTTGAAAGTCCCAAAGAAAAAATCGAAAAAATAAAATATTCAAGGAGATCATCATGAGCAAAAACAAGTTTAAAGTATTCAACGACAAAACGGCAGCCTGTGAATTAGAGGCGGCTCTCAAAAACGGAAACGATCTCGTTTTGGTGAGTTCTCCTTCCGAATATTTCGAGAGCGGCGCGGGACAAAACGCCATCGGACTGATGAAAAAGTACCCCAAGAGAAAGATTTTCGTCACCAGCCCCGCCTCGGCGTCCATTTGGGAACAAGTCTGCAAAAAGGCGGATTCGGGCGCGGATATTCTCTCCACGTACGTTTACGCGGAAGGGCTTGCAAAGGCGCGTTGTGCCATTTGAAAACGCCGTTTTTGGCGGAAAAAGCGTTTCCGTATTTCAAGGCATGGACAAAAAATGTTAAGAAAGGCGAATTTCTGATGCCCCGGCATTGCAGAGCTTTCTCCAAGGGAAGTTTTACAGATTTCGCCGTTGGTCCCTGCCTTACAAAAATTCAATGCTTCCCGTCCCTCTTACAGAGCAGACAGGGGCGCGATTACTGTGCTTATACTTCACCATAATCCTAATAAAAGAAAAGCCGGGGAGGCATCTCCCCGGCTTTTCTTTTCTCGTTTTTCTGCGTTTTGTTTTCCCATAGCCGCCGCCAAAGAGAGTTTCTTTCTATGAAAAAGTATCGAGGACGACGGCTTTGTTTTTTGCCGCGTCGTAACCGACGCGGACCGTCTGTCCCGAATAGTTCTTCAACTTATTCGGTCCGATCCATTCCGCGGTGAAGAGGGCGAACGTCCTCACGATTCTACTCTGTCCGCCGAAATTCATCGGCACCTCAAAGCCGAGGATTCTCGGCCAGGGCGTGTATATCCTTTCCAGTTTGACTTCCTGAATATCCGTCCATTCCGTCTTTGAAAAATAGCGATACCTAATCAGATAATAAATCCCGATCGGCATAATCACGACAATTCCAATCCCTCCCATGATGGCGAGAGGCAGGAATATATAAGGGAAATCCCGAGCGCCATGCGAAGAAGACGCGACTCCCTGCGCGATAAAAGCGCTTATAATTATGCCGAGCGCCAATAGGACTCCCATGCCGGCAAGGCAATATATCATCCAGAATTTATAATACTTCGTTCCCGTATTCTTCATATTCCCCTCCAATTTCCTTTACCCGCGTCCCAAACCGCCCGAACAAAAAGGCGGCTTCCTGCGGGGACGTCGCCTTTTTCCGTTTTCTCAATACGCCCTCGCGTAAATGATCATATGTTCTGCCTTTTTGCCGCAGACGGCGCAGGTTTCCGCCCTTTCGCCTTCGGCATAGACGCGCGCGCTCGCGGCGGTCTGTTCCTTGATCTTATCCTCGCACCCGCGGCAGCCGCACCAGCCCGCCTTGACGAAATTTCCGCCTTCGACGCCCGCGAGAATCCCGTCTATATCGTCCGCATAGACGATTCTCTCGTCCCGACGCGCCCGCGCCGCTTCCAGCATCTCTTTCTGAATATTCTTCAAAAGCGCTTTGATCCCTTCCGCGGCGTTTTCGAGCGGCAGTTCCGTCTTTTCCAGCGTATCGCGGCGGGCGCAGAGCATTTTTCCCGCCTCGATGTCGCGCGGTCCCAGCTCGATGCGCACGGGCACCCCTTTCATTTCCCATTCGTTGAACTTCCAGCCCGGGCTGTTGTCCGTGTTGTCGAACGCGACGCGGATATCCGCCTCTTCGAGCTCCGCCTTCAATTTTTCGCACGCTTCCACGACGCCGCCCTTGCGCGCCGCGATGGGAACGATGACGCACTGCACGGGCGCCACGACGGGCGGGAATACGAGTCCGCGCCTGTCGCCGTGCGTCATGATGATGGCGCCGATCAGACGGGTGGACACGCCCCAGGAAGTCGTATATGCCGTCTTGTGCGTTCCGTCCTTATCGAGATACTGAATATCGAACGCGGAGGCGAAATTCTGTCCGAGATAGTGAGAAGTGCCCGCCTGTAAGCTCTTGCCGTCGTGCATCATCGCTTCCATGCCGTAAGTGGCCACGGCGCCCGCGAATTTCTCCTTTTCCGTCTTTTTGCCCGTGATGACGGGAATGGCAAGGCAATTTTCCGCAAATTCTTTATAGACGCCCAGCATACGCTGCGTTTCCTCTTCCGCCTCCTCCGCGGAGGTGTGCACGGTGTGCCCCTCCTGCCAAAGAAATTCGCTCGTCCTCAAAAAAGGACGCGTGGTCTTTTCCCAGCGCATGACGTTGCACCATTGATTGATTTTCATAGGCAGGTCGCGGTAAGACTGTATCCACTTGGAATACATCGTTCCGAAGATGGTTTCCGAGGTGGGACGGATAGCGAGCGGCTCCGCCAGCTTCTCCCCGCCCGCGACGGTGACGACGGCGATCTCGGGCGCAAAGCCCTCCACGTGCTCGGCTTCTTTGGTAAAGAAGCTCATGGGGATGAGCAGGGGAAAATAGGCGTTTTCCACGCCCTCGCGCTTGAAGCGCTTATCCATTTCCCTCTGAATATTCTCCCAGATCGCGTACCCGTAAGGACGAATGACCATCGTGCCCTTGACGGGACCGTAATCGACGAGCTTGGTTTTCAAAACGACGTCGGTGTACCACTGCGGAAAATCCTCTTCGATATCCGCTATCTGTTCGACAAATTGAGTTTCTTTTGCCATAAACGTTACCTCTTCTATGTACGGGGGAAAAATTGCAAATTCTTTCGCGCCGCCCGCAGCTTTTTCTTTTCTTAATTATACAGCAAACGCGCGCAATTTTCAATCGATTTCAGGCGCGTTTTTTCGCTTTTCTCAACTTGTTGCGCGTCTTTGAAAAAACAAAAGCGGCTCGGAGAGTTCCGAGCCGTTCTATTCGACAGATTTTCCCGTCCGCAGACAAGCTTTTTCTCCCGCGTTTTCTTTCCCCTATCCTCGCGGGAGGGGAACGTCCCTAAACGCCGCGGCTTGATTTTTTCCGCGCACGAAAAATCAAGGCGAAGTTTCTGCCCACCTTGCAAACGTAACTTTGCAATCCAAACTCAGCAGCCCGTCAGCTCCTTTCTCGTCTTGGTGCTCAGCCAGCCGCAGGAAACCGAACCCGGTCCCACGTGCGCGCCGATGACCGGTCCCATGATGACGACCTGCGGCCTTACGCCCCATCTCGCCTCTACCATGTCCGCCAGCTCGTTTGCGCCCGTTTCGTTGTCGGTGTGGACGATGACGGCAAACTTCTTCTCGTCCATGGGCGCCTTCTCCTGGGATTCCAGCACGTAATTGAACGCCTTTTTCATGCCCCGGCATTTGTCGATGACTTTGAGCTTTCCCTCGGTGTCGAAGACGATCATGGGCTTGATATTCAGCGCCGTTCCGAAAACGGCGGAAACGGCGGACACACGGCCGCCCTTTTTGAGATAAAACAAGTCGTTGGGAATGATGCAGTGCTGGATCCGCAGCCGAACGTCCATCAGATAATCGTACGTTTCCTGCGCGCTCATGCCCTTATCCCTGCAATCGCAGGCGAGGGACACTAACATTCCCTGTCCTATGGTGGCGGTCAAAGGATCGACGGAATATAAGTTGAACTCGGGATATTCCTTTTTGATCTCCTCCGCCGCCTGTTTTGCGACGGTGACGGTGCGCGCCAGACCCGAGGAGATGGAAAAATGCAGCACGTCTTTGACGCCCGCGGCAGCCATTTTACGAAAATGTTCGAGATGAGCCTCGTAATTGAGCATGGAAGTGCGCGGAAAGGCGCCGTCCTCCACTTTTTTATAAAAATCGATATAATCCTGATAGCAGGAAAATTCGTCCAGACCCTCTTCCTGTTTCCCGTTTTTGTCCAGCGTAAAAGTCAGAGGCGCGAACCAAATCCTGCGTTCCTCTCTGTACTCCTTATATAAATCGCACGTGGAATCGGAAGATACGTCAAACTGTATCATATAATCTCTCCCAAAATATTCAATTTTATCATAGAAAACTATGACAATGTCATTATAACACAGAAAAGCCTTTCTGTCAACGATATGCGTGAAAATATATTAAAGATAAATTAATAAAAATTTTCCACACGCGTTCGTCCGCTTTTTTAAATGTATCGCAAAGGCGAAAAAACGCGGGAGGGCGAAGCGTTCCCGCTCTTATTCTCTTCTAGGATAACACATACCCCTCTCCGTTTTTCTAACGGCATTCCTTTTCTTTCTTACGGTTTTGTAAGCTCCCCAAAAAAATCCCATCTCAAAACGGCTCCATTTAAAAACTTTCCCGCGGAGAAGGGAGGTTCGGGCGCCCCTCCGCCCTGCCGCTCCCTCCAAAGGACGGGAGGCGAAAAACAGGGCGTAAAGGGAATCGGCAAACAAAAAATTTTTGTAAAGCGTAAAGAGGAGCCGAAACTTTGGCTCCTCTTCCCCCATTTTTTCCCCCTATGCGGGCGTTTCTCAATGCGCGGCGGCAAGCTCCTTGAAGAATTCGATCATTTTCTTTTCATTGTAAGCCATCAGAATCTTTTGTCCCACGCCCACCGCCTTGAATTTAACTTTTTTCTGTAATCCGAACAGACCGTTTTTCACGACGACGTCCGTTATTTCGGCAACGGGAACGGAAAAGACGATCTCTTTGTAATCGTTATTCATTTTACCGCGGAACGCCGTCAGCATTTCTCCGTGCAGGGAGAGCAGGATCAGATTCGCCGCCGCGCCGATCGCACCGCCGATTATCGACGGAAATTGCGCGTAGCCGCAAATTTCCCGTTCGTCCAGATATCCCTGCGCCCTGAGTTTTTCTTTCACTTCTTCTATTTTCATCCCTTTCCCCTCCGTGATCGAACGGCTTTCCCGCTTCTTTACCTGATAACGCCGTCCCGCCTGCCGACAGGGGCTTCCGACATAACCGCCCCCGTTCGCTCGGAAAAAACAGAAAATTTTTTCCTCTTCCGCCGCCGAAACGCCCGCGGTTTTCCCAAGGCTCGCCTTAAAGTTCGAAACTTTCGGACTTGAACGCGCAATACCGCCTGCCGCGCAGGGCGGTAAATTTAAGCACGCAGTAATCGGGATCGTCAACGCCTTTTTTATAATACATGGTATCCCCTGTCCGCCAAATTTCCTCTTTGGTTTCCGCGTCTTCGAGGACCTCCATTGTCCCTATCAGCATGACGCCCTCGTAGCGGAATCGTCCCTTTTCGAAAAAGTAGACGCTCGCTTTGGGATTTTCCCGATATTGACTCACCCGCAGGGAAGAGGTATTGGTGGTAAAATACAAGCAATTTTCCTCTATCTTTCTCGGCGGCAGCATGGCTTTCATGTTCGGAAATCCCGCCTCGTCCACCGACGCGATAAACGCCACGCCGCGCTTGCCGATAAACTCGAAAATCTTTTCTTTCGCTATCATCTCGTCCCTTCTTTTATGCGCCCGCCTTTTCGGCGTTCTTCGCACGTTTTCTTTCGTCATTATAATCCTTTTTTTATCGTTTGTCAATCCCCTTTTTCATTTTAGTTTCTCCCTTTATTCAGCGGCGAGAGGTCCCCCTTATAAAATTTTGCCGACCCTTCCTAATTCTTCCCGAAAGCAGCCCGATCCGGCAAATTAGAAAATTCCAAAAAATACCGTTTTCTGCACTTTCCCTGTTTTTATGCTTTTTTCTTGGGCGGAAAGGGACCGAAACGCCCGCAAAAAAGAAAATATCGCGATTCATACAGGAAAGTGAAAATTTTTACAATAATTTTTCCCAAAAGGCTTGAAAAATACGATAAAAAACGTTATAATAGAAACAGATTATGTAATAATGGACAAGAGAGGCTTCCCGAAATTACTTTCGACGAATTTTCATTCCTTCCTTTCGGGGTTCTTTCCGCCACGATTATATGACTCGGTTTTGTTCGGGAGTTTACTTGTTTATGATGACTTTACAGGAGTATCTGCAACTGAAAAACGGGACGGACGTGAGAGGGGTCGCCACGGAAGGCGTACCGGGCGAGGAAGTCAATCTGACCGCGGAAGCGGCGGAAAACCTCGCCGCGGCTTTTTGCACGTTTATAAAAAAGCGCACGGGCAAGGAAAAGATCCGCGTGGCCGTGGGACACGACTCCCGCCTCTCCGCGGCAGACCTTTCCGAAAGCGTCGTGCGGGGGATCGTCAAAACGGGCGCCGACGCCGTCTTCACCGCTCTTTCCTCCACGCCCTCCATGTTCATGTTGTTGAAGGACGAACGCTGGGCGTGCGACGGGTCGGTGATGATCACGGCGAGCCATCTTCCCTTTAACCGCAACGGACTTAAATTTTTTACCCAAAGCGGGGGGCTCGAATCCGAGGACATTCGGGAAATTCTGACGCTGGCCGCGGCGGGCGTATCTTGCGGCGACACTTTCGGCAGTCGGGAAACAAAGCCCTATCTCGACGAATACGCCGCCGATCTCGTAAAAAAAGTGCGCGCGGCGACGGGGGCGGAAACCCCTTTGCGCGGCAAGCGCATCCTCGTGGACGCGGGCAACGGCGCGGGCGGATTCTACGTCGACAAAGTATTGAAGCCGCTGGGGGCGGACACGGAAGGCTCGCAGTTCCTGGACCCCGACGGGCGTTTTCCCAATCATATTCCGAATCCCGAAAACGAAACGGCGATGCGTTCCGTCTGCGAAGCGGTGAAAAAGAGCGGCGCCGACTTCGGCATCATCTTCGACACCGACGTGGACAGGGCGGGCGCCGTCGACAAAAACGGCGAGGAAATCAACCGCAATCGGCTCATCGCGCTCATTTCCGCGATCCTCTTAAAAGAAAAGCCGGGCACCGTCGTCACCGACTCGGTGACTTCCGACGGACTTGCGCGGTTTATTGCGGCGCACGGCGGAAGACACCACCGCTTTAAGCGCGGCTATAAAAACGTCATCAACGAGGCGATACGCCTCAATGCCGAAGGGGAATATACCCCTCTCGCCATCGAAACCAGCGGGCACGCGGCGCTGAAAGAAAACTATTTTCTCGACGACGGCGCCTATCTCGTCACGCGGCTTTTGATCGCGCTCGCCAGGGAATCCGCCGAGGGAAGGGAGATCACCGACATCATCGGGGATCTGCCCGAGCCGAAAGAAGCCGCGGAGCTTCGCCCCGCCTTTGAAAAAGGCATGGATTTCAAAGCGCTCGGCGCAGGACTCCTCGACGACCTCGCCGCTTATGCGAAAACCCTTCCGTTCGTTACCCCCGCGCCCGATAATTACGAGGGCATCCGCCTGAATTTCGACAAAGCGCACGGCGACGGCTGGCTGCTCGTCCGCATGAGCCTGCACGAGCCGATCCTGCCGATCAACGCCGAGAGCGATTCGGAGGGCGGCGTCAGGCTCATCGTCCGGGAACTGTACGAATTTTTAAAGACTTACCCGTTTCTCGACCTTTCATCTTTAAAAAAGCTTCTCGGAGCGGACGCGGCAGACGCCGCGAGCGACGAGGATAACGATAAGAATAAAACGGAGGAACCAGTCATGACAGAGCACACCGAAGAAGCCAAAGAACTCGCCGTCACGCCCGAAACGGAGCCCGCCGCGGAGAATAACGCCGACGCCGCCCTTTCGCAAACGCCCGCCGAAGAGTCCTCTAAAACGGAGTTTTTCGCGGAAAACCCGGCCGAAGAAAAAAAGCCGAAAGAAGCCGCCGCGAACGAGGAAGCCTCGCTTTGCGAAACCGCTCCGCCTTGCGAAACGCAAGAGCCTGCTCCCGAAAAGGCCCCCGCGCCTGAAGAAACCGCGGCGGAAGACGACGCTCCCTGCGAGGAACAGACCGAAGAGGAACCGCCCAAATCGGCGCGCGTCTGCATAGAAGCCCCCGCCGGGGAATCCGCAGAGAAGGCGGAGGAAACGGCCGAGGAAAAAGAAACGACAGAAGCCGTCTGCGATGCGAAGGAGGCGGAAAAAGCCGAACCGCAGGCCGCGGCAGCAGACCGTGAAAAAGAAAATAATCAATCAGGAGATATTATAATGGACGTACAACAAACCACCATCAACGCGGTGAGGATCTTGTCCGCGGAAGCTATCCAGAAGGCAAAATCCGGTCATCCGGGGCTTCCCATGGGCAGCGCCCCCATCGCTTATACGCTCTTTCAGAATTTCTTGAAATTCAATCCGAGAGATGCAAAATGGAACGACCGCGACAGATTCGTGCTGTCCGCGGGACACGGCTCCATGCTCGATTATTCCCTTCTGTATCTTTACGGCTACGACGTGACTAAGGAAGATTTAAAGAACTTCCGCCAGCTGGGCAGCAAAACGCCCGGTCATCCCGAATACGGTCACACGGCGGGAATCGAAACGACGACGGGGCCTTTGGGTCAGGGCATCGCGAACGCGGTGGGCATGGCGGCCGCGGAAGCGCATCTCGCGGCGAAGTTCAATAAGCCCGGTTTCCCCGTGGTAGACCACTATACCTACGCGCTCTGCGGCGACGGGTGCCTTGAAGAGGGCATTTCTTACGAGGCGTGTTCCTTTGCGGGCACGCACGCGCTGGGCAAACTCATTCTCTTCTACGACGACAACGACATCACCATCGAGGGCGACACGGACGTCACCTTCAAAGAGAATATCGGCGCGCGTTTTGCGGCGCAGAACTGGCAGGTGCTGCACGTGGATCTCATCACCCGGCCCGACGACGTGGAGGCGCTTTCCGAGGCGATAGAAAAAGCGAAGGCGCGCACGGATAAACCGTCCGTGATCATCTGCCACACCCGCATCGGGTACGGATCTCCCCTCGAAGGCAGCGAAAAGTGCCACGGCTCCCCTCTCGGCGAAGAAAATCTCAAAAAGACCAAGGAAAAACTCGGCTGGCCGTGCGCGGAAGCGTTCGACTGTCCCGAAGAAGTCTTCGAACACTGCCGCGTCGCCTCCAATGCGGGCGCCGAAAAGGAAATGCAGTGGAAGAAGATGTTTGCGGAATACGAGTACGCCTATCCCGATCTCGCGGAAGAATACAAGGCGGCGATGGAGAATGCAAAGCCCGATTTCGCGCAGATGGAGGAATTGTTCGACTTCGACAAGCCCATGGCGACACGCCAGACGTCCGCGGCGGTGCTCAATAAGCTCGCGGCGAAGCTGCCCCAGCTGATAGGCGGCAGCGCCGATCTCGCGCCCTCCAATCTTTCCGATATGAAAGATACGGAGGAGAACGTGTACGGAACGTTCGCCCCCGACAATTATGCGGGCAGAAACATCCACTTCGGTATCCGCGAACACGCCATGGCGGCGATCGCAAACGGGATGCAGCTGCACGGCGGCGTTCAGGCGTACTGCGCGACTTTCTTCGTATTCACCGATTACTGCAAACCCGCGATGCGCCTCTCCGCGCTGATGAACATTCCCGTAACGTATATCATGACGCACGATTCCATCGGCGTCGGCGAGGACGGTCCCACCCATCAGCCCGTAGAACAGCTGATCGCGCTTCGCTCTATTCCCAATATGAAGGTCTATCGCCCCGCGGACGGCAAGGAAACGGCGGCGGCGTGGATTTCCGCCCTGACGGGGACGGCGCCCACCGTGCTCGTGCTCACAAGACAGGCGCTGCCCCAGTACGAAAACAGCGGCTTGCAGGCGCTGAAAGGCGGCTATGTCCTCGAAGACTGCGAAGGGACGCCCGACGTGCTGCTCATCGGCACGGGTTCGGAAGTAGAACTTTGCGTCGAGGCGAAAGCCAAACTTGCGGAAAGCGGCGTCAAGGCGCGGGTCGTTTCCATGCCCTGTATCGAGGAATTTGAAAAACAGACGGGCGAATATAAGGAAAGCGTGCTTCCTGCCGCCGTCAAGGCGAGAGTCTGCGTGGAAGCGGGCTCCCCGTACAGTTGGTATAAGTACGCGGGCGAAAAGGGCGAAATCGTCGGCATGAGCACGTTCGGCGCCTCCGCACCCGCGCCCCAGCTCTTTGAGAAGTTCGGCTTCACGGCGGCGAACGTCGTCGAAAAGGCGAAGGCTTCTCTTGCGAAAATCAAATAATCCATAGAGCGATTGCAACTGAATTTCGACGGCGGAAAAAAGGCGGGACTTTACGAAGTTCCGCCTTTGATTTTTATGACCTGCAATCGTTTTTCCCGCCCTCTTTTTCTGTGTTCCGCTCGTTTTTCCCTGTCTTTTTGTCTGATTCTCCTCGCGAAACGCCCGTTTTTAAAGGAAACGCCTCGTATTTTTCAACAAACCGTCCTTTGTTCCCGTTCCGACTTTTGCCTGTATTCCGATTGAGGAAAAGGAATTTTAAAGACGTTTTCTTCCGCTCTTTTCAGATTTATCTTATGAATGTGTAGGAAGAGGCAAAATCGAAACTTGCGTTTTTCAAAAAAGTTTCCGCTTTTTTCGTTTGCGCTCGCCGATTTTTATGTAAGGCAAAATCGAAACTTGTTTTTTTCGAAAGGCTTTTCTTCCGATTTTTACTTGCTCTTTTTAACGCCGAGCGGAATAGATCGAACTTTGATTTTGTATGTCGCATTCTCCCTATCCATCCCCCGTTTCTTCATTCTTCGCCTTTATTGCGCCGAACGGCTCCTCAAATTCTTTCGGGGAAAACTTTTCCCCATTTCCCGCACTCTCTCCTGTTTCTTTACGACGGCGAAGCGAGAATGGCGCCCCGTTTTTCTTCGAGCGAAAGAAAAATTTTTCAACAAATCTTCACTTTATTTAAATTTTTCTTTCTCAATCGGGGTATATAATTTATAGTATAAAATTAAGAGCCTCGGAATGCTCTTTTCAAAAAAGATTCCGTTCTCTTTAAATTTTTGAAAGGGGAGGATTTTTATGACAGACGCCTCGCAGTTAAAAGAATTATATCTCACCCGCCAAAGCTGTCGAAGCTTTTGCGATAAGCCCATCTCGAAAAAACAGATCGAAGAAATCTGCGCTCTCGCGGGACTCGCGCCGTCGGCGTGCAATTTGCAGCCGTGGAAAATTTACGCCGTAACGGGCGAAAAGCTCGCCGCGGTGAAGACGCTGCTGAAAAATCGCGGCAAAGCCCCCTTTGTGGACGGCGTCCCCGCGATTCTCGTGATCGCGGAAGATACGAGCGCCGCAAAGGCATTCAATCCCGCGCTTCCCTATTTCGCCCCTTACGACGTGGGCGAATTTACCGCTCATCTCGTGCTGGCGGCGGAAACGGCGGGACTGAGCACCTGTATCCTCGGCTGGCACGACGAATCAGGACTTAAAGAGCTGCTCTCTCTGCCCGAAAATCAGTCCGTTCCCTATGTCGTCGCGTTAGGCTACGCGGCAAAAGGCTATGAAACGCGCGCCAAAACGAGAAACTCCGTCGAGGATTTTCTCACTTTCTGCGACTGACGCATCTCCTAATTTGAAAAAAGTTTTATTTTCATCTCTTTAAGAATCATCCGTTTCCCAAAAAAACGGCGGTTTTGTTTTGCCTTAAAATTTGTCTATCCCGTCGATTTTTCGACGCATTAACCTCTACATAACCCAAAGGGTCTGTCCTTACGGCAGACCCTTCGGGTTTTTTTACGATTTTTTAAAATTACTCTTTCAAAAGATATTTATCCGCGGTTCCAAACCCGGTTTCCAAAGTTAACAACGCGCCCGATTCAAAGACGAGAATGGAGGGACCGTCCCAATCCAAAGCGTTTTTAACAGCCGTTTCCTTCTCCAAATACCTTCCGTCCCATTCCGGAAAATCGACGATCATATACGCTTTTTTGTCGGGAAACGCCCGAACTTCGCTCAACAACGCGCATTCTTCCCGTTTGGTCTTCGCCGTCAAGGCTATTTTCTCCCGCTTCAAATATCCCTCGGGAATACTTGCGATTTTATAAAGTCCTTTTTCTCTCTTTTTCGGATCGTTCCACTCCGCCGATACTCTTTCCTGAAAATTTTTATGGACGAATTTTTTTATAAACTTTTTTTCCGCTTCATAATCCATTTTTTACACCGCCTACGTTCTGCTTTCCGATCCTATTACTATACTCAAAAAAGAATACTCCTTCGCTCCCGATAAATTTTCATCGATTTCGTCGCCAAGCCGCTGTGCGAATCCCACGGTTTTTCATTGTATGTCTATCTTGACAGTTACGCTCCTAAATCCCGCATTCCGAATTTTCGGCGCCCTCAAATTCTAATCTTGCTCGCCGACGGCACCCCGTTTCTCCCCCTTTTTATTGCCCGCAAACGGCTTTCACCACTTCCAAAATCTCGGCGTCCGTCTGATAATTTTCCGCGACGGTGTGCGCGCCGTCCTCGGGACGAATGCCGATGCCGTGAATGCAGTTTTTCGTCAGCGGCCACAGGATACGCGCCGTCGTCAGCTTGATGGCGTCGGATTTTCCCAAAAAGGTTCGGGGCAGCGTCGACTGCATGATCCCTTTTCCGTACGTTTTCGTTTCTCCGCTCCGCGTCGATAGATAAATATTTTCGTAGGAAACGGCGCCGTAATCCACCATCGCGCCGATGAGGCATTCGGATGCGGACGCGGTGCCGTTGTCCGCCATCACGGTGATCTCGCTGTCTTCGGCAAAATACTCAAAATAACGATTGCCCGTCGCCTTAAATTCCTCCGTTTTGCCGCTCCGATAATTTGCGACAGCCACCACGGGCGCACTGAGATTCGAACTCTTGCAGAAATAACCGGCGATTTCATTGAGAATATTCAAATATCCGCCGCCGTTCGCCCGGAGGTCCAGCACGAGATTTTTCTTTTTTTCCGACCTGAAAATATCCATCGCGGCAGCGAACTCCTCCGCCGCCTTCCCGTTGAACTGCGTCAAACGTATATAGGCGGTTTCCTCGTCCAAAGAAGCGAGATAATTGTCGCTTTTCGTCAAATCGGTCGCCTGCTCGCCCGTAAAAATATACGCGGAATCATTGGAACGGTAAAAGACGTAATTCTCCACGAACGACTGCTTGGAAACCGTCTTGAAGAAAGGCTCGCCGTCCTCTCCCTGCCTAAGTTTGAGGACGAAATTCTCCCCCGCGGCGCGCTCGTTTAAAAAGACGGATAATTCGTCGTAAGATTCGCTCTCGGTGAGTTCCTGTTCGTTCATGCCGAATCCGACGATGCACATTCCCGGCAGGATGCCCGCTTCTTCCGCGGGCGAATTTCCCGAAACGCGCGTGATGAGCAGGCGTTTGTTCTCTTCGGCGTCCTTCGTCGAGAAAGTAACGCCGAGTCCGCTCCATTTTCCCGTCGCGTCCTCTATCATGTCGGCATATTCGTCGGCTGTCAAATACCCCGAATAGGGGTCTAAAAGCCCGTTCAGCGCGCCGAAAAGCGCGTCATAGATCGTCTGATCGTCGATCTCTTCGTAGTAGTTGCTTTGCACCTGATCTTTCGCCCAGATGAGAGATCGCATTTCGGGATCGAGCATCCCCTGATAGGCGAAAAATCCGCCGAAAAATCCCGCCGCGGCGATCGCGAGCGCGCCCGCGCAACAGGCCACTATTTTTCCGACGCTCTTTTTCTTTTTGGGTGGCCGTTCTTCCGAGGCGAACATTCCCCTTCTCTTCTCATAGAGATCGGGCGAAACGCCTTTGTCTTTTCCGCCGCTTTGCGCGGCGTTTTCACGCCGAAATGAGTCCCCGCCCGCCGCGCGGTTTCCGTATCCGTTTCCCCAGGCGTAGCCCCCGTTTTGCGCGCCGTATCCCGGCCCCGCCGCAACGGGAGGGGTGCCGTTCGCGCTATCCCCGAAATCGAATACGTAGCCTTTCGCCTCGTCGGCCGTTCCCTCTTCGGTTTCCTTCGGCTTTTCAGAGGAAGAAAACTTTTCGGCGGCATTCCCCCGATTCTCGTTTTTTTCGGAAATCTCCCCGGCGGGAAGGTTCTCTTTTCCCGCTCCGTCCTGTCCGTTCAAATCCAAACTCATAATGACTCTCCTTTCGCCCTTTCGGCGCTCGATCGGCATTTTGCCGCGTCCGCAATCCGTCCTTTTTTCCATTTATCGCAGCCGTAAAACGGATAATTCCGACGGTTACTTACATACTATAAAGTAAACGGGAAAAACAAGCTCCCTCTTTTTTCGGGCTTCCTGCCCGCAAACCCTCTTTCGTATTCCGTGGATACGTCTTTTTACTTTTGTGAATCTTTCGTTACTCTTTCGGCGTCCGGATTTTTTAAGCCGTCCTAAACATAATTGGGAGGACTTTTAAAAACTTGCCGACCCGCGCTATTTTTCCAAAAGTTTATACAAAACGGTGAGGACGCGGAAGGAAACGGCGTCGGGAAACTGCCGTATGTTCAGTCCCGTGGCTTTTTCTATTTTGTCCAACCGATACAACAGGGTGTTGCGGTGCATATAGAGATTGCGCGAGGTTTCGCTGACGTTGAGGCTGCTCTGCAAAAACTCTTCCGCGGTATTCACCATCTCCTCGTCTTCGAAAATTTCTTTCGCGTTTTCGTCCGTAAGTTCCCCCAGGTATTCGGCGAGCTTGCTCTCGGGCACGTCTTCCAGCATCTTCACCAGCATATATTCCTTGTAGGAATGCACGTTTCCCTTGCTCGCGAAAACGCCCGCGTATCGAAGAGCTCCCGCCGCCTGCGAATAGGAAAGCGCGATGTCTTTCAGCCCCTTCACCGTCGAGCCGACGCCCACTTTCACGTCCAGACCCAGTTCCTCTTTGAGCGACTGCGCGAGAAATTCCGCGTAATCGGTCGGGGACTGATACTCGCTCTCTTCTTCGCCCGCGAATTTTACCAGCACGCAGTTGCGCTCGTCGACGGTGACGACGGTGTCAAGACTGTTGCCGCCGTACTGCGCGACGAGGGAAATGACCTCTTCCATCAACCTCGGGACGTACAGAGCGAGCGCGAAACAGGAGGCTTTTCCCACGGAAAACTTAGTCATATATTTGTATATGCCCGCGGAGGAACATTCGCCCAAAAGGATGCGCTTCAAATATTCCGTTTTGGAAAGATCCGCTTCCTTTTCCGCAAAGCTCTCGATATACGCGGGCAGAAGCGCCGCATAATTGCGCTGTACGGCTCCCGTGCCTTTGAGGACTCCGATGTATCCGATATTTTTATATAAAAAACGGAAAAACGTATTGTTCCCGTCGTCGGTCACGCCCTCGAACTGCCTGTCGCAAGAAGGCAAAACGCCCGAACGGGAGTTCTCCCTGTAACAGCCGAATTCCTCTTTGAGGAGCGCCGTGATTTCCTCCGCGATTCTATCCAGCTCCGTCATTCCTTTTTCCTCCGCCAAATCGTCTTGCTCCTATTATAGCCTAAACGGACGAAAAATTCAAGGGTTTTTCCGCGGGAAGAAACGTGTTTCTTTTTTTTGCGATTTATTACAACAATATGCGGAAAAAATTACAAAAAATTATTTTTTTAGTATTGACATACGTGAGAGAAAGTGATATAATAAAGTAAATTGAAAGGTTGTAGTTTCCTGTTTTACAAAAAGCGCAGGGAAATCGTGCGACGAAAACAAAAAATAAACTTTCAGGAGATATTTTATGAGCAACACAAGCACCAACTATGCCGAGCTCAATGTCACCAACGACGACATGAAAGAAATGCTCGCCGAAGGTACGTTTCAGCCCGTAGCGGAACAAAAAACCGCTCCCGTAAAGAAAAAGAACGTCGGCTACCGTATTCTCGCATTGATTTTGACAATCGCGCCTATCGTCTGTCTTTGCCTGATCAACATCACGTTGATCATTTCGACGACGTCAGGGTATGCCGTATACGACAAGTCCACCCTGCTCAACGCCTTGATGTCCCTTTTCAAAAAGGACGGACTGAGCGAGTTCTATAAGAAGGCGGCAGAGGTCGTCACAGGTGCTGCGACCTCCGGCTTCGACTCGTATAAATTTATGGGTCTTCCCGTGCTTTCGGGAACGGGTACGATCGGCAAGCTGATGGGACTCGTCCTCTACGCGATGCCCGCGGCGATGGTCGTGACGGTCGTTTTGATGATCATTGCCCTTTGCTCGGGCAAAGCGGCGCCCGCGATGACGAGAGCGATCGCTTTCATCAATTTCTGGGTATACGGCGGCTATGCGCTCTGCGTGCTGGCGGTTTCCCTGTATTATGCGAATATCGAAAAGACGTTTGACGTCGTCGTACTTGCGATTGCGGGAGCGTTTTTCCTCCTCTATCTCATCCTGTCTTTCCTCAAAGCGGGCAAGCGCACGTGGATGACGCTGCTTCTCTTCCTTTTGACGGCGGCGTTTGCCGGCGCTTACGTGTACGGTATTTCCAAGTGCGCGGACGGCTTGAAGACTCTCTTTGCTTCCTCCGACACCTCATTCATCAACAGCCTCACGAAGGGCGAATTTTATAAGTATGCGACCGTCGGAGTGCTCGGTATTGCCCTGCTCGCCGCGGCAGTTTCGTCCATCCGTCTTGCCACCAGAAAGGGATATACGTTCGATCTCATCCGCTACATCTTCAATCTTCTCGTGGCGGGCGCTGTAATTTACGCGGCGTTCACCTTGGACGAACTCAAATCCTTGCAGCTGTACGCGGGAATCGCGGCGGGAATCGCTCTCGTTCAGATCGTTCTCGTGATCATTGCTCTCGGCGTCCTTTCGAAGAAAAAGAAGGCGGCGAAGAAGGCGGCAGCCGTGGAAGAAGAGCCTGAAAAGGCGCAGGTAACCGAGGAAGAAACGCAGGAAACGGCTGCGGAAGAAACCGTCGCCGTTGCGCCCGTAGCGGAAGAAGCGCAGCCCGAAGAAGAAACGACGCAGGAAACGGCCGCGGTCACGGAAGAAGAGCCCGAACAGCCCGAAGAAGCGGGCGTGTATGCGGAGGCCGTCCGTTTCGAAGGCTATCCGACGACGCAGGAAACGGTGCGCGAAGCGGAAGAACTCGCAGAGCCCGCAGCCGAAACGGAACAGCCCGCTCAGGAGCCCGCCGTTCAGCAGTCGCCCGTCTACAACTATAACTTCTCCGCTCCCGCAGAGCCTGTATCCTCTAAATTAAACAATGAACTACTGAAATCCCAAACGTCTGACCAGGATGTTACAAGCAAGCC
>QWCN01002341.1_pt1 | contig 50389 bp, 45 predicted proteins | sample 1972711 | NCBI WGS metagenome assembly QWCN01 (sample SAMN09866707, study PRJNA288562) | Human gut metagenome isolate term1_stool, whole genome shotgun sequencing... | isolation source: gut | host: Homo sapiens | place: USA: California
TCACGCGGGTGGTCGATGACCTGCTTCGCCGGGCCTTCTTCCACCACAACGCCGCCGTCCATAAACATAATGCGGTCCGCCACATCGCGGGCAAAGTGCATCTCATGGGTGACGATGATCATGGTGGTTTTGCGGTCGGCCAAATCCCGCAGCACCCGCAGAATCTCCCCGGTCAGCTCCGGGTCCAGGGCGCTGGTAGGCTCGTCGAAACACAGAATGTCCGGATGCAGCGCCAGGGCGCGGGCAATGGCCACGCGCTGCTGCTGGCCGCCGGAAAGCTGGTGGGGGTAATGCCCCGCCCGTTGGGAAAGCCCCATCTCCGCCAGCAGATTCATGGCCTGCTCTTCCAACTGGGCATGAATCTGCTTTTTATTGGCCTTGTAATCCGGCCGTTCCTTTGCCAGCAGCTCGCCCGCCAGCATCACGTTCTGTAGGGCGGTGTACTGGGGGAACAGATTGAAGTTCTGGAACACCAGCCCGAAGTGCAGCCGCTTTTTGCGGATCTCGCTCTCCTTCTGGGTGGCGGGGTCCGCCGCGTCCCACATCACTTCATCGCCCACCCGGATGATGCCGGTGTCAGGCCGTTCCAAAAAGTTCAGGCAGCGCAGCAGTGTGGTTTTGCCGGAACCGGACGACCCGATAATAGCCAGGGCTTCGCCCTGCTCCAACGTAAGGGAAATATCCTTCAGAACCTTGGTCTCACCAAAACTTTTGCCGATGCCGGAGGCTTCAAGCAATGCCATATTCGTTCCTCCTTCTCAGCAGCGGAAATAATCCATTTTCTTCTCGGCCCAGTTGAACAGCAGCGTAAGCACGCCCACGAACAGCAGGAAGAAAATTGCGGTGGAAAACAGCGGCCAGATCAGGCCCTTGGCGCTGTACTCCTTGGCCATCATAATGATCTCTTTGTTGGCGATGGTGTTGGCCAGAGAGGTATCCTTCACCAGCGTAATGATCTCGTTGCCCATGGGGGGCAGAATGCGCTTGACCACCTGCAGCAGGGTCACCTTGAAAAAGATCTGGGGCTTGGTCATGCCCAGAACCTGACCGGCCTCGGTCTGACCCTTGGGAATGGCCTCAATGCCGCCCCGGTAGATCTCGGAGAAGTAGCAGGCATAGTTGATGGCAAAGGCCACCACCGCCGCCACCATACGGCCGCCCGCGCCGGTGGGCCAGGGGTTGTTCATGCCCATCAGGCCGGGGCCCAGGTAGATCACAATGATCTGAAGCATCAGGGGCGTACCACGGATGATCCAGACGAATACCTTCACGAGGCCGCTCAACGGCTTGAACCGGCTCATGGAGCCGAATGCAACCACCAGTCCCAGCGGCAGCGCAAACAGCAGGGTCAGAAAGAACAGCTCACAGTTGAGCAGAAACGCGCTCATCAAGCGCTCAAAGATCACACTCACAAAAACACACCCATCATTCGTTCATTCTAAAGGCAAGCGACTGAACACGGCAATACCGCACAGTTCCTGCGAACCGTGCGGTGCTGCCCCGTTTTTATGTTTCGTTTTCGAGATTAGTCGGCCAGAGCCAGGTCGTACTTGGCAGCCAGGGCTTCCAGCGTGCCGTCGGTCTTCAGCTCATCAAACGCGGCGTTCACGGCCTCGGCTGCATCGCTGCCCTTGCGGAAGGCCACGCCGTACTCCTCGGCATTCAGCTCGTCCACGATTTTCAGGTTGGCGTAGTCGGTGCCCTCACCGATCATGGCGTTGGCCAGGGTCAGGTCCAGAATCGCAGCGTCCGCGGTGCCGGCAGCAACCTCCATCAGGCAGTCGGTCTGCACGCTCTTGGAGACGTAATCGGCCTGAGACAGGTTCTCGTCGTCCTGAATGGCGCTCTCACCGGCGGAACCGGCCTCGGCCAGGACGGTTTTGCCCACCAGGTCCGCGGTAGAAGCGTACTCAGTGCCGTCCTTCACCACGACCACCTGGGCATTCTTGGCGTAAGCCTTGGTGCAGGCAGCGTTGGCCATGATCTCATCGGTCAGGGTCATGCCGTTCCAGATGCAGTCGATGCTCTTGGCATCCAGCTCCACGATCTTGGTATCCCAGTTGATCTCCACGAAATCCGGCTCCACGCCCAGCTTCTCGCACACGGCGGTAGCCAGCTCGGTGTCAAAACCGGTGAAGTTGCCCTCGTCATCGGTGTAGTTCATGGGGGCGTACACGGTGTAGCCGATGACCATCTTGCCGTTGCCCTTGATGTAATCCAGGTCGCTGTCTGCGGCAGCGGAGGAGGAAGCGGCTTCCGAAGAGGCAGCCTCAGAAGAAGCGGCGGAGGAGCTGGCGGAAGAACCGCAGCCAGCCAGCAGGCTGACGGACATGCCCAGCGCGGCGAGCAATGCAATCGTCTTTTTCATGGAACTTCATCCTTTCTTTTCTGTGCGGCCGCGCGGGTCTCTCTGCCGCGCCCCCTCTGGCCGGGCCAATGCCCGCTGCCTTCCGCACATCATCGCTTTACTATAATAGCATGGTGATGTGATGTTGCCAAGGGGTTTTGAAAAATTTTTACTGTTTTGATACTCTCTACCGCGGCTTGCTCCGCCGTCCTGCACAGAATTACGGCGCGATCGCGGTACCGCCTGCCTTTTTCTGCAGGATGGCGCGCCGATGTTCCGTGGGGGTACAATGGTACACCTCCCGGAACGCGCGGGCAAAATAGCCCATTTCCTTAAATCCGCACTGCCGCCCCACTTTGGCCACCGGCCAGTCGGTGCCCTCCAGCAGCTGGGCCGCCTGCTGCACCCGAAACGTTTTCACATACTGCATGGGGGTGGTGCCGATCACCGCATGGAAGCACCGCAGGCATTCGCTGGCGCTCAGCCCGGCGCTGTGGGCGATCTGCGATGCCGTCAGCGCCTCGGCAAAATGCTCCTGCACAAATTTCAGCATGGTCTTCATGCGCTGGCCGTCCCGGCCGGTGTGGTCCGGCGGGCACTCAGGCCGGGCAATGCGCTTTTCCGCCAAAAGGAACACGGCCTGGCTCAACTCCTGCCGCACCGTGAACTCAAAGCCGTTTTCCGCCTGCCTCAGCGCTTCCAGCGTATGCTCCAGCGCTTCCAGCACCCGCTTTTGCCAGGGCACCGAGGGCCGAAGCAGCAACGAGCCGCAGTCTGCGTCCCCGGTCAGCGGCTGAATCCATTTTTCAAAGAACACACTGTCCGGTGCGCCGCCCACAAGCCGCGGATGGAATACCACCGAGCAGAGCATGGGCGGCGTCTCTTTGGCGCTGCGGGCCGCGTGCAGCACGCCGCTGTTCACAAACAAGCCCTCGCCCGCTTGCAGCACATAGCTCTTTTTTCCGGCCCGAACCACGGCTTCGCCCTCGGTTATCAGAATCAGCTCCATCTCCTCGTGCCAATGCCAGGGCACCGGCCCCATGTTCAGCACATCGCAGTACCCTTCTGCCTGAAAGCCCTGCCCGCCGTGGGAGGCAAGCTCCCGCCCCTGGGCATTCACGGCCACAAAATGCGGTTCCAGCTGCAACGCTGCTCCCTCCCGTCAATCTACCCGCCGCACACGCGCCGGCGTTCGCTTTATTTGTGCTATCAGCATAGCATATTCCGTCAAAAAGTCAATGGAACATCGTGTTTTCTTCACGTTTCCGCCGTGCCGCCGGACGCAGAAATGCCGCAGGCTGCTCGTTCAGCCTGCGGCATTTCATTTCCCTGTGCCTTGGTTTCAATCAGCTTTCTGATCTTTGTCCTTCGTTTCCAGGGCCTTTTCCAGAAAATAGCCCCACTGGCGCCGCCACCAGGCCCAGTCCGGGGTCACATCGGCACCCCACTCATCCACCCAGACCGGCAGCTTTTTCGCTTCCAGGGCCTCTCCCATCCGGCGGGTCTCTTCCAGGGCCTGCTCGTCACCGGGGCCACGGCCCACGCACAGCATCACCTGTTCCTGCTTGCGCAGGCCCTCCAGTGTTTTCTCCGGCAGGTGGGGCAGATACGCCAGCGGGCTGTTCCGGTAAATCAGGTCCTCCGGACCCTGGCCGTAGACGTTCGCCGTCTCGTATCGCCCGGAAAGGCCGATGACCCCGCTGCACACCTCCGGCCGTCTCAGATGCAGGTTTACGGCCTGGCAGGCCCCCTGGCCGCAGCCGACCGCCAGCACCGGCGCTTCGCCGCCGTTCTGTACACACAGCCGGGGCAGCAGCTCCTCCGTCAAATAGCAGAACCACCGCTCCTGAGCCTGCGGGGTGATCTCCGCCCCATTCAGGGCATCGGCGCAGAACAGCTGAAGCTGCCCCGCCTCGATCCACCGGGCAGCGGCGTCCACCATGCCGCAGTCCTCAAATTCATAAAAGCGGTGACCCTGGGCAGGCAGCACCAGGCAGGGCCGCCCGGCATAGCCATACACCTTAAATTCCATTTCCCGCTTCATATAGCGGCTGTATTCCTTAAAATACTGGGTCTGCATAGGCGTTCCCCCTTTTCTTAATTCCGGCTGCGCGGCCGGTGGTCAGGCAAACCGGTTCTGTTCGCGGTTGTACTCATAGCCGATGGCGGCCAGCGTTTCCTTCAGCGCGGCCTCGCTCAGGTCCAGGTCCTCACACAGGGCGGCCAGGCTTTCGTAATGGTCCCGCAATTGCGTGTTGATGTAGCTGAGCAGCATCACCGGGTCGCTGGGGCAGGTCATAAAAATCCCTCCGTGTACAACAAAAGCCGGCCACAAGGAGTGACCGGCCGTTTTGCACTGTTGATCAGATAGCGCGGGTAACCTTACCCGAACGCAGGCAACGGGTGCAGGCGTAGATATACTTCGGAGAACCCTCCACGACTGCCTTCACGCGCTTCACATTGGGCTTCCAGGTACGGTTGCTCCGACGATGGGAGTGGGAAACCTTGATACCAAAGGTAACGCCCTTACCACAACAATCACACTTTGCCATTCTGCTGCACCTCCTCCATAATTAAATCGCTAGATTAGTTTAACAAATCTCGGGAGAAAATGCAAGTCTTTTTTTCATTTTTTCTGTAAAATGCGTTTTTGCTTGTGCTTTATCGCCCGGGTCGGTATAATAAATTCAACATTCTCTTATAATGGGTGGGTGTACCCGCCGGGGGCAGTCTGCCCGCCGCTTTTATTTATTTTACCTTATAAAATTCAAATTGGCAAGGCATGGGGTTTTCCTGCCTGCCCGAAAGGAACTGCCTTCATGAGCAATTTACGGGTGCGGATGTTCGTTTACATCGTCCGCTTTGTGTGTATGATGATCAGTGTGCCCCTGCACGAATCGGCCCACGCGCTGGCCGCCTCCCGCCTGGGGGACGATACCGCCCGCCGTCAGGGCCGCCTGAGCCTGAACCCGCTGGCACACTTCAGCCCCCTGGGTGCGGTGTGCTTTCTCCTTCTGGGGGTCGGCTGGGCCACCCCCGTGCCGGTGGACGCCCGCAACTTCCGCCGGGTATCGCCCCGGGCCGGCATGGCCCTGACGGCCGCCGCCGGGCCGATCACCAACCTGCTGCTGGCCTTTTTGGCCGTGGTGGGCTACAAACTTCTGTACTACATCGGCCCGGTGAACACCCTAACCAACCTGCTGCTCTATGTTCTGAACGCCCTGGCTGTGATGAATCTGGCCCTGGCGGCACTGAACCTGCTGCCGGTTCCCCCGCTGGACGGCAGCCGCCTGCTTGGCCTTGCTTTGCCCCGCCGGGTACAGTATTTCATCGCTCAGCATGAACAGCAGATCTTCTTTGTGGCCATTGCGCTGCTGTTTCTCGGCCTGCTGGACGGCCCCATGGCCTGGATTCAGAGTCAGCTGTGGCGCTTTCTGGGCTGGTCCACCAGCTTTGTGGAGATTCTTCTCGGGTTGGGCCGTGCGGCCGGTACCGCAGTGTAACGGAGGATGTGCCGCATATGGAAACCTTAACCTTTCATCTGGAAGAGTTTGACGGCCCACTGGACCTGCTGCTCTATCTGGTAAGCAAAAACAAGATGGACCTGCACAACATTCCCATTCTGGAGCTGATTGAGCAATACACCTCCATCATCGACGGTCTGGGCGCCCAGCGCATGGAGGCTGCCAGCGAATTCATTGAAATGGCCGCCCGTCTGGTGCAGATGAAAAGCTACCTGCTGCTGCCCCGAAGCGAAGAGGCCGAGCGCATGAAGGAGGAACTGACCGGCGAGCTGATCGAATACAGTACCTGCCGCAAAGTTGCCGCCCAGCTGGGGCAAATGGCCGCCGCCTCATTTATGGCGGTGCGCTGCCCGGCCGAGATCGAGCTAGACAGCACCTACCTGCGCAAGCACGAGCCGGGGCTACTGCCCCAGGCCTGGTTTTCCCTGATGGGGCGCAGCGTGCGCAAGAAAAAACCGGAGCCGAAGCAGTTTGAGCCTTTGGTGGCCGCGCCCTTTGTGTCGGTGGCATCCCGGGTGGTGCACCTTTTGAAGGGACTGGTGGGCGGAAAAATCCGCGCGCTGCGCCAGATGTTCCGCCCCGAGGCCGGCCGCAGTGAGACGGTGGCCACCTTTCTGGCCGTGCTGGAGCTGGTGAAGGCCGGGCGCATTTCCATTGATGAAAACGAACAGATCACCCTGGCCCACGGCCGGGTGCGAAAGACCGACGAGGTACAGGAATGGAACTGAAGCAATATCAGGGGGCGTTGGAGGCGATTCTGTTCGCCCACGGTGAGCCCATCGGCACCGACCGCCTGGCCCAGGCCCTGGAGCTTGAGCCGGAGGTGGTTGAGCGCCTGCTGCTGAACCTGGAAAAGCAGCTGGAAAAGGCCGACCGTGGTTTGGTGCTTCTTCGGCTGGAGGACCGCTGGCAGTTGGCCACCAAAAACGAATATTCCGCGTATGTAAAGCGTGCGCTGGACAATCGCCGCAACGCACCCCTCTCTCAGGCGGCGCTGGAGGTGCTGTCGGTCATCGCCTACAACCAGCCGGTTTCCCGCTCGTTCATCGACCAGGTGCGCGGGGTGGACTCCTCTTCGGTAGTGGCCGGCCTGTTGGAAAAAGGGCTGGTGCAGGAGGCTGGGCGGCTGGATCTGCCCGGGCACCCGGTGAGTTTTGCCACCACCGACGTGTTCCTGCGGTGCTTCGGCCTGAACAGCCTGAACGACCTGCCCAGCCTGCACGGGGAGGACGGCCCCGGCGCAGCTTCTGATACGGAGGGTTGAACGATGGGTGCGCTGCTGCTTGCCATTGGGCGGGTGCTTTTGTGGGTGCTGGCCCTTCTTCTGGCACTGGTGATCCTGCTTCTCGTGCTCCCCTTCACGGTGCAGTTTCGTGCGCAGGAGAGCGAAGCCCGGGCCTGGCTGACGTTTGGGCCTCTCCGCCTGAGCCTCTGGCCCCTGTCGCCCTGGCTGCTTCGGCTGGCGGCCCTGCTGCCGCAGGGAGAAGCGCCCAAAAGCCCCGCGCCCGCCCCCACGGAGCCAGCCGCCCCGAAGCCGAAACAGCCCGCCGCCAAACGCCTCGCGCAAGCGCTGCATCAGGCCGCCGATACGGCCGCAGCCGCCGGGCAGTTTGTGCGCCGGGCGCTCTGGTCATTGCGCATCCGCCATGTGCGGCTGGTGCTGCCGGTGTATGCCCCCGATGCGGCCGCCTGTGCCCTCGCCTGCGGGAAGGCCCATGCCGAACTGGGGGCTGCCTTCGGCCTGCTTCAGAACTTTTTCCGCATTGAAGTGGAGGAAGTCCGGATCGAGCCGGACTTTCTCGACCAGCGCGCCGAGGAGTTTGCCCTGAGCGGGCAGATCACCGCCCGGCTGCTGCCTCTGGCCATTGCCGGACTGCGCATGGTGTTCCGCCTGGCGGACGCCAAAGCGGAATAACCGCCGCTTGCCAAACATCATGGCTTCTGCTTATAATAGAAGAGGAAACGCGCAAAACCGCGCATACCGCCGGTTTTGCCCAAACAGGGAGGATTAACGTATGGCTGAACATCCGATCAACGGCCTGATGGGGGTCACCATGGACAAGATCCGGGAGCTGGTGAATTCCGACACCATCATCGGCGAGCCGGTCTCTCTGCCGGACGGCACCACCATTCTGCCCGTCTCGAGAGTAACCTTCGGCGTGGCCACCGGCGGCTCGGATTTTGCCGCCAAACAGAGCAAGGAGCTGTTCGGCGGCGGCAGCGGCGCCGGCGTCACCGTGGCCCCCGTGGCTTTTCTGGTGGTGAAGGACGGCAACGTCCGCACCATTCAGCTGGCCGACCCCAACAACAGCCTGGAGCGGGCCATCACCATGCTGCCCGAGCTGGTGGACAAGCTGGCCGCCCTGCTGAAGAAGGAAAAGCCCGAGGCGCAGGCCCCAGCCGAAGACGGGCCGGATGCCCCCTGAGCAGCATTTCGGCGATCCGCCGGGCAAAGCCCGGCGTTTGCAATACGACCGGCTGGAAGCCGGACGACCCGGGGCCGCCGTTTTGTGCGGCCGCCCCTGAACAACAAGGAGAACTATGGCACAGGAACGCATTCAGAAGGTGCTGGCGGAACAGGGACTCTGCTCCCGCCGGGCAGCCGAACAGATCATTCGGGAGGGCCGCGTCAAGGTCAACGGCCATCCCGTCACTTTGGGTGACAAAATGGACCCCCACCAGGACATTCTCTCGGTGGACGGCCAGCGCATCTACATCCAGCGCAAGCGGGAATTCTATTACTATATGCTCAACAAGCCCCGCGGCTTTGTCACCACCACCAGCGATGAGCTGGGCCGCAAAACCGTTATGGACCTGATGGAGGGCGTGCCCGCCCGGGTGTTCCCCGTGGGCCGCCTGGACCGGGACAGCGAGGGCCTGCTGCTGCTGACGAACGACGGCGACTTCGCCAACCTGATGATGCACCCCTCCCACGGGGTGAGCAAGCTGTACCGGGTTACGGTGCGCCCCCGCGCCACCGAAGAACAGGTGGTGGCCCTGAGCCAGGGCGTGGAGCTGGACGACGGCACCCGCACCCAGCCCGCCGTGATCAACGTGGTGACCGACGAGCCGGAGCGCACCGTGCTGGAGATGACCATCCGGGAGGGCAAAAACCGGGAGATCCGCCGTATGTGCGAGGCCGTGGGTCTGGATGTGATCCGCCTGCGCCGCAACGCCATGGGCGCTGTGAAGCTGGGCATGCTGCAGCCCGGCGAATACCGGGAACTTACCAAGTCGGAGCTGAATGCCCTGCGGGCCGCCGGCATCCGGGGCGTTTCCCGCCCGAAGCCGGAAGAGGCCGCCAAAAAGCCGGCCCGCCGCCCCGCTGAGGGAGCCAAGCGCGGCCCCCGTGCGGCAGGCAGCCGCCCCACCGGCCGCCCCGGCAGCGGCAAAGGCCCGGCCCGCGGCCCCAAAAAGCCCGGCGGCCCCCGCGGCTGAACCACCGTTTCTTTGGTAAATTGCGTAGGAGAAGCTTCCTAGGCTTTTTCTCCCGGAACAATTGAACAACGAGGCTTCTCTTGTGAAAAACCACAAAAATATTAGGTCATTCCTTTATTTTTGTGGTTTTTTCAAAAAAGGTCTTGTGACAAATTGTACGAAACAGTATAATAAAGCTAATTCTGAAATTGTTTTTATAGGAGGGCTGTTCATGGCTTCAAAAAAGCTCGGCAAGGACGAGATCCTTGCTGCATTCTTCGATGAAGGCACCTACACCGGCCTGTTTGCGGACGGTGCCGTAAAGGCTGCCTACGGCTGCGCAGGCGGCCAGCCGGTGTATGCCGTGTGCCAGTGCGGTGAGGCCGTTTGTGCCAAAGAGTTGGACAAAACCGCTGCCGTTCTGGAGATGGCTGCAAAAACCGGTACCCCTGTGGTGACCTTCTACGATTGCGCCGGTGCCAAACTGGAAGAGGGCCTGGATCTGCTGGCTGCCAACAACAAGCTGGCCGGGGCCATTGCCAACATCTCCGGTGTAGTTCCCCAGGTAGCCGTGGTTCTGGGCGTGTGCGGCGGCAGCGCTGCGCTGAATGCCGCCTGCGCCGACCTGTGCGTGATGGCCAAGGACGCTCAGCTGTTCCTGACCGCCCCCTTCACCAGCGATGCCGCCGGTGATAAGGTGGAAAACGCAGGCAGCGCCGAACTGGCCGCCAAGGCCGGTGTGGCTTCCATTCTGGCGGAAGACGCCGCCGATGCCGTGGCAAAGGCTGCCCAGCTGATCGCCCTGCTGCCCTCCAACAACCTGGCCGGCCCCGCCCTGTTTGACGTGCAGGCCCCCAAGGCGAACTTCCCCGCCCAGTACAAAGCAGCGGATGCCGCTGCCGCTCTGGCGGACGAGGGCAGCCTGGTGGAACTGTTCGGCGGCTTCGGCAAAAATGTTTACACCGCGCTGGCTGCCGTCAACGGCAGCGCCGTGGGCATTGCCGCCACCGAGGCTTCCGGCCTGTGCCACAACTGCGTGGTCAAGCTGTCCCGCTTCGTGCGCCTGTGCGATGCCTTCAGCATTCCGGTGGTCACCGTGGTCAACACCAACGGCTTCGTGCCCAGCGTCAGCGATGACGTGGCCGGCGGCATCCGTGAGGCGGCCCGCCTGTGCGCCACTTACGCCGATGCCACCACCGCCAAGGTGGCCGTTGTGGCCGGCAAGGCCGTCGGCCCGGTCTACACCGCTCTGGCCAGCGCCGATGTGACCATCGCCCTGCCCGGTGCCGTGATCGCCCCGGTTGCCCCCGAAACCGCCGTGACCATCCTGTACAAGGACGAGATCGACGCCGCCGAGAGCATTCCCGCCGCCACCAAGGCCAAGGCCGCCGAGTACGTGAAGAACGTCTGCGGCGCTGAGGCCGCTGTGGCCGCCGGGCTGGCCACCATGGCCGTGAAGGCGGACGAGGTGCGCAGCGCTGTGGCGAGCGCGCTGGATATGACCGCCAGCAAGCGGGTGCAGCGCCTGCCCAAGAAGCACGGCAACATGGCCCTGTAAGCCAGCGGATTCTGCTGCCTTTTGAACATTCAATATAAAACTTGTGGAGGAAAATACCATGAAATACTTCAACATTACTGTGAACGGCGTTGCTTACAACGTGACCGTGGAAGAGTCCGCTGCCGGTGCCGCTCCTGTGGCTGCCCCCGTGGCCGCTCCCGTGGCCGCTCCCGCTCCTGTGGCTGCTGCTGTGCCCTTTGCCCCTGTGGCCCCCGCGCCCGTGGCCGCTCCCGCTCCTGCGGCAGCTCCTGCTCCCGCCGCTGCGCCCGCTGCCGGTGCCGTGCAGGTCAACTCTCCCATGCCCGGCAACATCCTGGATGTGAAGGTCAGCGCCGGTCAGGCTGTGCAGGCCGGTGACGTGCTGGTCATTCTGGAGGCCATGAAGATGGAGAACGAGATCGTTGCTCCTCAGGACGGCACCGTTGCTTCCGTGAGCGTGAAGAAGGGTGATACTGTCAACTCCGGTGACCTGCTGGTTTCCATGAACTGAAACCGCACCGAATGAGAGAGGTGAATGAGATTGGCTAAGAAACCTGTCAAGATTACCGAGGTCGTGCTGCGCGATGCGCACCAGTCCCTGTTGGCCACCCGTATGACCACCGACGAGATGCGGCCCATCCTGCCCGCCATCGATGAAGTGGGCTACTACTCGGTGGAGTGCTGGGGCGGCGCCACCTTCGACGCCTGCATCCGTTTCCTGGATGAGGACCCCTGGGAGCGTCTGCGCATCCTGCGCAAGGAAATGCCCAACACCAAGCTGCAGATGCTGTTCCGCGGCCAGAATATGCTGGGCTACCGGCACTACGCCGACGATGCGGTGGAGTACTTCGTGCAGAAGAGCGTTGCCAACGGCATTGACATTCTGCGCATCTTCGATGCTCTGAACGACCCCCGCAACCTGGAGACCTCCATTAAGGCCGCCATTAAGGAAAAGGCCCATGTGCAGGGCTGCATCAGCTATACGCTGAGCCCCGTGCACGACAACGCCTATTTTGCCAAATACGCCAAAACCCTGGAGGAGATGGGTGCAAACTCCATCTGCATCAAGGATATGGCGGGTCTTTTGACCCCCACCAGCACCGCAGAGCTGGTAAAGGCTCTGAAAGAGACTGTCTCCATCCCTGTGGACATTCACAGCCATTACACCTCCGGTCTGGCTTCCATGTCCATCCTGAAGGGTATTGAGAACGGCGCCGACATCGTGGATACCGCCATCAGCCCCTTGGCTCTGGGCACCAGCCATATGCCCACCGAGAGCCTGGTGGCCGCCCTTCAGGGCACCGATTACGACACCGGCCTGTCTCTGAAGAAGCTGAACGTGGTGCGTGCTTACTTCGCCAAGCTGCGTGAGAAGTACATCGCTAACGGCCAGATCAACCCCAAGATGCTGGGCGTGGACGCCAACACTCTGTTGTATCAGGTGCCCGGCGGCATGCTGTCCAACCTGCTGAAGCAGCTGACCGATGCCGGCAAGGCCGACCAGCTGGAGGCCGTGCTGGAGGAGATTCCCCGCGTCCGCAAGGATTCCGGTTATCCCCCGCTGGTTACTCCCACCAGCCAGATTGTGGGCACCCAGGCCGTGTTCAACGTGATTCTGGGCCAGCGCTACAAGATGGTCACCAAGGAGTTCAAGGGCCTGGTGCGCGGCGATTACGGCCGCACCCCCGCCCCCATCAGCCCCGAGTTCACCAAGCAGATTCTGGGTGACACCCAGCCCATCACCTGCCGCCCGGCAGACCTGCTGGAGCCCGAGGTTGCCAAGATGAAGGCCGAGGCCGCCAAGTGGGCCATTCAGGAAGAGGATGCCCTCACCTACGCCATGTTCCCCCAGGTTGCGCCCAAGTTCTTTGAGAAGCGCGCCCTGAAGCTGGCCGGTGTGGACCCCGACCATGCGGATTTCGCCGCAAAGACCACCATCGTGTAATCGCCCCTTAAAACACAGCAAAGCCCCCATCCGAACGGCCGGTTCGGATGGGGGCTTTTTGCTTGCAATTGATTTTCGGAATTATCGTTCACACTCAGCGGTGCTTTTCTTCCAGATGTTCCAGCTTATGCTCGGCTTTTTCCTCCACGGTGCAAAGTTCCCGCTCCAGTTTGCGTCCCACCGCCTGCAGCTCTTTCTCGTCCGTTTTCCAGAACATGAGCAGAAAGCTGACGCTCAGCAGCACACTGCTGACCCAGATGACCCACATACCAAACCGCATGGTCATCAGGCTGCCCGCAGCCGCACCGGCCCCGAACAAAACGATGGTGCCGAAGTATTGCAGCGCCCGGCTGAGCACCACCGGGTCACGGTATTTCAACCAGTCATACAGATACTGGGTGCCGCTGCGCAGATTGCCAATGCACATGGTGGTGGAGCAGACATTGCCCCGCACCTTGCGGAAGGTCTGCACCTGCATGGCGCACACAAAGCTCACCAGCGCGTTGGCCAGCAGATTCATGCTTTGGGGAACAAACCCCACCGCCACCAGCAGCAGAATCTCAATGGCCAGCACCAGCTGCCGCCAGTGGAGCTTTTCCATCCGGTGAAACCGCTCGTGGATGGCCTCGGCAAACAGCACACCTACCACAAAGGCCAGCAGGGGCACCAAATAATGCCCCACCCGCTCAAAATTGCCCTCGCACAGGTTGGTGGCCAGCAGCACGATGTTCCCGGTCTGCGCATTGGCGAACACCTTGCCCCGGCCGATGTAGGTGTAGGCATCCTGAAAACCGCCGGAGAGGGTTAAAAACACGGAATTGCGAAAGGCTTCGGACATTTGCCCATGCGGATGGTACCACTTACGCAATGCGCTCACCTTCCATATCCGCGCTGCCCACCTGCATGGATGCCAGAGACTCCAGGGCAGCCAGACGCACACAGATCGTGAACAACCGAACCGCCAGTTCGATCTCCTCCAGGCTGGCGTAGCTGGGGGCCAGGCGGATGTTCCGGTCCTCCGGGTCGCGGCCGCAGGGCCAGGTGGCGCCCGCGGGGGTGAACTTTACTCCGGCCTTTTTACACAGCTCCACCGTGCGGGTTGCACAGCCCGGCAGCGTGTTGAACGAGATAAAGTAGCCGCCCTTTGGCTCGGTCCAGCTTCCGGCCCCGCTGCGGGCCAGGTCCTCCTTCAGGATGGCCTCCACCCGCTCAAACTTGGGGCGCAGCAGATCGGCATGGCGCGCCATGTGTGCCTTCAGCCCGGCCGTGTTGCGAAAGAACCGGGCCTGACGCAGCTGGTTCAGCTTATCCGGGCCAATGGTGGCAAACTTCCACACCCGGCGCAGCTCGATCAGGTTGGCTGCGCTGGCCGCCACCCCGCTGATGCCCGCCCCGGGGAAGGCCGCCTTGCTGGTGGAGCAGAACTCATACACCAGATCCGGGCTGCCAGCCTGCTCACACAGGCTCAGAATGTCCGGCAGTGGCTCGGCCTCCTCCGGGTACAGGTCATGCACACAGTAGGCATTGTCCCAGAAAATGCGGAAATCCTTTGCCGCAGGCTTCAGGCTTGCAAACCGTTTCACTACCTCATGGCTGAACACCACACCGGTGGGGTTCTGGTACTTGGGCACGCACCAGATGCCCTTGATGCTCGCGTCCTCGCGCACCAGCCGCTCCACCAGGTTCATATCCGGGCCGTCCGCCAGCATAGGCACGGGCACCAGTTCAAAGCCGAAGTGCTCGGTCATGGCAAAATGCCGGTCATAGCCGGGCACCGGGCAGAGGAACTTCCGGTCCGGCACCTGGCACCAGGGGGTGCCGCCCAGCAGCCCGTCGATCATGGCGTGGCTCAGGATGTCGAACATCAGGGTCAGGCTGCTGTTGCCGCCCACGATCACCTGTTCGGGGCGGCAGCCCACCATGCCGGCCAGCAGGGCCTTCGCCTCAGGAATGCCGTCCAGCCCGCCGTAGTTCCGGCAGTCGGTGCCGTCCACGCTGTCCAGCACCGAACCGCTGTTCACCTCGTCCAGCATCTTGCGGGAGAGCTCCAGCTGTTCCGGGGACGGTTTTCCGCGGGAGAGGTCCAGGTGCAGCCCCTGTTGCTCCATCTCCCGATAGGCAGCCGACAGTTTGCGGTACTCCCGCTGCAATTCTCTCTGGCTCATTTCCTGATAGCGCATGGTCGTTCTCCAATCTATTGCGCGCCCGCCGGGCGCGGTTCGTTTCCGGGCCCCTCCGGATCGGTCCGGGCTGCTTGCGGGTGCCCGGGCCTTCCAAAGGGGTGTTGAGGCGGCACGGTTTCGTGCCCGCATTTCCCCTCATCGGCATGTTCCACTTCTTGTGTTTTGTGCCGTTTTGTATTATACTGTAGGCACATACATTTGTAAAATATATGTTTTGCATAAAATTCATATCATTCGATTATAAGTAACTTCAAGGAGGAGCCTCCCGCCATGCTGAACGTCAACCAGGACTATTACCGGCTTTTTTATTACGTCTGCCGCTATCGCAGCCTGACCAAGGCCGCCAACATTTTACAGATGAGCCAGCCCAACATGACTCGCGGACTGAACCGGCTGGAAGCACAGCTGGGCTGCAAGCTGCTGGTGCGCAACACCCGCGGCGTGACCCTGACCCCCGAAGGCGAGGCCCTGTACGCCCACGTTGCCATCGCTCAGGAACAGCTTCTGGCTGGGGAAAACGAATTGGAGGGCATCACCTCGCTGCAAACCGGCAGCCTGACCATTGACGCCAGCGAGACGGCCCTGCACATTCTGCTGCTGAAGAAGATGCGGGCGTTCCACCGGGAATACCCGGGCATTCGGCTGCGCATTGCCAACCACTCCACCCCCCAGGCCATTCAGGCGCTGGAGCGGGGCCTGGCGGATTTCTGCGTGGTCACCACCCCCACGCAGCTGCGCCCCGCCATGCACCAGACCCTGCTGGACCCCTTTCAGGACGTGCTGGTGGCCGGGGAGGACTTCGCCTTTCTGAAGGGCCGCCGCTGGCGGCTGGAGCAGCTGCAGGAATATCCGCTCATCTGCCTGGGCAGCGAGACCATGACCTACGCCTTCTACCGGCAGCTGTACCTACGCTGCGGGCTGGAGCTGGAGCCGGACACCGAAGCCGCCACCACCGACCAGATTCTGCCCATGGTGCAAAGCGGGCTTGGCCTGGGCTTTGTGCCCCTCCCACTGGCCGAACCTGCTCTGGCCAGTGGGCAGGTGTTTCAGGTGGATTTGGTGGAGACCATCCCCCTGCGGCAGATCGCCCTGATTCGGGACACCCGGCGCTCTCCCAGCCCGGCGGCCCGGCAGTTTCTGCGGCTGCTGTGCGAGGGGCAGGAAGTTTTGACCGAAACGGAGGGACGGGCATGACCCTGCATCAACTGAACCACGTGGTGGCCGCCGCCCGAACCGGCTCGTTCAGCGAGGCCGCCAAGCAGCTGTTTCTCTCGCAGCCCAGCCTGACCGTCTCCATCCGGGAGCTGGAGCGGGAGCTGGGCATCACGATCTTTCGGCGCACCAACAAGGGCGCCACGCTTACGCCCGAAGGCGAAGAGTTTCTCGGCTACGCGCGCCAGGTGTTGGAGCAAACCCGCCTGATGGAGGAAAAATACTGCGGGGCCGCCCCGGTCAAGCATCAGTTCTGCGTCTCTTCCCAGCATTACTCCTTTGCGGTGGAGGCCTTTGTGGCGCTTTTGAAGGAGTACGACGGCGAGGAATACGACTTCCGCATTCGGGAGACCCAGACCTACGAAATTCTGGAGGATGTGGCCCGCCTGCGCAGCGAGGTGGGGCTTCTGTACCGGAACCCCTTCAACGAAACCGTGCTGAACAAGGTCATCCGGGAAAAGGAGCTGGTGTTCACCCCGCTGTTCACGGCAAAGCCCCATGTGTTCGTCAGCTCCGCCAGCCCGCTGGCCCGAAAAAAGGCCCTGACCCTGGAGGACCTGGCCCCCTATCCTCGTCTTTCTTACGAGCAGGGCGAGCACAACGCCTTTTATTTCTATGAGGAAATTCTCAGCACTCTGGACAGCAAAAAGGACATTCTTGTGTGCGACCGGGCCACCCTGTTCAATCTGCTCATCGGGCTGAACGGCTATACCATTTGCAGCGGCGTCATCAACGAAGCCCTGAACGGCTCCAACATTGTGGCGGTTCCCCTTCTGGTGGAGGATTATATGGAGATCGGCTATCTCACCCGAAAAGGCGCCGTTCTCAGCCGGTTTGCCAAGCGGTACATCGAATTGCTCCGCGAGGCCGTTTCCGCCGCCGAACGCTGAGAGTCCGCCCCGTTCTGCCGTCGATTTCTCCCCCGTTTGTGCAAGGAAACAAGCCGGGCGCCGCCATAGTTTTTTTCTATGGCAGCGCCCAGTTTTTTCGTATTTTACAGCGCGCGGTTTCTCCTTTATACTGGTGTCATTCCAAACAAACGAAAACTATTCGCTCGAACGCAGTTTCTTTGAGCGTTGACCAAACAGGAGGAGATTCCCATGGCAGACCTTCGTTCCCCGTTCCGTTACGATTTTGTAGGCAGCTTTCTGCGCCCGCAGGCCCTGAAAAACGCCCGCGCCCAGTTCAAGGCCGGTGAGATTGACCGGGCCGCCCTGACCGAAATTGAAAACGCGCAGATCAAGCTGCTGGTTGAAAAGCAGAAGCGCGCCGGCTTCCACGCCATCACGGACGGCGAGTTCCGCCGCAGCTACTGGCACCTGGACTTCATGTGGGGCTTCCAGGGCATTGACGAGGTGGAACTGAACCACGGCTACTACTTCCAGGGCGAAGAGACCACCCCCGGCTCCATCAAGCTCACCGGGAAAATCTCCGGTGAGAACCATCCCTTTGTGGAGCACTTCAAATTCGTCAAGCAGTTCGAGGACGAAACCTGCATCGCCCGCCAGACCATGCCCGCCCCGGCGCAGCTTCTGGCGGAGCTGTACCGGGAGGAGAACGGCAAAAACACCGATGCCGTTTACCCCGACCACGAGCAGCTGCTGCAGGACATTGCCGCCGCCTACCACACCGTCCTCGCCGACCTGTATGCTGCCGGCTGCCGCAGCGTCCAGTTTGACGACTGCACCTGGGGTATGTTCTGCGACAGCGGCTACCAGGGCTTCCTGGAGACCAGCGGTCTTTCCCTCGCCCAGATGCAGGAGGAGTACCTGCGCTTGAACAACCTGGCCATTGCGGGCAAACCGGAGGACCTGGCCCTGACCACCCATGTGTGCCGCGGCAATTACCACTCCACCTGGGCCAGCCAGGGCGGCTATGCCCCCGTCGCGCCGTTCCTGTTTGCACAGGAGAATGTGGACGCCTTCTATCTGGAATTTGACGACGAGCGCAGCGGCAATTTTGAGCCGCTGAAGTATGTGGCCGAGGGCAAAAAGGTGGTGCTGGGCCTGGTGACCACCAAGAACCCCCGCCTGGAGGACAAGCAGACCATCATCGCCCGCATTCACGAGGCGGCCCGTTACATCCCGCTGGATCGCCTGTGCCTCAGCCCCCAGTGCGGCTTTGCCAGCTGCGAAATCGGCAACAAGCTGACCGAGATGCAGCAGTGGGCCAAGCTGGCACTGGTGAAGGAGATTGCCGAAGAGGTGTGGGGAAAGTAACATCCCGCCCAGAGGTTGGGGTTCCGCATTTCAAATGAAGAATCCTGAATATGCAATTACAATCAGTATTATACAAAGCGAGTCATACAAATAGTGTTCTAATTTGAAATTGCTTTTAACCGTGCCCCTATAAACAGCCAGCCCTGCGGAAATCACATCCGCAGGGCTGGCTGTTTTTTCTTGTTCCCGCTGTACGGCGGCACATGGTGTACATACTGCGCACAGCATTCAAACGCGGCAGTGTTGGCCGCGGCCAAATTTAATCAAGGGCACTCTGTTTTCCCAGCTGGCCGGCAAAGGCCCACAGTGCCCGATTGGCCTCGTTCAGCGGACCGAACTCCGGCAGCGTACACACCGCACTTTCACAGGCGCTGAGCGTTTGTTTGGCCGCTTCCAGCGTCTCAGGGCGGATCGGCGCATAGGGCGCCTCCTCCACCAGACAGGCGGCCAGCGCCTTCGCGGTGGGATAATCCAGGTCATTCGGCGCCAGAATGCCCGCGGCAAAGGCAATGCCCTGCCGCTGAAGCCGCCGGTACACCGGCACACCGCTGCCCCCGCCGCCAATGACAAACACCCGCGGCGGGCCGGGCACGGCCTCCAGCTCAACGCTGCCGAACACCGGCTCGTAGCTGCCGCCGGTCAGGCCATACAGGCGGCGGATGTAGTCTGCCGTAAAAATCTCTTCGGGGGTACCGCAGCGCTCAATGCAGCTGCCGTTTACACACACCACCGTATCGGACACGCGCTGTGCCAGATCCAGTTCGTGCAGAGACATCACCACCGCCAGCTGCTTTTGATGCACCAACCGCTTCAGCAGGTTCAGCAGCTCCAGCTTGTGGCGGATGTCCAGATAGGAAGTCGGCTCATCCAGCACGATCACATCCGGCTGCTGGCACAGCGCCCGGGCCAGCAGAATCCGCTGGCGCTGGCCGTCGCTGATGCAGGCAAAGGGCCGTTCGGCCAGGGCCTCGCCGCCCACCTGGGCCAGCGCCTCAGCGGCAATGCGCCGGTCCTCCCGGCTGAGGATGCCCAGCCGCCCGGTGTAGGGGTAACGGCCGGTCTCCACCACATCCAGGCAGGTCATCAGCTCCGGGTCCACCCGGCCGGTGGTCACCAACGCCAGCCGCTTGGCCAGCTCCCCCTCCGGCATTCCCCAGACGGAGTCCCCGTCCAGATACACGGTGCCGCGAATGGGGGTCAGCTGACGGGCGATGGTTTTGAGAATGGTCGATTTTCCCGCCCCGTTGGGGCCGATGAGGGTCAGAATCTCCCCGCGGCGCACCGCAAGGCAGACTTCTTCCAGAAGCGGGCGGCCGTTGTAGCCCACCGCCAACCCCTCGGTATGCAAAAACGGTTTCATCCCATTCCTCCCCGTTCCCGGTCGTGCCGGTTCAGCATCATGAAGATGACCACCGGCGCGCCGAACACCGCCGTCACCGAGCTGATGCTCAACTCGGTGGGGGCAAACAGGGTGCGGGCCAGCAGGTCACAGAACAGGCAGAACGCCGCGCCCCCGAGAAAGCAGGCCGGAATGAGCACCAGCGGCTTGGCGGTGCCCAGCAGCCGCTTCATCAGGTGCGGCACGGCAATGCCCACAAAGGAGATCGGCCCGGCAAAGGCCGTTACGCAGGCCGACAGCACACTGGAAAGCAGGATCAGCTGCACCCGGAACCGGCCCACGTTCACCCCCATGTTGCGGGCATAGGCCTCGCCCATCTGGTACGCCCCAATGGGCTTGGAGAGCAGGAAGGTGAGGGTCAGCGTCACCGCTAAAATCAGGGCAATGTCCCGCACGTTGGCCCAGCTCATGCCGGAAAACGACCCCATGGACCAGTTGTGCAGATTGACGATGTTGGAGTCCTCCGCAAAGGTCACCGCAAAATCGGTGATTGCAGAGCAGATGTACCCCACCATAATGCCGCCCACCACCAGCAGCGACATGCTGTGCACCCGCCGGGAGATGAGCAGAATAAAGCCCATGGCCGCCAAGGAACCGGCAAAGGCCGCCGCCACCATGGCCGCGGAATTCATTACCATCCCCCGCTGCAGCAGCAGAATCATGCAGAGCGCCACCGTCAGCTTGGCCCCCGAGGAAATGCCCAGCACAAATGGCCCGGCAATGGGGTTTGCAAAAAAGGTCTGAAGCAGAAAGCCGGACACCGAAAGCGCCCCGCCCAGCATAGCCGCCGCCAGAATGCGGGGCAGTCGGATGTTCCACACGATGCGGCTGGCCACCGGGTCGGTGCTCTGCCGCATCAGAATGCGCAGGGTCTCCCCCAGGCTGAGGTTTACGCTGCCCGCATTGACGTTCCACACCAGAAGGGCGGCCAGCAGCACCGCAAGCAGCCCGAATGCCCGCAGAATTTTCTTTTGCCTCATGCGTTTCTCCTGTCAGCTCAGCCGGTGCAGATACGTCAGCCCGTCCGGGGCCTGCTGCGTGAGCACGGCGTTGATCTCCTGAATCATCCGCCCCAGGCTCATGCTGCTCTGAAACATATTTTTTCCGGTGCACCAGACGTTTCCGTTCTGCACGGCCTTAAAGTCCGCCATCAATTCGCTTTTTTTCAAAAGCTCGTCCAGGCTTGCCAGTTCTCCGTCCACGGTGCTGTTGTAGATCAGCACGTCCGCGTCATGGGCGGCGGCGTAAAAGCTCTCCATATCAATGTTCATCGTGGAGAGGGCGTTTTCCTCGCCGTCGCTCTGGTTTTCCGGCACATACACGCCGCCCGCCATGCGGATGAGCTGGGCGAGGTAATCGCCGCTCTTGCGCACGTTCACCGTTCCGGTGTTGGTGATGTAGAAAAACGCCACCGTTTTTCCGGTGTTCGTCTGGTTCAGCACCGGCTGCACCGCCGCCACTTCCTCGTCAAAAATGCGGGCGGCCTCTTCTTCCTTGCCCAGCAGCGCCCCATACAGCTTGATCCACTCCATGCGGCCCAGCGGGTCCGATTCATAGCTGGAGTAATCCACCAGCACCGGAATGCCCAGGCTCTCCAGCTGCTCCTTAACCTCAGGATTGTGGTAGATCATGGTGGATTCCACTGCAAGGCCGCATTTCTGGGCCAGAATCAGCTCGTAATCCGGGGCGTTGTATTTGCCCGCGTAGAGAATGTCCCCTGCCTCCATGGCCTGCTGCGCCTCCGGCAGATACCAGCCGCTCTCTTTGGTGCCGGACAGCCGGATGACATCCAGCCCATCCAGTGCCCGGAACAAATCCATGGATGCAGTGGCGGTCAGATAAATGTTCTGGATGGGCTGCTGCAGGACCGTGACTTCTTCGGGCACCCCGTCCGGGATCTGTGCCCCCTCCTGCACCAGAAGGTATTGCCGGTCCTGCGCAATGGTGATTCGCCTCAGCCCATCTCCGCAGTCCTCAATTTTAAACTGTTTGGCATATTTAAGTTCCGTTGTACTTTGAGGAGTCAGGTCCGACCAGCTTTTTTCCCCGCTGTGCCCGGTGCAGCCCGTCAGAAGGCCGAGCAGAAGCACCGCACTCAGGGCCAGCGCCCCATGGCGCTGCACGGCGGTTCTCATGGCTCCACCTTCTGCAGGGCGGAAGAATCAAAGGTGAGGGTGTACTCGATCTCGTGGGGGGTGCTCATGGCCACCGTGTCCGCCAGAACGTTCATGGGGGCGTCAAAGCCCTTCACCGGGATGATGAAGGTGGAGTTGCCCTCGGCGTTCGCCAGCTCAAACTTTTCATCGTCCACCTTCATGTAATCGTAGTTGGAGCTGCTCCACACGATGGTCGCGGTCAGCTGGCCGTTTTCCAGGTGCAGCTTGGCCGGGCTTTCCACCTGAGCGCGACCGGAACCTCCCGTCAGGGTCACCGGGGCGGTGTAATCGCCATCCTCAAGGCCCAGGGCCTCCGCCGTGGTGTAGCGGCTGGTGAGGTATGCCTCTTCGGGCAGATCATCCGCCCGGAACACCAGCTGGCGCTCATACCACTTTTCCTTGTTTTTGCTGAAGGCCGCGCAGTCGATCACCTGGTTCAGGGCCTTCACCGGCACGGTAAACGAATGGGTGCCGTCGGCGTTTTCTTCGTAGGGAATGCAGTCGCTCTCCGCCGCAGCGGCCGCCTGCTCGCCGGTGCCCATGTACACCCGCAGATAGCCGGTGCCGCCCATGGTCATGCGGGCGGTCATCTGGCCGTCGTCCACCGTCAGGGTGCAGGCCGTGATCTTGAACATGGAGGAGCTGGAGTCCACCTCGATCTCATACTCGCCGTCCTTCAGCTGATCCACCGTTACGGGGGGCAGGCCGTCGGTGTTCAGTTCTTCCGGGGCAGCCATCTCGCCGGAAGAGGCCACCTGCGCCGTCTCGGACGCGCTGTCGGTCACCACCGGCGAAGCACCATCCGACATGGGCAGAGTGGTTGCGGTGTTGGAACCGCAGCCGGTCAGAATCAGCATGGCAGCCAGGCTCACGGCCGCCGCACGAATGGAAATTTTCTGCATGATTGTTCTCCTTTTTGCCGCATCGCGGCGGGTTTTGCCGGCCGTACTTTCCGGCCGGGGCATGGATCAATCGGCTCAGAAAAGGGCGGCCCGGATCGCTCCAGACCGCCCTTCCGAATCATTTCAGAAATCCGCGTGAAACATCACTTTGCCAGAGCGTCAACGGCAGCCTGTGCATGCTCCACATACAGCTGCTGCACAGCCTCCAGCGCGCCCAGGCCCTCAACTTCGCAGACGACCTCATAGCCTGCCTTCTCGAAGGTGGTCTTCCAGGAATCGTCATCGTCGCCCGCCATGTCGTTGTTGGCATGGTCGCCGGCAACCACCATCAGGGGACGCAGAACCACGCGCTTGTAGCTGCCCTGCTTCACGGCCTCCAGCACGTCATCCAGAGAAGGAGTGGCTTCCACGGTGCCCACATAGTAATGGGCATAGCCGCCGTCGGTCAGCACCTGCTGCATTTTAGCGTACACGCCGTTGGACTCAGCCTCGGTGCCATGGCCCATGAACACAATGGCGGTCTCGCCGTCATCGTAATCGGCAGTGGCTTCGGTGATAGCTTTGGCCACGGCCTGGAAATCCTCATCGCTGGTCAGCAGAGGCTGGCCGATGGAAATCTGCTCGAAGGCATCGGAATACTGGGCGATGGCCTTGCTCATCTCCTCGTACTCCAGGCCGTTCATCAGATGGGTGGGCTGCACAACCAGGGTCTTCACGCCGTTGTCCACCGCGCGGTCCAGGGCTTCCTGCATATTGTCAATGATCTCGCCGTCACGCTTGGCCACATGGTCAATGATGATCTGGCTGGTGAAGCCGCGGCGCACAGCGTACTCGGGGAAGGCCTTCTCCAGGGCGCTCTCAATGGCGCCGATGGTCAGGCGGCGGCTGTCGTTGAAGCTGGTGCCAAAGCTCACCACCAGCAGCTCCTTCTCGCCGATCTCATCCTGGTTGCGGGGGTTATCGAGGGCGGCGTCGCCGGTCTCGTAGTTCTCCTCGTCCTCTTCTTCAGGCTCGGCCGAAGCAGACTCAGAGGTGCTCGCGGCAGGCTGAGACTCCGAAGCAGCGGAGGAAGAAGCGGACTGGCCGCAGGCGGTCAGCATCAGGCTGGCCAGCATCAGCATGGCCAGAAGCAGACTGAATTTTTTCATGTGTTTCTCCTTACTTGTTTGTCGGTTCTGACAGCCCGGTGCATGGGGCTGCCCTGATGTATAAAAACGTTTCATCAGCAAAACAAAACCGGTACAGGAGCACACTTCGCCCGTGTGCCTGCGGCAATACCCGAAAAAAGCCTCACCTTATCGAAGCGAACAATAAGGAAAGGCTTTCGCGTAAAAGCATTGCAGCTGCAAGCACAGCGGCATACGGCACGACCAATTCCTCGTGATCTGGAGCAGCGCATGCTGCCCCTGTACCAAGCCGAACGGCAGGTTTCCTGGCTGAGGGATCTGCAAAGCCCGCTGCCTTCCCAGGCGGTTGCCCAGTGGCGTTCAAAGACGGTCTTCTCCCCCGTCACAGTGACGAGATCGCACGGGATTTGCACCCGTTTCCCTTTTACCCTTTGCCCTTGTGCCAGGCACAATGCAAAGGCACCGTTCGCTTTTCATTCAATTGCAACAGTATTATAGCAAAAGCCATGCAGGTACGCAAGCATTTTTTGCGTGTTTCCGAGCACAGCTTTTTGGGGGGCGCGGCCCCGGCTTTAACTCTTCCGGCTTTTTGCCGCCGTCATTTTGATGACCGACAGGGTGGCCAGCATCAGGGCAATGGCCACGATCAGGCTGATGACCACGTTGCGGACGTAGCCCGCCACGATGTAGGATACACAGGACACCGCCGCCGCGGTAATGGCGTAGGGCAGCTGGGTGGAAACATGGTTTACATGCTCACACTGCGCACCGGCCGAGGCCATGATGGTGGTATCCGAAATGGGCGAGCAATGGTCGCCGCAGACCGCACCGGCCATGCAGGCGGAAATGGCAATGATCATCAGTTGAGGGTCGGTTGCGGAGAACGCATCCACCACGATGGGAATCAGAATGCCGAATGTGCCCCAGCTGGTGCCGGTGGCAAACGCCAAAAAGCAGCCCACCAGGAAAATGATTGCGGGCAGCAGGCTGACAAACGTGCCCGCGCTGGCCTTCACCAGGGCCGCCACATACTCCTTGGCGCCCAGGCTGTCGGTCATTGCCTTCAGCGACCAGGCAAAGGTGAGAATCAGAATGGCGGGAGAAGCCGCCCAGCGCCAGACCCACGGAGGCATCGCTCTGGGAGAAGGCGGTAACAAAGTCGGCCCCCTCAAAGAAGCCGCCGGTGTAAATCATGCCGATGACGCAGCAGATGATCAGGCTGAAAATGGGGATGACCAGGTCCATCACATGGCCGTTGTCTCCAGCCGCAGCCGCCTCTTCGTCCATAGCCTCATAGGGATGATTGCCGGTGGTGAACAGGTCGCCCTTGCGGGCGTTGGCCTCATGCAGGGCCATGGGGCCGTACTCCTCGTGCATCAGCACCATGCCCACCATCATCACGATGGTCAGCAGGGCGTAATAGTTGTAGGGAATGGCGCGGATGAACAGGCTGAAGCCATCCTCGCCTTCCACAAAGCCCGCCACGGCGGCGGCCCAAGAGGAGATGGGGGCAATGATGCAGACGGGCGCTGCGGTGGCGTCGATCAGGTACGCCAGCTTTGCGCGGGAAACGTTCTGCTTATCGGTCACAGGGCGCATCACGCTGCCCACGGTGAGGCAGTTGAAGTAATCGTCGATGAAGATCAGCACGCCCAGGGCGATGGTCGCCAGCTGCGCCCCCGCCGGGGTTTTGATCTTGCTGCTGGCCCAGCGGCCGAACGCAGCCGAACCGCCGGCCTTGTTCATCATGGCCACAATGCTGCCCAGAATGACCAGGAAGATCAGAATGCCCACGTTGGAGGGATTAGACAGAACCGACACGATGCCATCGCTGAACACGTGCAGCACCGTTCCCTCCGGGTTGCCGCCCGCATACAGCAGGCCGCCGATGAGAATGCCCACAAACAGCGAGCTGTACACCTCTTTGGTGATCAGGGCCAGGGCAATGGCCACAATGGGCGGAACCAGCGACCAGAACGTCGCATACACCGCCGGCTGTGCGGCATCGCCGCCCTCCGCAAAGGCGGCCATGGGCAGCATCACCGCCATCAGCAGCAAGGCTGCCAGGGCGATGAGCCGCTTGGAATTGCAATGTTTCATGATTTTTCCTCCTGCGTGTGTTGCCTGCGTACAAAAAAACAGCCGGGAACAACGGCCCGACGGGGCGCGCTTGTTCTCATGGCTGTGAATCAGAAACTTCCAATCCGCCCAGGATAGCGCTCCACTTCAAACGTGACAGTGCGCGCCATATTCTGGCGCGCCCCAGGGCGGGTGCATACAGGCAGCCACACAAGCCCTTCGGCGGAACAGCCTTTTGCCGGGCGGCTGCCTGCCGCACTTCCGGTTACTCATCTGCCCCGCACCTCTACCATCGGATCTTCTATTCAGCTGTGTTTTCGCCGCACACCGGGCCGATGCATTTTTGCCCGGACGACAACGTATAAAGCGGTTTTAACATATTTTCGTCGTTCTGTCAAGCAATGCCGCACAATTGTGCCGGTTTTGTCATTTTGATGCGGCCAGAATGATACAAAAAGCCCCCGAAGGTGCCATGGCTGCCTTCGGAGGGCCTTGTTCAGTTCTTATCCGAAGCGTCCGGTTCTTCGGTGTTCTCCGCAGTTTCCGCAGTCTCCTCGCTCTCCGCGTTTTCCGGCTCCTCGTTCTCTTCGTCGGCCGCCAGCCGGGCGATTTTCTCATTCCACGCCGCCGTGGCCTGCACAAAATCGCGGTGCGTTGCGCCGGCCTCCAGGCTGTCCCACGTTTCCGGGCTGGCCTTTGCGTAGGTCTTCAGGTCCTTCACCGCCAGGCGGACCTGCAGCGGCTGGCCCCGATGCTTGCGGCGCAGAACAAACAGGGCGATCAGGGCGGCCGCCACGCTCACCAGCGCCAGCACCTGGCTGACCCGTAGGCCAATGCCGGGCAGCATCAGCGAGTCGGTGCGCAGGCCCTCCACCACAAAGCGCTCGGCCCCGTACCACACCACATACAGCAGGGTGATCTCGCCGTCAAACCGGCGCTTTTTCATATAGCGCCACAGCAGCACAAACCCAATCAGGCACCAGATGCTCTCATACAGGAACGTGGGGTGCACCGGCAGGCTGGGGTCCACGGTCACACCCTCGGCGGCCAGGGCCGCCTGCCAGTTGGTCAGGTAATTCTGTGTGCTTTCGCTGATCATGCCCCAGGGCAGCGTGGTGTTGGTGCCGAAGGCTTCCTGGTTCACAAAGTTGCCCCAGCGGCCAATGCCCTGCCCGGCCAGAAACCCGATGGCCACAATGTCAAAGGTGGGCAGCAGGGGGATCTTCCGCCAGAGGCAGGCCAGCCCGCCGAACAGAAACGCGCCGATCACCGCGCCGTAAATGGCAATGCCGCCGTCCCGCAGGTCAATCATTTCCCACAGGCTGTTGTATCGGAAGGGGGCAAAGGCCACATAGTAGATGCGGGCGCAGGCCACGCCGCACACGGTGCCGATGACCACCACATCCACCAGGCGGTCGCTGTCAATGCCGAAATCCACCGCATAGCGGAAGGCAAAGGCCATGCCCGCCAGCAGGCCCAGGGCCAGAATGATGCCGTACCAGTAAACGTTCAGCCCGCCCAGAGAAAAGGCGACCCGGTTCAGGGTAAATTCCAGGCCAAGGGCCGGGAACTGCACATGGTTGATCATGTTTTATTCCGCCTCCTGCGGGAGAATGGTCACGGTGGCGCTGTGTTCCGGCAGCAGCATGGTCTGCAGGGCTGCGTCCACCTCTTGCTTCGTGAGGGCCGCCAGAAGCTGTACCCCCTCCTCCAGCGTGCTGCTGCGCAGGTAATTGCTCACCAGCGCACCCGCGGCCCCGGTGGGGCTTTCCAGTGCTTCCAGCATCTCGCCGTACATCTGATTTTTGCACAGGGTGAACAGTTCTTCGTCCACGCCCTCTCTACGAATGCGCTCGATCTCCTCCAGCAGCAAGGTGCGCACCTTCTCGGGCTCGTCGCTTTCTCCGGTGAACAGAATGCAGCAGCAGCCTTCCACCGACAGATACTCAGCCCCGAAGCCCGGGTTCACCAGGCCCTCGTCGTACAGGCGGCGGTACAGCGGGGTCATGCCGCCGCACACCAGCTCGCCCAGCAGGTCGCAGAGGATCTCCCCCCGCACTCGGTTTTCGCCCAGCGGGGCCTCCTTGTAGCCCACGCCGATGCAGGGCTTAGAGACGGACATCCGGAACTGATTGCGCGTTTTTGCCGGCAGCGGGCCTTCCGGCTTTTGAATCCGCTGCACCTTGTGGGGCGTGCGGGGCTTGTCCAGCCCGGCCCGTGCGCAGGCGTCCAGCACCTGCCGGGTGGTCACGCCGCCCGCCACGGCCAGCACCATATTGGCCGGGTCATAAAACGCATCGGTGCAGGCATAGAGCATCTCCGGGGTGATCTCGGCAATGCTTTCCACGGTGCCGGCAATGTCGCTGCGGATTGGGTGGTTTTCGTACAGGCAGCCGCACAGGGCAAACAGCATCCGCCAGTCAGGGTTGTCGTCGTACATACGAATTTCCTGCCCGATGATGCCCTGCTCCTTCTGAATGGTGGCCTCGGTGAAATAAGGCCGACCCACCATGCTCAGAAGAATGTCCAGGCTCTCATCCACCTGCCGGGTGGCGGTAAACACATAGCAGGTCTGGTCAAAGCTGGTAAAGGCGTTGGCGTTGGCGCCGGTTTTGGCGTATTTGCTGAAGGCGTCTCCGTCCTCGCTCTCAAACATCTTGTGCTCCAGAAAATGCGCCACACCGGCGGGCAGATGCACCGGCTTGCCGTCCAGAACAAAGTCCCGGTCAATGGAGCCGAAGCGGGTGGCGTACTCGGCATGAACGCTGCCATAGCCGGGCATGGGGCGCACCAGCACGGTCAGGCCGCTGGGCAGCACCGTCTTTTCGCAAGCCGCAGCGCGGCTGAGGGTCTCGTTAATCTCACGCATGGTCGTTCACCTCCGGGGTCAGCAGGTAGCTCACCGAAAGGGTGAACTGGCGCAGCACCTGGCGCACCTGCTCCTTCGTTACCTGCTCCAGCGTCGTGCGGGCCTGGGCCGGGGTGCTCACCGGGCCGCCCCGGGCAATCTCGGCAAAATACCAGCCCTCCAGACCGGAGAGGCTGTCCTCCACCGATTCCAGGCTGGAAAGCAGGCCGCGGCGGCAATCCTCCATCTCCTCATCGGTGATGGGGCCGTCGCACAGCTGGGCCAGCTCCTTCAGAATGGCTTCCTCGGCCTTCCGGGCGTTGGCGGGCTCCACGCCGCTGTCCACCATCATGCAGCCGGTCACGGAAGTATAGCTGGAAGAGCAGTAGTAGCACAGGCTCTGCTTTTCCCGCACGTTCAAGAACAGGCGGCTGGTCACCGAGCCTCCGTACAGGGCCATGGCCAGACGACTGGCGGCAATCTCCTGCGCGCCGGTGCAGCGCCCGGCCGTGAACAGCAGGCAGAGCTTGGCCTGTACCATGTCCATGGTCTCCACCTGGTGGTCCGGCTGCCGGCGGGGCATAAACAGCCCGGGCAGCGGGGCCTGCCAATCCCGCTTGCGGCCCTCCAGGGCGGCCAGAAGCAGGCGGCGCACGGTCTCGTCTTTGGCGCCGATGGCCGTCACCTCAATGCTGGCCCTGCACAGCATCTCCTCGTACACCTGGGTGAGCAGCTGGGGGGTAACGCCGTCCACCTCTTCCAGGTAGCCGTCCCGCTCCACACCGGCCAGGCTGTCGCCGAAGAAGCGGCGGCGGGCCTGGCGCACGCAGTACAGCCGCTTGTCGTTCACCTCGGCCTGAAGCTGCTGGCGCAGCTTGCCCCGCTCAATGGCCAGCGCCTCTTCGTCGAACCGGCCGTTCACCAGATAGGGACGGAAGGCCACGCCGAACACCAGATCGGCGTACTCGGCGGTCAAGTCCTCCCCTTCCAGCGCAAATTCATCTTTGATGCCAGTCACGCTCACGGTGAGAACCCGGTTTGCGCCGTTGGTGGAATTGTCCACACTCAGGTCTGCCCCGTACAGCTTGGCCAGCCGCCGGGAGAGCAGCGTCATGTCCGGATAATCCGCGCAGCAGCGCTCCAGCACCAGGGGCAGCACCGCGCTGGCGGTGGCCGTCTCGCGGCAGGCCGGGTACTGGAAGCGGATGGTGATGCGGCAGCGGTTGAACTTCTGGGCGTCCAGCGTGTTCAGGAATACGCCGGGCGCAAGATTTTCTCGTTTCAAATCCCTTGTCCTCGTTGTTCTGTAAAATCAGTCCGATCGTTTGTTCAAAGCTGCCCGTTTTCCGGAGCAAATGCTCCGAAAAAGGGAAGAAAAAGGCGGCCCACTCGGGGCGATCGGGTTCCCCGCGGGGGCCGCCTGTACGCAAAAAATGCCATGCCGTGTCTGCCGGTGGGCGGAAGGCTCAGGCCGCCGCGGCCAGAAACTCTTCCAGGCATTGGCCGCCGGCCTTGATGGCCGCCGCATTCTCCGGACCAACGTAGCGGTAGTGCCACGGCTCGTAGATGATTCCGGTGATCTCCTGTTTGTCTTTGGGATAGCGCAGGATGAAGCCATACTCCGCCGCATGGGCATCCAGCCAGGTGAACGCGGCCGTTTTTTCAAAGGCTTCGTCCAGATCCTGGTGGTCCGGGGCAACAATGTCCGCCGCCAAGCCCAGATTGTGCTCGGAGTAGCCCGGCACCGCCACCACGGTTTTGGCCTTATCATAGGCTTCCTGCTCGTTCAGGCCCTTATTCAGCCATTCCTGCTTCTCGTTGTTGAACAGGTTCGTCTGATACTCCACCGTCCGGTAGCCGGAGCAGAGCAGCAGATCCACACCATCGGCTGCGGCAGCCTGCTTCATTGCAATGTAAGCGTCGGCCGCCTCACTGGCCAACTCCTTCCCGGTGCTCTCCTCCGCGACCTTTGTGGTCAGGCTGCTTTCGTAGCCATCCGGAAGCGGAACGTTGTTGTTCACCAGGGTCAGCCGCCAATCGGTCGTATCCACCGCCTGCACCGCATCCTCGCCGGCGCTTTCGCTCACGCTGGAAGAAGTCCCTGTCTCGCCTTTCCCAAGATTTTGGATCAGGCGCACCCCACTGCGGATCAGCAGGCACAAAAGCCCCAGCAGGGCCAGGCAGACCAGTGCAAACAGAATGCGGTTGCGCAGGATCTGCTGTTTGCGGCGGCGCTTGGCGGCGGCGCGCTGGCGGGCAGTGGGCGCTTGACGGCGTTCGGGTTCCATGGCTTCTCCTTTTTCTACCTGAGGTACAAAATCGGCTTTTCTTCGCGGCAAAGGCTGCACTCTGCCACAATAAGTATTATATCGCATCCCATCGGGGATGTAAATGCGCGCGTGCTTCCCGGTTTTGATTTTCTGGCCATCCGGGCGCACGGCCGCCTTATTTTATAGGATATGCCGCAGCGGCTTGTCCGGATCTGCCTTCTGCCTCTGCCGCCCGGATTCTGCGCCGTTCTTTACCAGTTTTACAAGTTCTTGCTTTTGGCTGCATTTTGCGCGCTCAAACTTTACAAAAGCTTTGCCCGCATCTGGTTTCGGCGCAGGGCGCATTCAGGCTACAATAAACATGCGCCAAGGGAGGCGGGGCCAAGGGCCGCCGCACCGGGCGCGCCCAACCATTGGGCCTACACACATGGAATCACCCGCCGGGGCGCAGAACCGTTCCCGGCCATTAGGAGGAACAAACATGAACATCAAACGCGTTGCCTGCGGCCTGTGCGCTGCTATGATGCTGGCTGCCGTTGCCACCGGCTGCGGTTCCAGCACTTCTTCCGCTGCTGCCTCTTCTGAGAGCGCCGCTGCTTCTTCCGCTGCCGGGCTGAACGGCACGGTTTCCACCGGCGGTTCCACCAGCATGGAGAAGGTTATGTCCGCCCTGCAGGAGGCTTACGCCGAGAAGGAGCCCGATGTGACCGTTACTTACGATCCCACCGGCAGCGGCGCGGGCATCACCGGCGCCACCGACAAGACCCTGGACATCGGCCTCTCCAGCCGCAAGCTGAAGGACGGCGAGACCGGCGTGACCGCCACCACCATCGCGCTGGACGGCATCGCCATCATCGTGAACAACGCCAACCCCGTGCAGGATCTGACCATCGACCAGATCGCCAAGATCGCCACCGGCGAGGTTACCAACTGGAAGGACGTGGGCGGCGAGGATGCCCCCATCGTGCTGATCGGCCGTGAGGCCGGCAGCGGCACCCGCGACGGCTTCGAGAGCATCGTGGGCGTGACGGACAAGTGCCAGTACGCGCAGGAGCTGACCAGCACCGGCGCCGTGATCACCGGCGTGGCCGCCAACAACGGCGCCATCGGCTACGCTTCCCTGTCCGCTCTGAAGGACACCGTGAAGGCTGTGACCGTGGAAGGCGTTGCCTGCACCGAGGAAACCGTTCTGGACGGCACCTACAAGATTCAGCGTCCCTTCAACTTCGTCACCAACGACAGCGTGACCCCCAGCGATGCCGTGCAGTCCTTCATCGACTTCGCCACCAGCGCTGAGGCTGCCGACCTGATCCGTGCCGCCGGCGCGGTGCCCATGGCCTAAGCGGCACGCGTTCATCCCAATCTCCCGGAATCCCCGGCCCGGCTCTGTGCGCATTGCGGCAGCGCCGGGCCTTTTTCAAAGACATGGGCCAGCGGCCCGTGTTCATGAAAGGAATCGTATTTATGAAAAAGAAGGCCAATGTGAGAGACCTGGTGGAGCTGGTCATGAACGGAGTGTTCTTCCTCATGGGCATGACTGCCATCGCCTTTGTGGCTCTCATCACGGTTTATATGTTTGTGTCCGGTCTGCCGGCCATCGCCAAGATTGGCCCCGTGGACTTTTTGCTGGGCCGCACCTGGGCCTCCACCGCCGCCCAGCCCTCCTACGGCATTCTGCCCTTTATCCTCACCAGCTTCTTCGGTACCCTGGGTGCGGTGCTCATCGGCATTCCGGTGGGCCTTCTCACCAGCGTGTTCCTCTCCAAAATTGCTTCCCCCCGCATGGCCGCTCTGGTCAGCAGCGCGGTTGAGCTGCTGGCAGGCATTCCCAGCGTGATCTACGGCCTGATCGGCATGGTGGTGTTGGTGCCCGCCGTGGCCAGTGTGTTCGGCCTGGCAAGCGGTGCCTGTATGCTGACCGCCATTCTGGTGCTGGCCGTAATGATTCTGCCCAGCATCATTTCGGTGAGCGTTACCGCCCTGAACGCCGTGCCCAAAGAATACGAAGAGGCCAGCCTGGCCTTGGGTGCCACCAAGATCGAAACCTACTTTAAGGTAAGCCTGCCCGCCGCAAAAAGCGGCATTGCCGCCGGCATTGTGCTGGGCGTGGGCCGCGCCATGGGCGAGGCCATGGCCATTATGATGGTGGCCGGCAACGTGGCCAATATGCCTGGCCTGTTCAAGAGCGTGCGCTTTCTCACCACCGCCATTGCCAGTGAGATGAGCTACGCCTCCGGCCTGCAGCGCCAGGCGCTGTTCAGCATCGCGCTGGTTCTGTTCGTGTTCATCATGCTGCTGAACGCCCTGCTGAACCGCATTCTGAAAGGAGGCAGCGAAGATGAGCACTAAACGCAAAGCCTACAACCTGCTGCTTCCCATTGTGGTATATGCCGCCGCCGGGCTGACGGTGCTGCTGCTGGCCGGCATCATTGGCTACGTGCTGGTAAAGGGCCTGCCCAACGTGAGCATTTCGCTGCTCACCAGCGTCCCCAGTGTCATCCGCAACGTGAAAGGCATTCTGCCCTACATTCTGAACACCCTGTATGTGGTAATCCTGAGCGTTGCCATCGTGCTTCCCCTCGGCGTGGGCGCGGCCGTTTATCTGAACGAGTACGCCAAAAGCCACAAGCTCATTGCCCTCATCGAATACACCACCGAAACGCTGGCGGGCATTCCCAGCATCATCTACGGCCTGGTGGGTATGCTGGTGTTCAACCAGAAGCTGAACCTGGGCGGCTGCCTGATCTCCGGCAGCCTGACGCTGGTTATCATGGTGCTGCCCACCATCATCCGCACCACCCAGGAAAGCCTGAAGACCGTGCCCCAGAGCTACCGCGAAGGCGCCCTTGGCCTGGGCGCCACCAAGTGGCACATTGTGCGCACGCTGGTGCTGCCATGCAGCCTGGATGGCATTGTCTCCGGCTGCATTCTGGCCGTCGGCCGCATTGTGGGTGAGAGCGCAGCCCTGCTGTTCACCGCCGGCACCGGCAAGGTTCTGGCCAGCAGCATTGCCAAGGCCTACACCTCCAGCGGCGCGACCCTTTCCGTTGCACTGTACATGACCGTCAGCGAGGACGGCGATTTTGCGGTGGGCTACGCCATTGCCGCCGTGCTGATGGTGCTGGTGCTCTGCCTGAACGGCCTGGCCAAACTAGCCCGCAAGAAGTTAAAACGTGATATGTAACCGGAGGAACGAGGATTATGGAAACTCCCATTCTACAAACCAAAGACCTGAAGCTGTATTACGGCAATTTTCAGGCCCTGAAGGGCATCAGCATGTCCATTCAGGAAAAGACCATCACTGCCTTCATCGGCCCCTCCGGCTGCGGCAAATCCACCTTTTTGAAGGTGCTGAACCGAATGAACGACCCGGAGCTGGTGCCCGGGCTGCGCATTGAGGGCGAAGCGCTGTACCGCGGCATGAACCTGCTGGACAAGAGCGTGGACGTGACCGCCCTGCGCAAGAAAATCGGCATGGTATTCCAGAAGGCCAATCCCTTCCCCATGAGCATTTACGACAACATTGCCTACGGCCCCCGCCTGCACGGCGTGCGCAGCAAGGCGCAGCTGGATGAGCTGGTGGAAAAAAGCCTGCGCGGCGCGGCCATCTGGGACGAGGTAAAGGACCGGCTGAAGAAGAGCGCGCTGGGGCTTTCCGGCGGCCAGCAGCAGCGCCTGTGCATCGCCCGCGCCCTGGCTGTGGAGCCGGACGTGCTGCTGATGGACGAGCCCACCAGCGCCCTGGACCCCGGCAGCACCATGCGCATTGAAGAGCTGATGAGCGAGCTGAAGAAAAAGTACACGGTGGTGATCGTGACCCACAATATGCAGCAGGCCGCCCGCATCAGCGATGAGACCGCGTTCTTCCTGCTGGGTGAGATGATCGAGAAGGGCCCCACTGAGGAGATTTTCTCCCGCCCGAAGGACAAGCGCACCGAAGATTACATCACCGGCCGTTTCGGCTGAGAAATGAGAGGTTTTTCATGAAACTGCGGGAAAAATACGACAACGACCTGGTACGGCTGAAAGAGTCCGTGCGGGCCATGGGGCAGAGCGTGCAGAACGCCCTGCGTGATGCGGTGGCCACGCTGACCAGTCACGATGCGGCAAGCGCCCGCCGCATCATCGAGAACGACCGGGCTTTGGACGAGCAAGAACGGGACATTGAGCACCTGTGCATGACCCTGCTTTTGCGCCAGCAGCCCATTGCCAGCGACCTGCGCAAGGTAAGCAGCTCGCTGAAGATGGTCACAGACTTGGAGCGCATGGGCGACAATGCGGCCGACATTGCGGAGATTGGCCTGTATCTGCCCGCCGAGGCCCCCCTGCCCCAGGTGCTGACCGACATGGCCGGCCAAGCCCTCGCCATGGAGCAGGCCGCTCTGGATGCCTTCCTGAAGGGCAGCCTGGAGAACGCCAAGCAGGTGATCGCCATGGACGACAAGCAGGACGACCTGTTCAACACCGCCAAGAAGGAGCTGGCCCAGCGCCTGGCCAAGAACCCCGAGGATGCGGACGATGTGCTGGATCTGCTCATGATTGCCAAATACCTGGAGCGGCTGAGCGACCACTCGGTAAACGTTGCCGAATGGACCATCTTCTGCCAGACGGGGCTGTACAAAGGCCAGCAGATCGTTTGATTTCGAGTGCATTTGCCGCACACGCTCCCATAGATCGCAGATCAGCAAATAAAGGGACTCCCCGCACAGCCCGGCTGTGTGGGGAGTCCCTTTTGTGTAAGCAGTGGGGGTTGCAAGTAAACGGCGGCGGCAGGAGCCTCCCCCTCGAGGGGAAGCCAAACTCTCCGAAGCAGAAACGGCTTCCCTTTGCAGGGAAGCCGTTTCATGGAGATCTCAGCAGGGTTCTCAGCCCTTGCCGAAGGCCCCCAGCAAGCGGGCCAGGAAGCCCTGCTTCGGGGCGGCGGGGGCGCAGCGGCGGGCGGCGGCCGCCGGGGCCGTCACCTGCCAGTTGTTGGCAAAGTAGTTGTACATCATCATCTGGCTGTCAATGCGCCGCTCCCCTTCTTTGGGTTTCACGCGGGCATAGCTGCCGTCCGGCTTCATCTCGCGGGCGTTCACATTGTCGTCCAGCTGCATCTGAAGCACACCCATCAGACGCTTGACCAGGGCCGGGTCGTGAATGCGCACACCCACCTCCACGCGGCGCTCGGTGTTGCGGGTCAAAAAGTCGCCCGAGGCAATGTACATCCGCACGTCCTCTCCCTCACCGAAGGAGTAGATGCGGGAATGCTCCAGATAGCGGCCCACGATGCTGCGCACGTGCAGATTCTCGGTGGCGCCGGGAACCCCGGCCCGCACGCAGCAGATGCCGCGCACGATCATGTCGATGTGCACCCCGGCACAGGACGCCTCCGACAGCTTCTCAATGATCTCCCGGTCGCTCACCGAGTTGTTCTTCAGCACAATGCGGGCGGGGCGGCCGCAGCGGGCGGCCTCGATCTCCTGCTCCATCTCCTTGAGCAGCACGCTCTTGAAGCACAGGGGGGCCACCAGCAGGTCGTTGGTGGTGGGGGTCAGGCGTTCCACCGCCAGGTTGTTGAACACGGCGGCCGCTTCCTCGCCAATGGAGGAATTGGAGGTGATGAAGGACAGGTCCGTGTACTGCTCGCTGGTTTTTTCGTTGTAGTTACCGGTGCCGATCTGGGTGATGTAGCTGTATTTCGGGCCTTTTTTGCGGGTGATGAGGGTCAGCTTGGAGTGCACCTTGTAGTCGTCAAAGCCGTAAATCACGGTGCAGCCCGCCTTTTCCAGCTGCTTGGACCAGTCGATGTTGTTCTGCTCGTCAAAGCGGGCGCGCAGCTCCACCACTGTGACCACTTCCTTGCCGTTCTCGGCGGCGGCGGTAAGGGCCTCCACGATCTTGGACTCCCGGGCCATTCGGTACAGTGTCATCTTAATGCTCACCACATCCGGGTCTGCGGCGGCCTTTTCCAGCATCCCGATGAAGGGCTTCATGCTCTGGTAGGGGTAAGCCAGCAGCACATCGTGGCGCCGCACCTCCTCCGTCAGGTCGTACTCAGGCGGGGGCAGCATGGGCCGGGCTTCCGGGTAGCACAGCTCGCTGTGGCCGTCTGCCGCAAGCCGGGCCGCCAGCTTAAACATGCAGCTCAGATCCAGCGGGCTTGCCTGCGTAAAGCACTGCACTACGGGCAGCACCAGCTTTTCGCACAAAAACTTGCTCATCTCCGGCGTAACCGTGGGGCTGAACTGTAGGCGCACCGCCGCCAGCTTGCGGCGTTTTTTCAGCAGCTCGCTCATCACCTCGCGGTAGTCGATGTCATGGTCCATCATAGCCTCTTCCACCGTCAGGTCCGCGTTGCGGGTCACCCGGAACAGGCAGGCCTTCTGGACGCTTTCGCCCTCGAATGCCTGGGAGGCAAAATGCAGGATCAGCTCTTCCACCAGACCGTAGCAGAGGTTGTCGCCCTCTTTCAGGTACAGCAGGCGCTCAAACTGGCTGCTGATGGGCAGAATGCCCATGCAGCTGCTCTCTTTCAGCTGGGCGCACAGGTAAATTTCCTGATTGCGCAGGAAGGGGAACGGATGGCGGTGGTCCACCACCTGCGGCGAGAGCACCGGCTTGATCTCCTTCTGGAAGTACTTCTTCCAGAAATGCTCCTGCTCCTTGTTCAGCTTTTCAAAATTCAGGCGCTTGTAGCCCTGCTCTTCCAAGGCCGCCGCCAGCTTGTTCACGATTTTGTCGCACTGCTCCTGCAGAGCCGCCACCTTGGGCATGATGGCGGCCAGCTGCTGCTGGGGGGTCATGTGGGTTTTATTCTCGGTTTTATCCTGCTTCAGCAGGGTCTGATCGTACAGCGAGCCGACCCGGACCATGAAAAATTCGTCCAGATTGCTGCCGTAGATCCCGGCAAACTTCAGCTGCTCGGCCAGCGGGACGTTCTTGTCCTTGGCGAGGGCCAGCACCCGCTGGTCAAAATCCAGCCAGCTCAGTTCCCGGTTGATGAAAATATCCTGTTTTTCCTGCACGCTGCTTCTCCTTTTCCGCCCCGGGCGGGGCCGCTCAACGTGCGCCTTACAAACCAGCGCACTGCTGTTTTTATTATATCGAATCGCCGAACTCTTGTAAACGCAGCAGATTGTAAAATTCTCTATACAAAGCGAGAAAATCGGCCGGAAACTGCGCGCCTTCCGCACGTGTTCCGACCGATTTTTATGGTTTTGGGCTGCCGCCTTCCGGGGCCGCAAACCGGTTCAATTCATAAACGCTGCACCCTCGGAAGGAACCTTCCAGATCCACCGGCCGTCCAGGGCGCGCAGGCCCATCACGTCGCCGTCAATGCACCACAGGCCGTTCTCCGCCTCGCTGTAAGTCAGCTGGTCGCCTTCCATCCATAATGTGCCGTCCTCTTTTGCCAGATACATGCGCCGGGTTCGTCCGGTCTCGCTGTCCCGGTCCAGGGTCAGCCACAGGCCCTGCTTTTCCAGCGCTGCGCAGTAGCTCACATCCTGTCCGTTCAGGGCCGTCCGGCTGCCGCTGCTGCGCAGCACAAAAATCTCCCCCTCGGGTTTGACGCAGACCAGATAGGGGGTGCGCGTACAGCCGTAGGGCGCGCTGTAGGGGTAATTGTTCACGTTCTCCGTCACCAGCACCTCGTTCCCGTCCTGGGCCAGCACATGCACCGGGGCGTCGTAGCGGTTCACATCCACCGGCTCCTGATACCAGGCGCTGCCGTCCTCAAACACGCCGGCCATGGCGGATTCATAGACGCCGGTGGGGCACTCTAGATAAAATGCTCCCCAGGTCATGGTATCGTCCTGATAGATCTTCACTCGGTCGCTGTAAAACTGGTACCGGTGGGTGGTGTCGCTTTCCTCGATCCGGCCGCTGACGGCATTCAGCACGGTGTACTGCTCGCCCTCGCCGCTCAGCAGCACCTGCCCGTCGTTCAGGATGCGGTACACCGGCTGCTCGCTCACCTTTTCGCCGTTCGGGCCGTACAGATAGGGCTGGGCGTCCGCTCCTTCCAGCTGCACCGTATAGCCCTCGGGCCAACGGTTCTGCTGCATTTCCTTCTGGTAATCCTTCACCTGTTCAATGTCGTGGTAATCCGTGTACGGCAGGTTGGCCAGCACGTTCAATTCCGCGTCCACCTGCTCGGCCCGGTCGCCGTAGAACAGGTAATACTCCCCGTCCCGCACCATATAATTTCGCACCCCCAGGCAGCTGGTGCTGCCGGTATCCAGATCATAGAAGCAGTCGTAGATCATGTCGGCGCTGGGCTGCACCCACTCGCCGCACAACAAAAGAAGCTGTCGCCCCGCCACCGCGGTGGGGATGGCCCCCTTCTGCCCCAGCAGCTGGGTCCCGTCTGCATCGTACACCGTATAGTGATTGTCTGCATTGCCCTCATAGTTCCATGTATCCGACACCACAAACAGGTCGGGGGCGTCCGGCTGCCAGTTCCTCAGCACATACACGTCCCCGCCCTCGGTGCGGAACACCTCCTGCCCGGCCCGCAGCACCCGCCACACCGCGGGGTCCTGCTCCTTCCCAGGGATGCAGCTGCCGTATGCCGGGTTCTGGCTGCTGGCAACGACCAGGCGGTTCGGGTCATCCGCCGCCTGCCCGGAAGCATCTGCGGGGCTTTGGGGCGGCTGGGCCGCACTCTCTGAAGGGGCTTCGGCCTGCCCGCAGCCGCACAGCAGTGCCAGAGCCAGGACGCACAGGGCCGTCGCCAGCCGATGCGGTACAAACGAATGGTTCATAGGATTCTCCTCTCCCGGCCCGCCGCCCAAGCGCCCGGGCAGGCCGTCGTCTCCGTTTCGGGGGAACCGTTTTCATCGGCGGGGCCGCTGCCTATGCGGCCTTCTGCCGTGTGAAAGCCGGAACCGCTTTTCCCGATTTCTTTCATCCATCATACCAGATTCCCGGCACAGGTGGATACGAATGGGGGCACTTTTTTTCACCGAGAACAGTGTATCAAAAAGCCCCATCAAAACTGCATCATTCCGGGGCCGTCACCGCTGCGCCGCAAAAAAGAAGCAGGCGGACGCCCCGGTGTGTTCCGGATGCATCCGCCTGCTCGGCAAATCATTTCAGGCTTCCAGGGCTGCCTTCAGCTCGTCCGCCTTGTTGGTCTTTTCCCAGGCCACGCCCAGATCCTCACGGCCCATGTGGCCGTAGGCAGCGGTGGCGCGATAGATGGGCTTGCGCAGATCCAGCGCCCGGATGATGGCAGCGGGGCGCAGATCGAACACCTTTTCCACCGCCTGTTCAATGCGCTCGTCCTCCACCTTGCCGGTGCCGAAGGTATCCACCAGAATGGACACAGGCTCGGCCACGCCGATGGCGTAGGCCAGCTCCACCTCGCACTTGCTGGCAATGCCGGCGGCCACGATGTTCTTGGCCACCCAGCGGGCTGCATAGGCGGCGCTGCGGTCCACCTTACTGGGGTCCTTGCCGCTGAAGGCACCGCCGCCGTGGCGGGCATAGCCGCCGTAGGTATCCACAATGATCTTGCGGCCGGTCAGGCCGGAGTCGCCCTGCGGGCCGCCCACCACAAAGCGGCCGGTGGGGTTGATGAAGTACTTGGTGTTCTCGTCCAGCAGCTGGGCAGGGATGACCTGACGGATGACATTCTCCATGATGTCGGCACGCAGCTGCTCAGTGCTGACCTCCGGGCCGTGCTGGCTGGAGATGACCACCGTATCCACCCGAACGGGCTTGCCGTTGTCGTATTCCACAGTCACCTGGCTCTTGCCGTCGGGGCGCAGATAGGCCAGCTTGCCGCTCTTGCGCACAGCCGTCAGCTGCTTGGCCAGCTTGTGGGCCAGGCTGATGGGCAGGGGCATCAGTTCGGGGGTCTCGTCGCAGGCAAACCCGAACATCATGCCCTGGTCGCCGGCGCCGCCTACCTCATCGTTGGTGCCCAGCGCAATGTCGGGGCTCTGCTCGTCAATGTTGGTGATCACGGCGCAGGTGTCGGCGTCAAAGCCATACTTGGCGCGGGTATAGCCGATGTCCCGGATCACATTGCGGGCCACGCCGGCAATGTCCACATAGCACTGGGTGGTGATCTCACCCATGATGTGCACCAGACCGGTGGAGCAGGTAGTCTCGCAGGCCACGCGGGCGTTGGGGTCCTGGGCCAGAATGGCATCCAGCACGGCATCGCTGATCTGGTCGCAGATCTTGTCGGGATGCCCCTCGGTGACGGACTCGGATGTAAACAGATACTTTGACATTTTGTTGCCTCCTTTGGCGTGCGCCGGGCCTTTGCATTGTGCCGCCCGGCTTGCGTGAATGATGGAACCAGAAAGACAACTTGCCGGAAACAAAAGGCGCTCAGAACCCGAAAGTTCTGAGCGCCGCACGCTTATCTCTCGGTTTCCCGCAGGATTTGGCACCTTACATTCTAAAAAATGCAGGTTGTCGGGCTTCACAGGGCCTGTTCCCTCTGCCGCTCTTGATAAGTTGTTATTCTGTTGTATTGTTTATATTAGCACGGAGATTTTGCCTTGTCAAGGCCATTTTCGGCGAAAATTTGTCTCATTCCGCCCGATCAGCGGCGGCCGTGCAGCACGGGAGACAGGGGCTTGTACACCAGGAAGGTAAGCGCCACATCCAGCATACCCTTAAAGAAGGTAAAGGGCAGGTTGAAGATGACCAGCGCCTTCAGCAGGCTGTCGGTGCCGGGCAGGATGGCATTGTACATCCCCAGAATGGCATCCATCGGCAGACCGTACACGTTCACGTACATGGGGTAGGTGACGAAGTAGTTCAGCGGCAGGCTGAACAGCGCCATCACCGCCGCGCCGATAAGCGCCCCCACAAAGGCCATCTTCCGGTTCTTCTTGTACTGATACATCAGGCCGGCCGGAATGACAAAGCTGGCGCCCAGCAGGAAGTTGCACAGTTCGCCCACGCCGCCGGTGGAGCCGTGAAACAGCAGGTTGAACAGGTTTTTAATCAGGCAGACGGCCACACCGCTGACGGGGCCAAGGCTGTACGCCGCCAGCAGGGCCGGCAGCTCCGACACGTCCAGCTTGATGAAGCTGGGCACAATGGGAATGCTGAAATCCAGGAACATCAGCACGGTGGCCACGGCCGCCAGCATGGCAGTCACACTCAGTTTGCGGGTTTTGCTTTGTACCATCATAATCAATTCCTCCCGGGCGGTTCGCCCTGTTCAAAGTTTGCAGCAATTCCATGCAGCCCCGTTTACCTTGAGCCTTTTTGCGCCGCCGGCGCTGCATGGCCTTGCTTTTGCGAAAGCCCGTTGCGGATTTTTCAGGATACACACAGGCAGGAGGACAAACAAAAGCGCCCTTTTTCATACCAGCAGGCAGAAAAAGGGCGCACGTACAGTTTCTCTTACTGTCGTTTCTTTCATCCGGACTATACCGTCGGCCCTGGAGTCTCACCAGATCAGCACCTGCCATAAGCAGGTGGTCGCGGGCTATACCGCCGGTGGGGAATTTCACCCCGCCCTGAAACAGACTTTCTGGCTATTATTATAGCGGCCCCTATCCGGTTTTGCAAGCCCATTTTGTGATTTTTTTAGCAAATTCTTCTGTACGGCCGGCCGCCCGCCCATTTGACTGAAATTTCGTCCGAATTTTATGACTTTTTGTTGTTTTCGTTTGCTTTTCGCGCACACATCCTTTATAATGAAAAACAAACGCGGGTATTTTTCATCTTTTTCACATCGTTTGGTACCCAGTCGCTTTATTTCTTTAACTCATTGCTGTGGAGAATTGATTTTTATGAAACACGAACACAACCATACGAATGGCAGCTTTTCCAACTCACTGGGCTTTATTCTGGCCTGCGTCGGCTCTGCGGTGGGCCTGGGCAACATCTGGATGTTTCCCTACCGGCTTGGCCAGTACGGCGGCGCGGCCTTTCTGCTGCTGTACCTGGGCTTTGTCGCGCTGTTCAGCTATGTGGGCCTTTCCGCCGAGTTCGGCATCGGCCGCATGGCGCGCACCGGCACCCTGGGCGCTTACCGCCTGTGTTGGAACGCCCGCGGCAAAGAGAAGCTGGGCGGCGCGCTGGGCTGGATTCCGCTGCTTGGCTCCATGGGCATTGCCATTGGCTATTCCATCATCATCGGCTGGGTGCTGCGCAGCCTGTGGGGCAGCATCAGCGGCAGCCTGTTTGCCGGGGACGCCGGCGAGTACTTTGCCCGGGCCACCACCGCCTTCGGCAGCCTGGGCTGGCATCTGGCGGTGGTGGCCATCACCGCGCTGGTGCTGCTTTCCGGCGCGGCCATCATGATTGAAAAGAGCAATAAGGTCATGATGCCGCTGTTCTTCGCGCTGTTTGCCCTGCTGGCTCTGAAAGTGGCGTTTCTGCCTGGGGCGGGCGAGGGTTATCGGTTCCTGTTCGTTCCCCGTTGGGAATACCTGGCCGACCCCAACACCTGGGTGATGGCCATGGGGCAGGCGTTCTTCTCTTTGTCCATCACCGGCTCCGGCATGATCGTGTACGGCTCGTATCTGGCCTCGGACGTGGACATTCCCGGCGCTTCCATCCGCACCGCCTTTTTTGACACGCTGGCCGCCCTGCTGTCGGCGCTGGTCATCATGCCCGCGGTGTTCGCCTACGGCATTGCGCCGGACAAAGGCCCCTCGCTGATGTTCATCACCATTCCGGAGATCTTCCGGCAGATGCCCATGGGCCGCCTGCTGAGTGTTGTCTTTTTTGTTTCGGTGCTGTTTGCGGGCATTTCCAGCCTCATCAATATGTTTGAGGCCGTCATTGAGAGCTGGCAGCAGCGATTTGCCCTGTCCCGCCGGGCCGCGGTGCTTCTGTGCGCCGCCATCTGTGCCGGTGTCGGCGTCTTTCTGGAGGCCGACCCCCTCACCGGCAACTGGATGGACTTCGTCACCATCATCGTCAGCCCCTTTGGCGCGGTGCTGGGGGCCTTCTCCATCTACTTTGTGCTGGGTAGGGGCCGCATTGAGGAAGAGCTGAACCAGGGCCGCACAAAGCCCTTGCCCGGCTGGTTCGGCAAGCTGGCCCGCGCTTTCTACGTTCCCCTCACCTGCGTGATCTTTGTTCTGGGGCTTGTGTACCACGGCATTGGCTGACCCATTCTGTGCGTTTTTCAGGCGCAGGCGGCGCTGTATGGCCGTCTGTGCTTTTTTTGCGTCCTCTCCCCTTTTGCTGTTTTTTGCCCGCACCGGAAAATTTTCTTTGCAAGTTCCTCAAATTATGCTAGAATAGAGCAATATCGCATCCTGTCTGTGCGGAATGATTTTAGGAAAAGGAGGGGCGCTCATGCGGCCCAGCATCTCAACAGCACACGGCCCGGCTGCCGGCCCGCAGCCGCCCCACGCGATCAGCACCTTTCAGCGGCGGAAGCCCTCCTTTGCGGGGTGAGTTTCCGCCGCTTTCGCTTTATCTCTTTCCTGTGTAAAAGAATTTCTTTCAGGCAGGCAGTCAAGGCATCACCGCTCGGATCGGAACGCAGAGCGGTGGGCAAAGGAGGAAATACCATTGAAACGCGAGTCCTTTAAATCCCGGCTAGGGTTCATCCTCATCAGCGCCGGGTGTGCCATCGGCATCGGCAATGTGTGGCGCTTCCCCTATGTGGTGGGCAACAACGGCGGCGGCGCCTTTGTGCTGCTCTACCTGTTCTTCCTGATTATGGTGGGCGTGCCCGTGATGACCATGGAGTTCGCCGTGGGCCGTGCCTCCCGCCAGAGCGCGGTGGAGGCCTACAAAAAGCTGGAGCCTGCGGGCAGCAAGTGGCACATTCATGGGTGGTTCTGCCTGGCGGGCTGCTACCTGCTGATGATGTTCTACACCTCGGTTTCCGGCTGGATGCTGGATTACTTCTTCAAGTTCCTCACCGGCACCTTTGCCGGGCTGGACACCCAGGCCGTGGGCGGCGTATTCAGCGATATGCTGGCCGACCCCTTTGAGGTCGGCCCCTGGATGGCCGTAACCGTCATCGTGGGCTTTGCCGTGTGCAGCATGGGCCTGCAGAAGGGCCTAGAGCGCATTTCCAAGTGGATGATGCTGGCGCTGCTGGCCCTAATCGTGGTGCTGTCCGTGCGCAGCCTGACCCTGCCCGGCGCCATGGCCGGCGTGGAGTTCTACCTGAAGCCCAACCTGGACCATATGCAGACCACCAGCGAGGCCCTGTCGGTGATCACGGCGGCGATGAACCAGTCCTTCTTCACCCTGAGCCTGGGCATTGCGGCCATGGAGATCTTCGGCAGCTACATGGACAAGAGCCACACGCTGCTGGGCGAATCCATGCGCATTGCCGCGCTGGACACCTTTGTGGCCTTCTTCTCCGGCCTGATCATCTTCCCGGCCTGCTTCTCCTTCGGCATCAATCCGGACAGCGGCCCCTCCTTGATTTTCATCACTCTGCCCAACGTGTTCATTTCCATGCCCGGCGGGCGGCTGTGGGGCAGCCTGTTCTTCCTGTTCATGACCTTTGCTTCCTTCTCCACCATTCTGGCGGTGTTTGAAAACATTCTGGCCTGCTGCATGGAGCAGTTTGGCTGGAGCCGCCAGAAGGCCAGCGCCATCAATCTGGTGCTGATGCTGGTCGCCTCCCTGCCCTGTGTGCTGGGTTTCAACGTCTGGTCCGGCTTCCAGCCTCTGGGCGCGGGCACCGGCGTACTGGATCTGGAGGATTTTCTGGTGAGCAACCTGCTGCTGCCCATCGGCTCCATGGTGTACCTGCTGTTCTGCGTGACCAAGTGGGGCTGGGGCTTTGACAATTACCTGGCCGAAGCCAACACCGGTGACGGTATGCGCATTCCCCGCTGGATGAAGTACTACTTCATGATTCCCCTGCCCCTGCTGGTTCTGGCCCTGATTGCCCAGAGCCTGGGGCTGCTGCCGTTCTGATTTTTTAACCCCGATCAAGAAAGCCGAACAGGCCGTGAACCACATCGTTCGCGGCCTGTTTTTTTGTCGTTTCTGCGGTGAGGCCGCTCTGCGTGCAGGCCGTTTGCCGTGCCGAAGCGATTGGGCGGACGGACCGTTTTGCCGAAAACCGGCCAATCCGGCAGCCCGTGAATTGCCTTTTGTATTCCCATGCGTAGAATTTTGCCCGATTATACTAAATTGCATTGAGTTTTCTCCCTTCCGGCACTATTCTGGTCTCACCTGCCACGAACCACACCGAAACAGTAAGGAGGAACCATGCTACACGAAATCAGGGTGAACGGCTATGCCGCCGAAGCGGACGGCCCCCTTGACCTGGGCACCTGGGGCAGCTACGGAACGGAACAGCTGCATTTTACCTTTGACGCCGCCTGGGACGATCTCACCAAAAGCGTCACCTTTTCCACCGACGGCTACACCGGCGAAGCCGTCACGCTGCTGCTGCCGGAAAGCGGCCGGGTGGAGGTGCCGCAGCAGGCCACCGCGGCCCAGACCATCTGCGGCCGCATCACGGTGTTGGGCACCTGTGCGGGCGTGCAGCGCATCAGCGCGGACCTGCCCTACCAGACCCGGAACCACTCCGCCGTGCCCGGGCAGGCCCCGCACAGCCTGCCCAGCGCCTTTGAAGAGATCAGCACGGCGGCCGAACGGGCCTGCAACCGAGCACAGAACGCCGAGGACGCCGCCGCACTGGCCCAGACCTCGGCACAAGTGGCCCAGGCCGCGACACAGGACGCCGTCCGCGTGGCCGCCAGCGCCCAGAAGATCGCCCGCAGTGTGCGGGACGATGCCGACGCCGGGGCCTTTCAGGGCGAAAAGCTGACCTACGCGGATTTGACCGAGCAGGACAAGTCCGACCTGCGCCGCCCTGCTTTGGAGGCGGCCGCGACGGCCAACGAGGCCGTGGCCGGGCTGGGGCAAACCTTGCTCCGCTACGGGGTGCAGGTGGGGCAGATCGGCGAGATTGTCCTGTTTGCGGACGGTACCCTGCACCCCAATCATCTGTGGGCAGACGGTTCGGAAATTGATCCCGCCGCCTACCCGGAGCTGGCCGCCTTTGCCGCCCAGGCCGGCTGGGCAAAAAGCAGTACCAGCGGCCGCTTCTGCCTGCCGGACCTGCGCCAGCGCTTCCCGCTGATGGACAGCACCCAGGTGGGCACCACCGGCGGCGAGGCTTCGCACACGCTGACCCTGGCCGAACTGCCCAGCCACAATCATACGTACACGCCCCGGGTGGACTGGTCCGACAACGCCGGCCGGGGCATTCCCACCAGCTTCGCCAGCGGAAGCAATCTCTCCGTGGACAAAAGCATCACCAACCGCACCGCCTCCAGCGGCAGCGGGCAGGCCCACAACAATATGCCGCCCTATTACACCGTGGCGGCGCAGATCCGTGCTCGCCGGGATGTTCTCATGCTGGAACTGCTGGGCAGCGAATAAACTGGAAAAGGAGGAATGCGCATGAACGTGTTCGGCATCGACGTAAGCAAGCATCAGGGTAAGATCGACTGGCCCAAAGTGGCCGCCAGCGGGGTGCGGTTTGCCATTCTGCGGGCGGGCTTTGGCCGCACGGCCGCCCAGGTGGACCCCACCTTTGCCGCCAACTACGCAGGCGCAACGGCTGCGGGCCTGAAGGTGGGCGCGTACTGGTACAGCTACGCCTCCGGCCCCAACGACGCGGCCAGCGAGGCCGCCGCCTGCCTGCAGGTGCTGGCCGAGCGCAAGCTGGATCTGCCCTTGTTTTTTGACCAGGAGTACGAACCGGCCATTCTGGCCCAGACCGCGGCAGGCCGTACCGCCTGCGTGCAGCGCTTCTGCGCCGCCGTGCAGGCCGCCGGTTACCGCCCCGGCCTGTACGCCAGCAAGAACTGGCTGGAAAGCCGGCTGGACATGGCGCAGCTGAGCGCACTGCCCGTCTGGGTGGCCCAGTACGCCGCCGTCTGCACCTACGGCGGGCCGTATGTGCTGTGGCAGAACAGCAGCAGCGGCAGCGTGCCCGGCATTTCCGGCCCGGTGGACACGAACATCTGCCCGGACGAAGCGCTGCTTTTCGGCAGCGAGAAGGAGGAAACTATGAGCGATCTTCTGAAAGTCGGCCCGGTATCGGGCGGCGACCGCAAGACCCTGGCAGCCCTGGCGGACAGCCTGGGTTTGCCCCACGAAGATGCGGGCGACTATCTCATCATCGGCCCCGCCAGCGCAGGCGACCGGAAGGCCATCGCCGCAAAGGCCGCTGCTCTGGCGGTGGGCTGCGTGGAGTATACCGCGCCCGAACCCAAGCCGGAGCCGGAACCCGAACCCACGCCTGCCCCCACTCCGGCCCCGGACGACAGCAAGAGCGACGCCACCGCCTGCACCGAGCAGCTGGGCCGCATTGAGGCAAAGCTGGACAAGCTGCTGGGCCTGGTGAACCCCAGCCTGCTGGAGGGCTGATATGGAGAGCATCATTGTGGCGCTGATCGGCGGCGGCGTGACCCTCATCGGGGTGCTCATCGCCAACGGCAAAACGCAGGCCGTCACCGACACCAAGCTGGAGGAGCTGACCCGCGAGGTGCGGGAGCATAACAACTTCGCCCGCCGCGTACCGGTGATGGAGGAGCAGATCAAGGTGATCAACCACCGAATTGCGGACCTTGAAACCGCAGGAAAGGACTAACCATGGACATTTCGTATCTGTCGGATTACATGATTCCGGTCATCGTGGGCCTGTGCCTGTGCGTGGGCTATGTGACCAAAAAGTGGGTGAAGGACGTGGACAACAAGTTCATTCCCACCCTGTGCGCCGCCCTGGGCGTTGCCCTGGCCTGCTGGGCCAGCTGGCCCGCCATCGACGCCGGCACCATCCTGGCCGGCATGGTCAGCGGCCTGGCCTCCACCGGCCTGCACCAGGCGTTCAAGCAGCTGGTGAGGGCCTTTTCTGTTGTTTCGGTCAGGCTTTCAAGTAGAGCAGGCGGAAGGCCTCACGGCCTTTGGGCGTGATGAGCGTTTGCGTACCGCTCTTAAACATTCCGCAGAAAGGCCCATCTGCAGGGCCTTGCAGCCAATCCGGCCCGGCCAAACCGCAGGGTGCGAATTTTCGCCCCGTTTGGTCCGTCTGTCCACATCCGCGGCCATTTGTCAAAAAGACCTTGACAAGGGGGGGAAGATAGGCTATAAACAATATAGATTCGGCGGCCCCTGATGGGAACTTCTCTTTTTTCTGGCGGCTGCTGCCCTTTCACATTTCCCGTTGTGCAAGGGGAATTTTAACGGCATTGATTGCCCTGCGAGACAAAGGAGAGTTTTCGGATATGGACGAAATTTTTGAGCGGGTCCGCACCATGCTGGCGGAACAGCTGGAAATTGATGAAGACCGTATCACCATGGACAGCAACATCATGGAGGATTTTGACGCCGACAGCCTGGACGTGGTCGATATGGTCATGAGCCTGGAGGATGAGTTCGGCATCGAAGTGCCCGACGAAGAGGTGGAGAAGCTGCACACTGTGGGCGACGTGGTCCGCTTCATCGACGCCAATACCTGATTTGGTTTTTCGGACGGGAAACGTCCGGTCCGCCCCCCTGCCCAACCCGTGCAGGGGGCTTTTTTCGTGAAGGGCCGCGGTTTCGGCCCAGGATGAAGGAGTTTAAACATGAGTGAAGGCAAAAAAAAGCTGGTTGAGGCCATTACCGCCCAGGAAGTGGACTTTACCCAGTGGTACACCGACATCTGCCTGAAGGCAGAGCTGGTAGATTATTCCAGCGTGAAGGGCTTTATGGTGATGCGCCCCTACGGCTACGCCATCTGGGAAAACATCCAGAAGGATCTGGATGCCCGGTTCAAGGCCACCGGCCATGAAAACGTGGCCATGCCCATGCTGATCACCGAGAGCCTGCTGAAGAAGGAGGGCGAGCTGGTGGAAGGCTTCGCCCCCGAGGTGGCCTGGGTGACCAGCGGCGGCGCGAACCCTTTGGAGGAGCGGCTGTGCGTGCGCCCCACCAGCGAGACCCTGTTCAGCGACCATTTCGCCCATGTGCTGCACTCTTGGCGTGACCTGCCCATGAAGTACAACCAGTGGTGCAGCGTGGTGCGCTGGGAAAAGACCACCCGTCCCTTCCTGCGCACCCGTGAGTTCTGGTGGCAGGAGGGCCACACCATCCATGAGACCGCTGCCGAGGCCGAGGCTGAGACGGAGCAGCAGCTGAACTGCTACGCCGACTTCTGCCAGAACGACCTGTGCATTCCTGTGCTGAAGGGCCGCAAGACCGACAAGGAAAAGTTTGCCGGTGCCGAGGCCACCTACACCATCGAGGCCATGATGAAGGACGGCAAGGCCCTGCAGAGCGGCA
>QWCN01000914.1_pt1 | contig 49989 bp, 52 predicted proteins | sample 1972711 | NCBI WGS metagenome assembly QWCN01 (sample SAMN09866707, study PRJNA288562) | Human gut metagenome isolate term1_stool, whole genome shotgun sequencing... | isolation source: gut | host: Homo sapiens | place: USA: California
CCGCTTGACCAACGGGCCTGGTAGCGGCAATCTGATTCGAACAGATGACATACCGGGTATGAACCGGCTACTCTACCAACTGAGTTATGCCGCCATGTGGTCAAAGGATTTCGGCACCGCCGAAATCAGCTTTATTATTGTATCCGAACAAGCGGTTATTGTCAAGATGTTTTTTCGTTTTTTTGGCGGAATTTTTGGCAATACTTCCTCCGAGGTGAAAATACATGGCTTTTCTCAAGAAATGTCTGCTTTTCTGCATCGGCGGCGCCGCCTACGTGGGGCTGGAACTGCTCTGGCGGGGATACAGCCATATCAGCATGTTCGCGGCAGGCGGGGTGTGCTTTCTGCTCATCGGGCAGCTGGGGCAGGTGCAGCCCGTTCTGCCCTGGCCGCTGCGGGCGGTTCTCGGCGCGGGGATCATCACCATGGTGGAGCTGGCGGCGGGGCTGCTGGTGAACCGGCGCTACCAGATCTGGGACTACCGCGGCCGCCCCGGAAATTTTCTGGGGCAGATATGCCCTGCCTTTACCCTGCTGTGGATTCCGGTCGCCCTGATGGCCATGGGATTGTACCGGTGGCTGGACTGGCGACTTGACCGGATGCTTGGCGTGTAGAGACGGATATGCCCCCGCCCAAAAAGGCGGGGGCATGTCGGCTATTTGTCGTATTCAGGGGAAAGCGGCGTCACGACGGGGGTGCCGTCGGGCTTCAGGAGGGGCGTCAGCCCGCCGCCGTAGCCGCTGGACTGCCACAGATAATTCACGCCGGTCTCCCTGTCTACCCAGATCTGCACAATCGCGGTGAAGCTGCTCCCCTGGGAGTAGACCTTCACAAAGCGGTCGCCCTGCCTTGCCATAATTTACTCCTTTGTGCCTTCCACGATGCCGTTGGCCAGACCCACCAGGCCCTGCATCTCGGAGGGAATGATGATCTTGGTGGCCTTGCCGTCGGCGACCTTCTGCATGGCCTCGATGGACTTGAGCTTGATGACCTGGTCGCTGGGGGCGGACTTGTTCAGCATTTCCAGAGAGTCGGCAAGCGCCTGCTGCACCTTCCGGATGGCTTCGGCTTCGCCCTCGGCCTTCAGAATGGCGGCCTGCTTCTCGGCATCGGCGCGGAGAATGGCGGATTCCTTTTCGCCCTCGGCGATGAGGATGGCGGACTTCTTCTGACCCTCTGCCTGCAGGATCGCCTGACGGCGGTCACGCTCGGCCTTCATCTGCTTCTCCATGGAGTTCTGGATGTCCTGGGGCGGCAGGATGTTCTTCAGCTCCACCCGGTTGACCTTGATGCCCCAGGGGTCGGTGGCCTCGTCCAGGATGGCGCGCATCTTGGTGTTGACCACGTCCCGGGAGGTCAGGGTCTGATCCAGCTCCAGGTCGCCGATGATGTTACGCAGGGTGGTGGCCGTCAGGGTCTCCATAGCCGCCATGGGCTGCTCCACACCATAGGCGTACAGCTTGGGATCGGTGATCTGGAAATACACGACGGTGTCGATCTGCATGGTGACGTTGTCCTTGGTGATAACGGGCTGAGGGGGATAGTCCAGAACCTGCTCCTTCAGGCTGACCCGGCGGGCAATGCGGTCAATAAAGGGAAACTTGAAGTGCATACCCACGCCCCACACGCTGTGGAACGCGCCCAGCCGCTCAATGACGTAAGCCCGGGACTGCTGGACAACGGAAATGTTGGTAATGATCACGATGAACGCGATCCCGATGATTGCTAAAATCACAAAACCCATTGTAAAACCTCCATGTAATGATTGATTCTCTTCTCAGACGGTGACGGTTGCTTCCACAGGGGTTACGAAGACCTTCACGCCTTCCACTCTGTCCACCCGAACCTCGATCCCTGCGGGGATGGGGTCGCCGGAGGTGCTCCGGGCGCTCCATTCCATGCCGCCCAGCTTCACCTGCCCAAGGGCCTCCACATTATCGATATCCGCCGTGACGCGGCCGACGGAGCCGATGACGGAGTCCACGTTGGTGGCTGTGACCTGGGGGTTCAGGAATTTCTTCGCCAGCGGCCACAGAAGCGCCAGCAGAACGCCGGACACCGCCACGAACAGGGTGATTTGCAGCCACACGGGAGCGCCCAGGGCGGCGCAGAGCAGCGCGGTCAGCGCACCCAGCGCAAACCATATGGAAACCAAATGAATGGGGCAGGCCGCCTCGGCGATCAGGAACACCACCAGCAGCACCAGCCAGGAAATTGCAGCCGATTTCATATCATAATCTCCTTTCCACGATAGTGACTTCATTGTATCAGAGATACGGTGAAGTGTCAACAGACTTTCCGGGGTGCGCCCTTGATGTCTGTTTACGTCCTTATTATACCCCCTGCGCGGGGAAGCGTCCATAGCGGCAGCGGCAAAATAGACGGGGCTATTTCCACTCAAAAAGAAAAATAGCGGTGGGGACAAATGGGGTACAGTTCTATACCGCGCAAGAACCCCTTGCCTCTCACTTTGGGAGAGGTGGCTGAGCGAAGCGAAGACGGAGAGGGGAAATGGGTGCGGAAAGCCCTCTCAGTCACCTTCGGTGACAGCTCTCCCAGAGGGAGAGCCAAGGGGCTGGACATGTTGGCGCAAGAAATGGAGCATATCGATGCCGATACGCTCCATCCACTGTTTTTACGGCCGCCCATTCAATCTTCCGGCGCTTACGTTATTTCTGCTTTCTCGCCCGGTACTGCTCCGGGTCGATGATGCCGTTTGCCAGCATTTTTTCCGCCCAGAGCTGTAGGGCTTCCACTGTTACGGAAATTTTCTCCAATTCCTCCTGAATCCGGATGAAATCGTCGATTTCGTCCCCGTCGATTCTGCCGTCCGCCGTAATCTCGATCAGACGATCCTTTTCCCGGTTGACGCAGTTCAATGATGCCAGCATCTCCAATACGATTGCCGACAGCTCCTTCATCTTGATCTCCGGCACATAGGTCTGCCCGATGGGACACTGGTTGGAGCAGTAGTAATTGCACAGAGTGGGGCGGCGGTATTTTGCCGCCATGGTCAGCACCTCGTCGGGGTGAGGAAGGGATTTCCCGCTTTCGATTTTCTCAATGCGCTCCGGCGTGACGGCCTCCAGAAGCTCGCCGGCTTTTTCTCTGGAAAGCCCCAGCTCCTCCCGGATGAGCTGGTAACGGTTCTTGTTGCTTTTTGTAGACGCTCTTCCCATGGCGCGGCCTCCTTGTCTTTTTTGTCATTTTAGGAAAGAAGGGGGCGTTTGTCAATGGGCATCTGGCAAAGAACCGGAATAGTTTCTTTACCAAACCTTTGCCGACTGGGCAAACTTTCCCCGATTCGGGGTATGTTTTTCTGACAAAAAATGCTATAATAGGCGAGTGAGGTGAGCATGATGAAGCAGCACAAGCGCTTTTTGGGGGACTTTGCCTATGCGGCGGTCATTCTGGTGACGGCATTTGCTCTGAATCTGTTTTTGCTGCAATGGATCGGTATCTTCTCCGTAACGCCCATGGTCTTCGTGCTGGGCGTATTCCTGATTGCCTGGCGAACCCAGGGATATTTCTGGGGGGTCGCTTCCTCTCTGGTCAGTGTCATGGCCGTGAATTACGCCTTTACATATCCCTACTGGGCGTTCAATCTGATCCGTCCGGAGTGCCTGGCCTCCGCGGTGGTGATGCTGATCGTGTCCATCATGACCAGCACCCTGACCACCCAGCTCAAGCGGCAGGAGCAGATGAAGGCCGAGGCGGAAAAGGAACGGATGCGGGGCAATCTCCTGCGGGCGGTGTCCCACGATCTGCGCACGCCCCTGACCTCCATTTACGGCGCCTGCTCCGCCATGCGGGACAATTTCGACGCCCTTCCCCGGCAGACCCACATGAAGCTATTGTCGGACGTCTGCGCCGACGCCCAATGGCTGGTGCGGATGGTGGAGAATTTGCTGTCCGTGACCCGGGTGGACGCCGCCACCGTCCGTCTTTCCAAGAACGGTACCGTTCTGGAGGAGCTGATCGACGCGGTGCTGGTGAAGTTCCGCAAGCACTACCCGGACATAGACGTTCACGTGGAGATCCCGGAGGAATTTGTCAGCATCCCCATGGACGCCATGCTGATCTCCCAGGTGCTGATGAACCTGCTGGAAAACGCGGTGTTTCATGCCAAGGGTATGGAGAATCTCCGGCTTCGGGTGGAGGTCAAAGGCTCCTGGGCGTATTTTTACGTGGAGGACGACGGCTGCGGCATCCCGGAGGAAAAGCTTTCCAGGCTGTTCACGGGGATGCTGAACAGTGAAGCGCCCACAGACCAGAGCCGCAGCAGCATGGGCATCGGCCTGAGCGTGTGCAGCGCCATTATCAAGGCACACGGCGGGGAAATCTGGGCAAACAAGCGGGCCGGCGGCGGAACCGAGGTCGGCTTCCGGCTGGAAATGGAGGACGAAAATGGGGAATAACAAATATAAGGTACTCATTGTGGAGGACGACCAGAGCATTCTGGGCTTTGTCCAGACGATTCTGGAGACCAACGGCTATCAGGTGCTGACCGCCGAGCGGTGCCGTCAGGGGCTGCTGATCTTCTCCTCCTATACGCCGGATCTGGTGGTGCTGGATTTGGGACTTCCGGACATGGACGGCGGCGAATTTATCCGGCAGGTGCGCCTTTTCAGCACCGTTCCCATCATCGTCCTGTCCGCCCGGACGGAGGAAAACGACAAGGTCTCCGCCTTGGACTTGGGCGCCAACGACTACATAACCAAGCCCTTCGGGACGGCGGAGCTGCTGGCGCGGGTGCGGGCGGCGCTTCGCGCCGGCCGGAACCGGGCGCGGGTCGCCCCGGCCAACCTGTTCACGGTGGACGATCTTCTCATCGACTACGACCGACGGCAGGTGAGCGTCGGGGGAAATCCCGTTCACCTGACCCAGACGGAATACAATATTCTGGCACTTTTGAGCCAGCACACGGGTAAGGTGCTGACCTACGCCACCATCATCCGCTCCGTCTGGGGCAGCATGGACGACGGGAGCGTAAAGAAGCTGCAAGTGAACATGGCGAACATCCGCAAGAAGCTGGGCTGCCGCCCGGGGGACTGCCGGTACGTCATCAACGAGCTGGGCGTAGGATACCGCATCGCCGACGAATAATACAAAGTCTCTCCGGAAAGGCTGCCGCTGCCTTTCCGGAGAGACTTTCCCTGTCCGGCAAAGCTTTGCCCCATTTTTACCGTCGGCGCAGTATAATATACCCCAATTCAGGCGGCGTGGATGTCCCCTGACCGTTATCAAAGGAGCTTATTTATGGAAGTGCTTGTAGAAAACCTGACGTTTCTGACATGGCAGCAGGTGCTTATGTGGCTGATCGGCGGCACGCTGATTTATTTTGCCATCGTCAAGGAGATGGAGCCGTCGCTGCTGCTGCCCATGGGCTTCGGCGCGATTCTGGTGAACCTGCCCAATTCCGGCGCGGCGGGGGTCATCGCCCATCTGTTTCAGCTCGGCATCGCGGGGCATGAGCTGTTTCCGCTGCTGCTGTTCATCGGCATTGGCGCGATGATCGATTTTCAGCCGCTGCTGGCAAATCCCAAGCTGATGATTTTCGGCGCGGCGGCGCAGTTCGGTATTTTCTTCACCCTGGGGCTGGCGTCCCTGCTGGGATTTGAGCTCAACGACGCGGCCTCCATCGCCATCATCGGCGCGGCGGACGGCCCTACCTCCATTTTCGTCGCCCAGCAGCTGGGTTCCGGCTACACGGCGGCCATTATGGTGGCGGCCTACTCCTACATGGCGCTGGTGCCGATGGTGCAGCCGCCGGTGATTCGCCTGTGTACCACCCAGGCGGAGCGGAAGATCAAAATGACCTACAAGGGTCGCCCCGTCTCCAAAATCACAAAAATCCTGTTCCCCATTGCGGTGACGATCATTGTCGGACTCGTCGCGCCCCAGGCCGTGGCACTGATCGGATTTCTCATGTTCGGGAATCTGATCCGGGAGTGCGGCGTGCTGAATTCCCTGTCGGAGACGGCGCAGAACGTGCTGGCGAACCTCATTACCATCCTGCTTGGACTGACCATCGCCTCCCGGATGAACGCGGCGGAGTTCCTGCGGGTAGAGACGCTGCTGATTCTGGGACTTGGACTGGTCGCCTTCGTGATGGACACCGTGGGCGGCGTGATGATCGCGAAATTGATGAATCTGTTCCTGAAGGAGAAAATCAACCCCATGATCGGCGCGGCGGGAATTTCGGCCTTCCCCATGTCCGCCCGTGTGGTGCATAAAATGGGTCTGGCGGAGGATAAGCAGAATTTCCTGCTGATGCACGCCGCCGGGGTCAACGTTTCCGGTCAGATTGCCTCCGTCATTGCGGGCGGCCTGATTCTGGCACTGGTAGGAGGTTAAAAATGGAGCTGCATGTGGATTATCTATGGAATGTCCTGCCCATCGTGGGTACGGGAATGCTGGGCGTTTTCCTGGTCACCGGCGTGATTATCGCCGGGGTAAGCCTGCTGAACGCGCTGACATCCAAAAAAGACAAATAATGACGGGGGTCAGGCGTTCGCCTGACCCCCATTTGTCATTTCATGAATTTATCGATCGCCTGGCACAGGTCGTCGATGGCGTCCTGGTCACCGGCGGCTACCGCGTCCACCATGCAGTGGCGCATGTGGTCTTTCAGGATCACCTTGCCGGTGTTGTCCAGAGCGGAACGCACCGCCGCCAGTTGGATCAGCACCTCCGAGCAGTCGTGACCCTCCTCCACCATCCGCTTCACCTTTTCCAGGTGACCGATGGCGCGGGACAGCCGGTTCAGCACGGCCTTCTGATTTTCGTGGACATGGCCGTGGCTGTGGGGAATGCCATGGGCGTGGAGATAGGCATGGTCATGCTCATGCTCGTGGTCGCCGCAGCAGTCGTGGGTGTGGTCGGTCATCGTCTTGCCCCTCTTTCTCGGGTGAAACATATTTTTTATAGTATACCTTTTTCCTGCCGATTTCGCAAGCCCTCCCGGGGGATTTCTGCGCAAAAATAAATGTTTTGACAGATACGCTTTCCGCGGGTATAATATTAGGAAAAAATAAAGGAGGCTATCCTATGCATATCGATTCCGAACACGTGGCCGGCGGCCATGACCATGAGCACGCCCATACCCACGAGCATACCCATGACGGCGTTGCCCATACCCATGAGCATACCCATGTGCACACCCACGACCACGAGCACCCCCACGATCACGCCCACCTCCATGCCGACGGCGCGGAGCATACCCATTCCCACGGATGCAGCCAGGACTGTGCGTCCTGCGCCGGCACCTGCGAGCATACGCCCATGGAGGAGCTGGTGGCGCTGATGAAGTACATGGTCGGCCACAACGCCGCCCATGCCAGGGAGCTGGCTGACCTCGCCGTCCAGCTGGACAAGGCGGGCGACCACACCGCTTACGAGCAGGTCATGGCCGCCGTATCCGACTTTGAGAAGGGCAACATGCGCCTGAGCGTTGTGCTGTCCAGCCTTGAGGTCAAGTAAAGGAGGGACAAACGATGTGTCTTTCTACCGTTTATAAGAACAAGCTCACCCCGGAAACGGTCATGATGCGCAACGTCATGAAGATCGAGTGCCGGGACGGCATGGTGATCCTCACCGACCTGATGGAGCGTCAGATGGCCGTGGAGGGTACGCTGGAAATGGCAAACCTGGTAGACGGCGTCGCCGTTGTGAAAGAGAACATTCCCGCATGATCTCCGTCCCCAAAGGCCGATGGCCTTTGGGGACGCTTCTCTGTCGGCTTTTGCAAAAATAAGGAATTCTTAACCTCTCCGAAAAGACTTCCTAAAGATGTCGTGGTATAATGGGAACGTCAAAAAGGATGTGGTTATGATGAAAACGAAACAGCGGGCGGTGATCGCCGCGGCCGTTATTGTGCTCCTCGCGGCGGCGATTCTGGGAGCGAAGCCCATGTACAACCTGTACCGGGATATCTCCTTCTACCACGGCGAGCGCACGGAGGCGGAGAAAACGGTGAAAGCTTTCGCCGAGGAAAAGGGCATCTCCTACGGTGAATACCCCCAGAGCCTCATTGACCTTTACGAGCGCAACCCCGAGACGAAGGATTTCGTGCTGAACTACCCCTTCCGGAAGGACACGGGGGTCGATCTCAGTGCCTGGAAGGGCAGCCGGACCGTGCCGCTGTTTTTGCAGTGGAATCCCATGTGGGGCTACGAACGGTACGGAAAGGACTTTCTTGCGGTCACCGGATGCGGCCCGACCTGCCTTGCCATGGTGGGCTACTACCTTACCGGCGACGAAAACATGAACCCCCGGCAGGTCGCCCAATTTGCCCAGGAAAACGGCTACTATTCCCGGGGCAGCGGCTCCTCCTGGACGCTCATCAGCAAGGGTAGCGGAGGGCTTGGGCTGAAGGCCACGGAAATTCCGCTGGTCAAGAAAAAGATGGTGGACGCGCTGGAAGCGGGCAAGCCCATTATCTGCGCCATGCGGGAGGGCGATTTCACCACCACGGGTCACTACATCGTTCTGCGGGGGGTGGAGGACGGCCAATTTCAGGTCAACGACCCCAACAGCGTGGTCAATTCCGAAAAGCTGTGGAGCTACGAGCAGATCGAGGGACAGATCCGGAACCTCTGGGTCATGGAAAAAGCGTAAAAATTGCCGTGCCGCAAAGGATTTTCCTGCGGCACGGCGTCTTTGCTATTTCGTGTCCTTTTGGCGGCAGGCGTAGATGTAGGCATTTTTGTAGTCGCCCATTTCCCGGTAGCAGATTTCCAGCTCCCGGAGGAGGTTGTATGCCCCTTCGGCGGCGAGAAAGCACGTTGCCGCTTCCGGGAATTCTTCCAGCGCCATGTGGCATTTTCCCCGGAGGAAGTTCCAGCGGGGGGAGGCGTGGTCTTCCGCCCCGTCCAGAAGATGGGCGGCGCGTTTGACGTCTCCCCCGGCCAGCGCCGACGCGGCCTGCATAATCAGCGCTTCATCCAGACCGGGCAGATGAACGGTCTGCCCCGGAATGCGGCCCAGGAGCAGAAGTCTGCGCTGCTCCAAATCCGCGGAATAATAGGCTGCGGATTTTCCGGAATCAGAAACGGTTTCCAGCAGCTCCAAAGCGTAGGGCGCCCGCCCGCCTGAGATGGCTTCTTCGGCAAGGTGGAGCCGGACAAGGATTTCCAGCAGCTGCTTTTCCCGGTCGTAGATTTCGTCCGGGGCGCGGTACTGCGCCAGCGCCTGCATTGCCCCGGCGTAATCTTTTCCGTCGAACAGTCGGCGGGCGGCGGTCATGCTCTCCTGATTGGGGGAGCAGACGGTGTCCTCTTCCAGGAAGTAGCTCACGGGCTTACCCAGCCGGGCGGCAAGAAAGCGCAGCGTTTTCATGGACGGCCGGGCGGCGCCGTTCTCAATGCGGGAGAGCATGTTCCGGGTGATCTCGTCCCCGCAAAGCGCCCGCTGGGACAGTCCTGCCTCCAGCCGTGCCAAGCGCAGTTTTTCTCCAAGCTCCATAGCAGCCCTCCATTCCGTCTTCGCGGTTGAATGGATTATACCATACATTCCTCCGGTTTTCCACTGTTACAAAAATTTCATTTGCTATTTCCCCAAATTTCGTTTATAACATTCATAAACACAGCTTTGAAACGGAGACGCACCTATGGATATCCGAAACACCCGCCAGCTGAAAGAATTTTCCGCCGGACGGCTTGCCAATGCCCGGGATGGGCAGAAAATCATCCTGTATTTTTCTTTGATCACCATTGCCGCAACGGCATTGGCAAACGTGGCCAGCTATGTTCTGAGCCAGCAGATTGCCAAGACCGGGGGCTTAGGAAGCATGGGCGTCCGCTCCGCCCTGACCACCGCCCAGACGCTGCTGCCCCTTGTCCAGGCGGGTTTTCTCATGTGCCTGACGCTGGGGTACCTCGCCACCATGCTCCGCATTGCCCGGGGGCAGTACGCTTCTCCCAACGGGATGCGGCTGGGCTTTGACCGGTTCTGGGTGCTGCTGCGCTGCACGCTGCTGAAGGGGCTGATTTTCGGCGGTGCGGCCGCAGCCAGTCTGTATGTCGCCATGATGATCTACATGATGACGCCCCTTTCCAATGCGGCGGTGGATATTCTGATGCCCCTTGTCAAAAACGCCGGTGCCTCCGGCATTGCGCTGGACGACGCCACCTATGCCCAGCTCATGCGCGCCACCGCGCCCGCCATGGTGATTTTCGGCGTGCTGTTTCTCGCCCTTGCCGCGCCGCTGTTCTACCGGTACCGCATGACGGATTATCTCATCATCGACCGCCCCGCCGCCGGTGCTCTTGCCGCCCTGCGGGACAGCCGGATGATGACAAAGGGCAACCGCTGGAATCTGTTCCGGCTGGATTTGAGCATGTGGTGGTACTACGCCGCCGTGCTGGCGTCCGCCGCGGTCGCCTATGGCGACCAGCTTCTGCCCGCGCTGGGCGTCACATTTCCCCTCTCCGACACGGCCGCCTACTTTGTATTCCTCGGCGTGTATCTGGCGGTGACTTTCGTCATATATTATTTCCTGCGCAGCCGGGTGGAAGTCACCTACGCCCTGGCCTACGATTCCCTCCGCCCCCGGGAGCCGGAGAATAACGGCGCAGTCCTGGGGAACATTTTCCAGATGTAAACGGCTATTTTACAGCAAAAACCGGCATGACGAATGGGCGGAGTGTATCAGACGGTTAACAGGCACAGCGGGATGATGGACTGCACCCCTTGCCTCTCCCTATGGGAGAGGTGGCTGAGCGAAGCGGAGACGGAGATGGGAAAACAAGGTGCAATACCCTCTCAGTCACCTTCGGTGACAGCTCTCCCGGAGGGAGAGCCAAGGGGCTGTACCACGTTACATAAAAATGGAGCGTATCTGTACCGATACGCTCCATTCGCTGTTTTACGACTACCATCAAAAATCATGCCGGTTTGTTTTATTCCGTTACGCTGTCATGGAGCAGGTCTGCCAAGGTGATTCCCTCGAAGAACCCGTCGATCATCCTGTCCAGCTTGTCCCACATGGGCTTGGCCTGACAGCACTCCGTCCGGGAGCAGGCCGACGCGCCCACGGAGGTGCAGGACACCGCGCTTAAGCTCCCTTCCGTCAGCTTGAGAATGCTGCCGATGGTGTACTGCTCCGGGGGACGGTTCAGGCGGTAGCCGCCGCCCTTTCCGTGAACGGCGTCCACGAACCCGGCCTTGGACAGGGTCGTCATAATGGCTTCCAGATATTTCTGGGAAATGCCCTCGGACTCCGCGATCTCCTTCAGGGGAATGTACTCGTTCCCGCCCCGCTGGGCAAAGCAGACCATCACCCGCAGAGCATAACGCCCCTTCGTGGATACGATCATACGCTCTCGCAGTGGGCGCAGTGTTCGCAGGCGGGGAAATCCTTCTCGTCGTAGGGAATGCCGTTGCGGTCGAAATAGTCCTGAAGCGCCTTCTTGATGGCTTCCTCTGCCAGGACGGAGCAGTGGAGCTTGTGGGCGGGCAGACCGTCCAGCGCCTCCGCCACGGCCTTGTTGGTCAGCGCCATGGCCTCGTGGATGGACTTGCCCTTGATCATTTCGGTGGCCATGGAGGAAGAGGCGATGGCGCTGCCGCAGCCAAAGGTCTCGAACTTCACGTCCTTGATGATGTCGTCCTCGATTTTCAGGTAGATCTTCATGATATCGCCGCACTTGGCGTTGCCGACTTCGCCGACGCCGTTGGCGTCCTCGATCACACCCACGTTTCTGGGGTGCTGAAAATGATCCATTACTTTTTCACTGTACAGTGCCATAATTCCATTCTCCTTATCCATTTTTCGCGGGAACAATTACAGGATATACTGCCGTTTGCCGGTCTGCAAATCCCGCCACACGGGGCTCATGTTCCGCAGATATTGAACGACCTCGGGAACGACCTTCAGAATGTGGTCGATCTCCTCGTCGGTGTTATACTCGCTGAGAGACAGCCGCAGGGAGCCGTGGGCCACGTCGTGTACCCGGCCGATGGCCAGCAGAACGTGGCTGGGGTCCAGGCTGCCGGAGGTGCAGGCGGAGCCGGAGGAAGCGCACACGCCCTTCATGTCCAGAAGCAGCAGCAGGCTTTCGCCCTCGATGCCCTCAAAGCAGAAGCTGACGTTGCCGGGCAGACGGTTCACCGGGTCACCGTTCAGGGCGCTGTGGGGAATTTTGCTCAGTCCCTCAATCAGCCGGTCCCGCATGGCGGCGACTCTGGGCATGTTCTCGTCCATGTGGTCGCAGGCTTCCTTCAATGCTGCCGCCATGCCGCAGATACCTGGGATGTTCTCCGTACCCGCGCGCTTGCCACGCTCCTGCGCGCCGCCCTCGATGATGCTCACCAGGGGGAAGCCCCGGCGGACATACAGCGCGCCCACGCCCTTGGGGCCGTGGAACTTGTGGCCGGACAGGCTGAGCATGTCGATGTTCTGCTCCTTGACGTTGATGTGCAGGTGGCCGACGGCCTGAACGGCATCGGTGTGGAAGGGCACGCCCGCTTCCTTACAGACGGCGCCGATCTCCGCGATGGGCAGAATGGAGCCGATCTCGTTGTTGGCGTACATGGTGGTGACCAGGCAGGTGTCGGGGCGAATGGCGTCCTTCACCTGCTGAGCGGTGACGTTGTGACCCTTCCGGACGTCCAGATAGGTGACTTCAAAGCCCTCTTTTTCCAGCTTCGCCAGGGTGTGCAGCACGGCGTGATGCTCAAAGGCGGTGGTGATGATGTGCTTCTTGCCCTTCTTCTCGCCGTAACGGGCGGCGGAGATGATGGCCTGATTGTCGGCCTCGCTGCCGCCGGAGGTGAAGATGATCTCCCGGGGCTCGCAGCCCAGGCACTGGGCGACCGTCTCACGGGCGGCGTCCAGGGCTTCCTTTGCCCTCTGACCCACGGAGTGCAGGCTGGAGGGGTTGCCGTAGATATTGTCGAGATAGGGCAGCATGGCGTCAATCGCCGTCCGGCTCATGGCCGTTGTTGCCGCGTTATCAGCATAAACTTGCATATTGTTAATTCCTCCCGAGGTATTTACCTAGTAAGTCTATGGGTAATATAGCATCACCAACCTACTTTGTCAATAGGCAAAATAAGAAAGAAAAATCCGCCGCGGCGGTACGGGGCAATTTCCAAATACAAGGCAACACCGTACAAATGATAATCAAGTCAAAAAACGCCAAAGCCCCCAGTCTGTTCCTCATTTTTCGACATTTACAGCGGTTATGTTTCTCTGCCCGGGTCATATTAACAAGGCAGGCACGAACATGAGGAGGGCTGAAAAATGAAACGAATCGGGAAATTTCTGGCAATTTTTGCTGTCACGATGACGCTGCTTCCTATAAACGCCCGGGCGACCGAGCTTCTGATCCCCGTGGGAAAAATCGTGGGCTTGCAGCTCAGCGACAATACCGTCACGGTGGCTGCATTTGATGATATTCTGGGCGCCGAGGCCAGAACCGCCGGGCTGAAAATCGGTGACGAGATCATCCAGATCGACACGACCGGCATCGGCTGTGCCGAGGATGTCCGCCGGGCGCTTGAAAACTGCGACGGCGACGCGGAGCTGATCGTCCGCCGGGGAAACCGCCGCTGCACCGTGACCGTTCCCACCCGGCAAAGCGACTCCGGGCCGCGGCTTGGAGTGTATCTGCGGCAAGGCATCGCGGGCATCGGCACCATCACCTTTTACGACCCGGACACCCACAAATTCGGCGCGCTGGGGCACGGCGTCAGCAACACCAAGGGAAGTCTCTTGCACATGAAAAGCGGCGACGCCTATGACGCAGCGGTTCTCACCGTGAAAAAGGGCAAATGCGGGGAACCGGGGCAGCTGAAGGGCACGGCGAACACGGATACCGTCATCGGGCAGCTTCTGCGCAACACGCCCCAGGGCGTTTTCGGCGTGACGAAGCGGGGCTGGAAGGGCGAGCCGCTGCCCACCGCCTCCGAAGAGGATATCCGCACCGGCAAGGCAGCCATTTTGTCCACAGTCAGCGGCGATACGCCACGGGAGTATTCTGTGGAAATTCTGAAAATTTATCCAAAAGACCGGACAGACGGGCGAAATCTGCTGCTGAAGGTGACGGACGAAGCACTGCTGGAATCCACGGGAGGCATTGTGCAGGGCATGAGCGGAAGCCCGATTATCCAGGACGGCAAACTGATAGGCGCGGTGACCCATGTGTGTGTACGCCCATGATACCACCACCCAAAAAGAAGTGTTTCCTCAACCTTTTATCACAGTTAATCGAGCTTTGCGAAGCAAAACAGGAATAAAGCACGTCCTTCGTGATGTGCTTTTTTCTATAACAAATTAAGGCAACGCCGCACAATTGTGCCTGCGAGCCTCAGCCGTCTTTTTGCCCCACTTCTTCAGTTCGAAAAATGGGAAATACATACAGTATTCCTCCATTTTTCAAACTTTGAATTGGGGCAAAAATCCTGGCTGAGTCTTCTTGTCAAATTGTGCGGTGTTGCCCTGGACAAAACAAATGTTTGCTCTAGCGAATCTGATTATGGCTGACAGACCCTGTCTGGCAGCTTGAGTCAGTGCGCCTTTGCGGACAAAAAATACAGAGGTTATCCACAGCTTTTATTCGGAACCTATTGTATAACGCGGATTGTGGCGTTTGTGCGGTGTTGCCCTAGTTTTTCTGGTCTGAATTGCACCAGAATGCGCTATCTTCCTTGCTGGGCGTCAGCCCAGCTGCGTCATCTGCCTTTGCTGGCACAATTCATCCTCGGAAATCTTTTAAAGCTTTCAATTAGGTTTTAGTATAAAAACCAGAAATCCGTTTTTCTGTCGCCGGTCCCCATAAAAAAGCCATGGAAACCGGGGGTTCCATGGCGGTAATAATTTGAAAGAATTGCGGAAAATGGTAGGGGACGCCGAAAAAATTGAGGAAATGAATGACGGCATTGCGCGGCGCAAAGTAGACAAGGAAAACACTTGGCAGTATGCGTAACAGATCTATGAGAAATAAGTCACAATTTACACGGCGCGTTTTTGTGCTTGATTCCGAAAATGAAGGAATTCCCGGGAAGGGTATTGACAAATGCTGCAAACAAAATATAATTTAGTCAAACAAACTTTTTGGAAGGCGCATAGAAAATATGAAATCAATCAGCGATGAAATGGATTTTTTCTCCAGGCTTGCAAAAGGGATCGCGGCACAATTTGGAAATAAGTGTGAAGTGGTCCTTCATGACTATGAGAAGGATTACGACAGCACAATTGTTCAAATTGAAAATGGGCATATTACTGGCCGCAGCGTAGGCGAGTGCGGAACCAATTTGGGACTTGAAGTGCTGCGCGGAACCGTAGAAGGCGGCGACGAGTATAACTACATTACGCAGACGAAGGATGGAAAGATCCTTCACAGCACATCCATCTACATCAGAGACGACGAAGGCAAAGCAATCGGCGCATTGTGCATCAACTGGGATGTAACGGAAATGTATGCCTGCCAGAACGTGCTTAAGGATATTATCGGAATTGATGCGGCGGAAGGGGTCAAGGAGGTAATAACCAATGATGTTTCTGACCTCCTTGACAGTCTCATTCAGGACTCCATCCGGTATGTTGGAAAGCCCGTTGCCAGCATGACAAAGGAAGATAAGATAAAGGGCTTGAAATATCTGGATGCCAAGGGCGCGTTTCTGATCAAGAAAGCAGGTGAAAAAATTACGAAGTTTTACGATATCTCCAAGTATACCCTATATAATTACCTTGAGCAGCAGGAAAACTGAGACTTTTATCCCTTTTCTGTAAGTCGATGGTTCTCTTCTCTGAGTGCACCAGGGAGGGGATTCATTGAATATATAAAATCAAAAGGAGAGAGAATTTATGCCAGAAACGTTAGAAACCAAGAAAAATGGCGGCTTCCTGGGCGCAATTGAAAGAGTAGGCAATAAGCTTCCCCATCCGGTCCTGCTGTTTGTCTATTTCTGCGCTGCCGTCATCCTTCTTTCGTTCTTAGGTGCACTTTTGGGCTGGTCCGCTGTACATCCCGTCGACGGAACCGTATACAAGGTGTTTAACCTGTTGAGCAAAGAGGGAATTGCTAAAATGTTCACGCAGTTCTCAGCAAACATCAAAAGCTTCTCCGCACTGATTGACCAGTTCGTCATTTTGCTTGGTCTGTCGGTGCTTGAGGGAACGGGGCTTGCCAGCACGTTCCTTCGCAAGTACTTCATCAAGATGCCGAAAAAAGCTCTCACACTCGCGGTAACATTCATAGCGGTTGCATCCAGCTGTGCTTCTGATGCAGGATTTATGATCCTTCCTCCGCTCGCTGCAATGCTGTTCATGGCTACGGGCCGCAATCCCATAGCCGGTATCATTGCTGCATACGGTTCCGTCGCGGCAGGCTTCTGTTCAAGCCCGATTATTAGTATAGTCGAAGCGGTCGGATTTGGCAATACCCAAACTTGCGCACAGATCATTGATCCGGATATTATTTTGCCGGTCACCGGAAACTACTTCTTCACGCTTGCCTGCAGCGTGGTTCTTCCCATTGTCTCGTTCTTCGTTACGCTCCGGATCGTCGAGCCCAGACTCGGAAAGTATGAACCTACCGAGGAAGTCCTTGCGACCATGGGCGAACGCCCCGAAGTGACTGAGGCGGAGAATAAGGGACTGAAGGCAGCGGGAATCGCTCTTCTGATCTACATCGTGGTTATCGCGCTTATGACCTTCCCCAAGAATGCTATTCTCCGTTCCGCCACGGACGGCTCCATCCTCAACGGCCCCTTCATGAGCAGTATTCTCCTCATAATCAGCGGCGCGTTCTTTGTTGCTGGTGTTGCTTACGGTTTCAAGGCTCAGGTGGTACACAACCACAAGGATGTAATTAAAATCATGACCAACGGATTCTCCACCCTTGCGGGCTATATCTTGGTCGCCATCTTTGCCGGACAGCTGTCGCAGTATTTCTCCTGGACAAATCTGGGTATTATCAGCGCCATCAACGGAGCGAATTGGCTGCAGTCCATCGGCGTGCCGACATTTGTTCTCTTTGTGTTCCTGATGGTCTTTACAAGCCTGCTTAACTTCCTTATGCCCAGCCATGCCGCCAAGCTTGCCTTCATGGGTCCTGTCCTGGTTCCGCTGTTCATGATGCTGGGCGTTAGCCCCAATGCCACCTACCTGGCGTACAGAATCGGTGACTCTGTGAGCAATGCTATTACCCCGATGATGGCGTATTTTGTTCTGATCCTGTCCTATGCGCAAAAGTATAAGAAGGATATTGGAATGGGCACGCTGATTGCGAATCTGCTTCCCTATTCTTTGTTCTATTTCGTCGCTTATCTTGTGCTGTTTGCGATTTTCTATTTCTGCGGAATTCCTCTGGGCCCCGGTGCCGGATGGGCGTACGTGATTGGGTAAATGTCTATGAAGTACACGCTTGAAGAAATCAGAAAGTACATTAACAGGGAGGAATTGTTAAAGCTGACTCAGGATTTGATCCGCATTCCCAGCCATACGGTCTATGAAAACCGTGAGAAAGAAGTGGCTGCGTATATTGCGGATATCCTGGAACGGGAAGGGATCGAATACTGTTTTCAGAGTGCCGATGGAGACCGGTGCAATGTTCTGGCGACCATCAGAGGCAACGGAACGGGCAAGAGTCTGATGCTTAATGGGCATATGGACACGGTCCCTGTGGCGGGAATGGATGACCCCTTCAATCCGGTGATTGTGGATGGAAACATGTATGGACGGGGTTCTTCCGATATGAAGAGCGGACTGGCGGCAATGCTCTATGCTGTGCTAACGGTTCACAGAATGAAAGTCCCACTTAACGGCGATCTGGTCCTTGCGGGAGTTATCGACGAAGAAGCAGCCAAAAGTACGGGATCAAGAGTCATTGCGGAGAAAGGACCGATTACCGACTACGCCATTATTGGAGAGCCTTCCTCATTGTATCCCATCATCGCCCATAAGGGGATCGACTATTTCCAAATTGATTTTCACGGGAAGGCAGCCCATTCAAGCCGTCCCGAGAATGGTGCCAACGCAATTTATGCAGCCGCTGACTTCATTTCCGCGGTGAAAGCTGTCCTGATTCCGGAATTTGACAACCTTTCCCATCCCTATCTCGGTAAGCCGACGATAAATGTTGGACTCATGTGCGGGAGCGCTGAAATCAACAAGCCCTTTTTGCTTCAGCAGAGCGAAACCTTTGCGGGAGTTGTTCCGGACGAAGCGAGTGTTTTCATAGACGTGCGTTGGATCCCGGGGCAGTCTATTCCGCAGATTCAAAGCCAACTCCAAGCTCTGGCCGACTCCATTCTCCCGAAAAATCCCGGGATTTCGGCAGAAGTGAACTATATTCCTCTGCCCAGACCGGCCATGGAGATTTCGCCGGAGGAGGCACTTCCACAGGCAATTCTGGAGAGCATCTCTCAGGTTTCCCCCGAAACGGCAGAATTTAAGGGACTTTCCGGTTTTATGGATTCGGGAATTCTCTATGGGGTTGCGGGAATTCTGTCAATGGTTTTCGGACCAGGTGATTTAAGTGTTGCGCATGGTATCAATGAGAAGGTCGAGGTTGAGCAGATCATAAAAGCGGCTCAGATTTACACCAAAACCGCCCTTGATATCTGCGTAAACAGTTGAAACGTCAGGAGGTTTTTGTATGGATATTGATGCAATCATCAGGGTAAAATATGGTGTCGAATTGCCGGACCCGCCGAAGCCCGGCGGAATCTACAGCCCGGTATGCCCCGCCGGAAATCTGCTGTTCCTTTCTGGCCAGACGTCCACAAGGAACGGAGAACTTCAGTACAGGGGAATTGTCGGAAAAGACTACACCATTGAACAGGGACAGGACGCTGCGAGGATCTGTGCGCTTAACCTTCTGGCGGCACTGAAGGGATATCTGGACGGTGACCTGAGCAGGGTAAAGCGCGTTGTTCAATTGATCGGCTTTGTTCGCAGTGCGGAAGGTTTCGGGGCTCAGCCTCAGGTCGTGAACGGTGCTTCCCAGGTTTTCCTTGATGTCTTTGGAGAAAATGGCTTACCCGCCAGAATTGCGCTCGGGACGAACGAGTTGCCCGGCGGCGCTCCGGTAGAGGTAATGATCATTGTAGAAGTGGAATAGAGCAGTTCGCGGCATTGCTGCATTCTGCGAATTTCTCCTGTTTAACTGTGTATTCCATGCACCGATGGAATTGAATCAGGGAAAAGCCCAGCGCTTGCTGGGCTTTTCCCGTGAGTCCTTACCCTCATGTATCTAAATGAATGGACCAGGCTATGGAATCTGAGAATTTCATGGCCTGGATGAAGCATCGGAATATTTCAATATTGGTGAGAAGAAAATGCGAAAGCTGGTAGCCGAGAATATGGATTCTGGCTTTGTAATTCAGAATGGAGTAAAGGTTTTGATTAAGCGGAAACGCTTTGAAGCCTTTCTGGATGACTTATCGGCCATCTGATCTTTCGCTGATGATAAAAGCATTTGCTATACGCGCTTGAAGATCATATATTCTGCCTTTTGGCTCCGAGTTTTGCTTCATTTAGCAATAGAAAAAGGGCCTCCGCTATGATATACTGTTAGTATATCGCGCGGAGGCTCTTTTCACAGAAAGGAGCATGAACGGTGAGCGAGAAAAGACGAGATAACAGAAATCGTATTCTTCGCAACGGAGAGAGCCAACGCAAAGATGGACGATATGCGTTCAAATATATCGACGCAACAGGAAAGCCCCAGTTTGTTTATAGCTGGAAATTGGAGAAAACGGATAAGCTGCCAACGGGCAAGCGGGACGATCTTTCTCTGCGGGAGAAAGAAAAACTGATTCAGAAAGATATTGACGATCAGATTGTACCTCAGGGTGGTGAAATGACTGTGGAGGAACTGGTAAGAAAATATCTCATGCAGAAAACAGGCGTCCGGCATAATACCGAGGCCAATTACAACTTTGTCCTCAATATCATTAAGAAAGAGGAATTCGGCAAGCGCCGGATTGACAAAGTGAAGCAGTCTGACGCGAAATGCTGGCTGATAAAGTTGCAGCAGGATGGCAGGGGTTACAGCTCCATCCATTCTATCAGGGGTGTTGTCCGACCTGCCTTTCAGATGGCCGTTGATGATGATTTGATACGCAAGAATCCATTTGAATTTCAGCTTGCCACCGTCGTAGTCAACGACAGCGTGACAAGGGAAGCGATTACCAGAAAGCAAGAAAGAGCGTTTCTTGAATTTGTGGCGAGTGACAAGCATTTTTGCAAATACTATGATGGTATCTATATTCTGTTTAAGACCGGGCTTCGGATTTCCGAGTTTGTGGGTTTGACGCTGGCGGATGTGGATATGAAAAATCGAAAGATCAACATTAACCATCAGTTACAGCGGAAGCGGAATATGTAGTATGTCATCGAGGACACCAAGACAAGCAGCGGTACACGGGTTATCCCTATGACGGATGATGTGTATGAGTGCTTCAAGCGCATCATTGCCAACAGGAAAAAGCCCAAAGTCGAACCGATGATTTGCGGCAAGAGTGGATTCCTCTATTTGGATAAAAACGATATGCCGATGGTGGCCCTACATTGGGAAAAGTACTTCCAGCATATTTGCGAGAAGTACAACAGCATCTATAAAGTGCAGATGTCGAAGATCACGCCGCACGTTTGCAGACATACGTTCTGCTCGAACATGGCAAAAAGCGGAATGAACCCCAAGACGCTTCAATACATCATGGGTCATTCTGACATTGGCGTGACGCTCAATACTTATACGCACATCGGATTTGAGGATGCGCAGGAGGAATTGCAGCGAGTAGCCAATGCTGGGTAGTTACTACTTTTCGTGGTAGAGGGAGTTCAGCGGGTATGCGATACGGCAAAATATGAAAGCGGCAGAAAGTTCCCGGTACAATCCGTACTCTTGTTGCAGGGCAAGGATTTACGGCAAAGCTCTGCCATAGAATTTCGCCATATATCGCAGAAAAGGGCCAGTAGTAAAACACGATTTTAGGCTCAATTTACTACTTGTTGTACTACTTTTGCTGGCAAAGATGTGCGAATTTATGCTACGATATGCCAAGTGAACGAGCATCGGGCCATTTGAGAAAATGCCTGAAAATCAAGGAAAATCAGTAAATTCAAGAGGTTTAGATAAATGATAAAAATACTATTCATCTGCCACGGGAATATAGGAATACAAATGAAATTCCTCTAGGGCCACAATGGATTTTTACATGGAACTTCCTGAAATTACACCACTTTTACACCAATAATCCCACAGGGCCTGAATTGACGAAAATGAAGAAAAAGCAACCGGCAGTGGGGGAACTGTGGAAAAGTCCTGTTGCTTCCTAAAATGATGATGGAGGAACAGAGCGATGAAAGTATTGCATGGGTTTTACAGTATGGACGAAAACAGGGTGGAGTTGACTTACAGCGATGGCTCTGTGCTGATGATCGACTGCGAGGAAGTGGAGAACTTCTATCATGTCACAAGATGGCAACTGACAGATTTGGATTGGCTGGTATACCGTGCGCCGATAGAGTATGCCGGACTGGTGCTGTCTGGCAGAATTAAGAGCTATTTGAACGGCACAACTCTGCATGGGATGGAAAGTGAATAAGGAATAGACACCGACAGCAGGAGAGACGTTTTCTCCTGCTGTTTTATATAATAATGTGATTATTGTGCCGTAAGATCATAATAATTTTGTGAATGGGGTTGTATTTTGATGGGAGATTGCGTATAATAAAAATGTGATTACAGCCACGAATATTCCAATAAAAATGTGAGGAGAACGCTAGTGGAAAGAGTCATCCTAAAAAAGTTGCTGGACTGGAAGAATTCTCCCTACCGCAAGCCCCTGATATTGAAGGGGGTGCGCCAGGTGGGGAAAACCTGGGTACTGAAAGAATTCGGCAGACGCTATTATGAAAATACCGCCTATTTTAACTTTGACGAAAACGAGGAATACAAGCAGTTCTTTGAAACCACCAAGGACGTTGACCGCATCCTGCAAAATTTGATGCTGGCCAGCGGGCAGAAAATCCTGCCAGAAAAGACCCTGATCATTTTTGACGAGGTGCAGGATTGCCCCAAGGTCATCAACTCCATGAAATACTTCTGCGAGAATGCCCCCCAGTATCATATTGCCTGTGCCGGTTCTCTGCTGGGCATTGCGCTTGCAAAGCCCTCCTCTTTCCCGGTGGGGAAAGTGAGCTTTATGCAGATCGACCCCATGACCTTTTCGGAATTTCTGGTTGCCAACGGGGACAAAAATCTGGCAAAATACCTGGAAACCCTGGAGGAATTGGAACCGATCCCCGATGCGTTTTTTAACCCCCTTTATGAAAAGCTCAAGATGTACTATGTCACAGGGGGAATGCCGGAGCCGGTGCTGATGTGGACCCAGGCCCGGGATGTGGGAGCCATGCAGGAGGCACTGGGCAACATCATCGGGGCCTATGAGCGGGACTTTGCCAAGCACCCCAATGTGAGCGAATTTCCCAAAATCTCCATGATCTGGAAGTCTATCCCCTCCCAACTGGCAAGGGAAAACAAGAAGTTTATCTACAAAGTGGTAAAAGAGGGGGCCAGAGCCAGGGAATATGAGGATGCCCTTCAATGGCTGGTGGATGCGAGGCTTGTCCACAAAATCTACCGCAGCACCGCGCCGGGACTGCCCATTGCGGCCTATGATGATTTGTCGGCCTTTAAGATTTACCTGGTAGACGTGGGACTCCTCCGCCGTCTGGCCCAGCTGGCCCCCACGGCCTTTGGGGAGGGAAACCGCCTGTTTACGGAGTTCAAGGGCGCGCTGACGGAAAACTATGTGCTGCAATCTCTGATTTCGCAGTTCGAGGTCACGCCCCGCTACTGGACCCAGACCAACCCACCCTATGAGGTGGACTTCCTGATCCAGCGGGAGAATGACATTTTCCCGATTGAGGTCAAATCAGAAGCCAATACGTCCAGCAAAAGCCTGAAAAAATTCAAAGAGCTGTTCCCGGACCAGGTAAAACTCCGTATACGGTTCTCCCTGGATAACTTGAAGCTGGATGGGGACGTGCTGAATATCCCCCTGTTCATGGCGGACCAGGCAGACCGGCTGATTGGATTGGCTTTGAACCGGCAAAATGGGAATCAATAGGAGCGTAGAATTTGGCAACAGGGGGAAGTGTTTTCCTCCTGCTGTTTTTTATATTATTCCGGTAATCCACAACATATTATTCCGAATAGTTGATATTGTTCCGCAAAGATGCTATACTGAATCCAGAATGAGGTGAGCGCAACATGTTTATGACAGTCAAGCAAGCAGCAGAAAAATGGGGCCTGTCTGACCGGCGGGTGCGGATTCTCTGCGCGGAGGGGAAAATCCCCGGTGCGTTCCAGGAGGGACGGGGATGGAAGATTCCCATGGATGCTGTAAAGCCGACGGACGGACGGTTCAAATCCACGGAATCGCTGCTGGAACGGATTGACCGAAAGAAAGCGGAGATGGACACCATGCGCCCGCTGACCGCTGGAGAGGTAGCCAGACTGACAGAGGAATTTACGGTGGAGTACACCTACAACTCCAATGCCATTGAGGGCAACACTCTGACCCTGCGGGAGACGGACATGGTTCTGCGGGGGCTGACCATTGACCAGAAGCCCCTGAAAGATCACATGGAAGCGGTGGGCCACAAGGAAGCCTTTGATTATGTCCGGGAGCTGGTGCAGGAAAAAGCACCCATGTCGGAACGGGTGATTCAGCAGATTCATTATCTGGTGCTGGCGGACAAAAAGGACGACCGGGGCGTTTATCGCCGTGTGCCAGTCCGCATTATGGGCGCACAGCATGAGCCGGTGCAACCCTATCTAATTCGTCCTATGATGGAACAATTACTTGCGGATTTTGCGGCCAGCCAGGAGCATATTGTCACAAAGCTGGCACGATTTCATATTGAGTTTGAGGGGATACACCCTTTCATTGACGGTAACGGCAGAACCGGGCGGCTGCTGGTAAATCTGGAACTGATGAAGGCGGGGTATCCGCCTATTGATATTAAATTTACGGACAGAATGGCCTATTATGATGCGTTTGACGAGTACCATGTGAAGCACAACCTGTCTGCAATGGAAAAGCTGTTTGCACGGTATATTGATGAACGGCTGGATGGGTATTTATCGATGCTGAGAGAGTAAGGAGAGAGACAATGGCAGAAATCAAGAAGGACCAGGAGCGGGAGGAACTGTTCCGCCGGATATATAAAATCGCCACCGACCTGGTACACGCCGGTCATGTGGCGGAATGGGATTTCAAATCCTATGTGTTGGGCACCATGTTCTACCGCTATATTTCAGAGAACTTTACCGCCTATATCAATGAGGGTGAGCACGCCGCTGGGAATCAAGACTTTGACTATGCGAAAATGTCGGATGCCGACGCGGAGACGGCACGGGAGGGGCTGGTACAAGAGAAGGGGTTCTTTATCCTGCCCTCGGAGCTGTTCTGCAATGTTCTGGCTCGTGCGGATAAGGACGACAATCTGAATGAAACGCTGGAGAAAGTATTTCATCACATTGAGAGCAGTGCCGCCAGCGGTGATGCGGAAAATGACTTTGCGGGTCTGTTCGATGATTTCGATGTGAACAGCAAGGCCATTGGCGAAACCGTTGCCAAGCGTAATAAGGTGCTGGTGGAGCTTTTGAACGGCGTGGCGCAAATGCCACTGTTCTCCACGGACGGGATGAACCCGGACCTATTCGGTGACGCTTACGAATACCTGATGGGTATGTATGCCGCCAACGCCGGAAAAAAGGGCGGACAGTATTTTACCCCTGCGGATGTTTCCGAGCTGCTGGCCCGACTGGGAACGATTGGAAAAACGAAGATCAACAAGGTCTATGACCCGGCCTGCGGTTCCGGCTCTTTGTTGCTGAAGGTGGAAAAGGTGCTGGGCAGGGACAATATTGAGCGGGGCTTCTATGGCCAGGAAATCGACCTGACCACCTACAATCTTTGCCGGATCAATATGTTTTTGCATAATATTGAGTTTGACAAGTTCAGCATCGTGCGGGAGGATACCTTGCTCAGTCCCCAGCACTGGGACGACCAGCCCTTTGAGCTGATCGTATCAAACCCGCCTTTCTCCGTGCCCTGGGAGGGGGATAAGAACGCAACGCTGATCAACGATCCCCGCTTCTCTCCTGCTGGTGTGCTGGCTCCTGCCTCAAAAGGCGATATGGCGTTTATTATGCACAGTCTTTCGTGGCTGGCTTCCAACGGTGCGGCGGCCATCGTTTGCTTCCCCGGCATTATGTACCGGGGCGGTGCGGAACAGAAAATTCGGAAGTACCTGGTGGATAACAACTTCGTGGACGCCATCATTCAGCTGCCCTCTAACCTGTTTTTGAATGTTACCATTTCTGTAGACATTCTGCTGCTGAAAAAGAACAAGACGGATAATGCCATTCTGTTTGTAGATGCCTCCAAGGAGTTTGTGAAGGTCACAAAAAACAACCGACTTTCCGATGACAACATCCGCCGCATCGTGTCCGCCGTGGCAGAACGCAAGGACGAGCAGCACTTTGCCCACCTTGTGCCGAACGACGAGGTCGGCAGCAAACAGAACAATTATAATCTCTCTGTTTCTACCTATGTGGAGCAGGAGGACACCCGTGAAAAGATTGACATTGCGAAACTGAATGCCGAGATTGCGGAAATTGTGGCACGGGAGCAGAGGTTGAGGGAGGAAATTGATCGGATTATTGGGGAGATTGAGGGGTAGACTCAAATGGGACGGTTGGATAACGAGGAAAACGTAATAAAGGATATGCATAAGGTAACATCTAATCAAATTATGCTACTATCGGGTAGCAAATTTGAGAAGCGGCTTATCGGTGCGATAATGAAAGAGTGGCCCAAATGGACAGCCAATAACGGCCATGCGTGTGAACCTCCTGACTACTTTTCACGGGATCACAGATTGATGTTTGACGTTATGCGGGTGAATGATAGTGAAACCAGTATAATAACAAAACATGGGAAAACGGTCTGTGATAATCCGGTACTCAAACGAGAGCGAAACTTGGTGCGGGAAGCAAAGGGGGCTTTTCCCAATATGTCAGAAGACAACATCTTTGTAAATGCGGTTCCTGACGGGGATTATGATAGAATCCATAACTATCATAACTATTATAAACATGCGCAAAAGGTATTTTCGTCACACATTAAGCGAATCCCTAGGTGCCGCGAATTACATCCGGGCTATAAAATGGGGTTCTTAGTTATGGACGAGACGGAATCATATCTACAGCACAGCAACATTATGGATGCCGTGGCTCCATATGACCCGAATAGAGTGTATCAAATGCTCGATGCCCCACATGTTCCTTTTGTAGATAGACGATTTATGCAATGCCTCTTTGAAGCTGATTTGGATTTCCTTGTTTGGTTTATGCCGTATAAGCATAATGAAGGAATGGAAAATCAACCGCCAGAGCTATGCTTTATTGATATAAAGAGCAACCGGGCACAGAGATATTTGAAAGATTATCCGCAATACCTTATGCGTAGAATGTAGAATTTAGAGGAAGCTTGATATGTCCAGACTAGATGAACTGATTCGGAATCTATGCCCTGAGGGTGTTGAGTACAAAACACTTGGAGAAATTGCAACTGATGTATATCGTGGCGCAGGTATTACGAGGGAGCAAGTTTGTGAGGCAGGTACGCCGTGCGTTCGATATGGTGAAATCTATACCACTTACGGCGTATGGTTTGAAAAATGTGTGTCACATACAGACGAGACTCTTTTAACAAGCAAGAAATACTTTGGTTACGGCGATATTCTTTTTGCGATTACAGGCGAAAGTGTAGAAGATATTGCAAAGTGCTGTGCCTATATTGGGCATGAAACTTGTTTGGCTGGTGGGGATATTGTTGTACTGAAACACAATGAAGACCCTAAGTACCTGGCTTATGCCCTTTCGACGATGGATGCACAAAGGCAAAAGAGCAAGGGAAAGGTCAAAAGTAAAGTCGTGCATTCAAGTGTGCCAGACATTAAAGCAATCAAAGTCCCCATCCCACCCCTTCCAGTCCAGCGTGAAATTGTTCACATCCTGGACAATTTCACAGAGCTTACCGCAGAGCTTACCGTAAGAAGACAGCAGTATGCGTATTATAGGGATAAGTTGCTTGATAGACCGCATGACAGTACAAAAATCATCGCGATTGGAGAACTCGGCTCTTGGTCCGGCGGGAAAACGCCATCTATGGACAATCCAGACTATTGGGAAGATGGAACTATGCCGTGGATTAGCTCCAAAGATATGAAGGTATCTACATTGAAAGATACCGAAGATCATATTACTGAAAAAGCGATCAGTGAAGCATCAATGACGTGTCGGACGTATTGCTGGAGTGGCGTACCTTTGTAGCAGAAGAAAAAGAGAAGCAACTTGCGGCAATTATTGCAGAGGAGAATCTGAAAGAACAGGAAACTCGCTACTTTATGGAACACGCATTCCGTGACGGCTCCGTTCGGACGACCGGGACGGATATTGATAAACTGATGCCTCCAATCTCCCGCTTCGGCGGCGGAAACAGAGCAGAGAAAAAGCAGACGATTATTGATAAATTGCAAGCTTTCTTTGAACGGTTCTTTGGAATCGGCTGATGGTTTATAAACATAGAATCTGGCTGTGAAGATATGAAAATGGATACAGAAAAACTCACTTTATCAACAAGCTGGCGCTGGTTCCAGAGAGCTTTTAAGTGTACTCTGACTGTGTTGAGGTGTCTATATTACTGATTTTCAGGACAAGGGAAAAATATGTTGGCAAATGCGAATATATGTTCTATAATTCAGACAGGCTAAATCATCACAACGAAATAATCCCCATACTCAAATCGCGCAAGCGGAGACAGTGATGCAACATCATTGAGCTACCAAGCACCGTAAGAGGCTGATCTTCAGACAGGAGAAATCCTGCCTGTGTGGTTAGTGTCTTGCGGTGTTTTTTGCTTTTTAGGTGTGGGGGTTTTGATGTGAGGCTTTGCAGCTTGACAAGTTCATACCCGCCAGAAAATGGGATACGACTTTGCGAGGATAGAAGCAAGGCAACGCTGCGGTGAAACTCCGGGACAGGAACGGCATTGGAATAGGGCGGCAACATATTATGATGGAAAATTTTTTCTTGACATTTACGAACATATATTCTACAATACAAGCAGGTTGAAATACCGCAATTGAATATTTGTGTTCTCGATTCGCGTATGCGGAGCCAATGATGGTTTATCATTGAGACTGCCCTAGCACCGTAAGAGGCTTACCTTCAGACAGAAGAAATTCTGCCTGTGTGGTTGGCATCTTACGGTGCTTTTGTTTTGTCCCGAATTGAGAGAATGAATATTGGCGGTGTGAAACCGTGCAGCTTGACAAGTGCATACCTGCCAGAAAATGGGATACGACTTTGCGAGGATAAGAGCGAGGCAACGCTCCGGTGAGATTCCGGGGCAGGAACGACATTGGAATAGGGCAACATAAAAAGGTACGTCAGGGGGGAATAGGAACAGCGTGAAAGAAATGTAATAGTTGCTAATTTTTCAATGCGACTTTTGTGGAATATCAATGAAAAATAAGTATCTTTCCCAAAACACCCTAACAAAACCCCGTTTTCACCGCGATAGGTGAAGGGGTATTGTCCCTCTCAATGTACCTTGACAATTTCATACTCATTCATCTGATACATTCTCCCCCACCCGAGCCAAGAGTCCAGTGCGCCATGACCATTTTATGCGAGCGACAACCACGGGCCTCAAATGCCGGATAGCAACCGACAAGGCGACGACGGTGGGGGCAGGACAATGATACTTCTCGAAAGAGCTGGGCGGAAGCGCAGGGGTGGAACTCCCATGGACCCGATTCGCTGTCGGGCATTAGATGAATCCAGGGCGCACGGGGGCGAGGTCAAATAGGTGTGCGAAAAACTAAATTTTGAAAGGAAGAAACAAATGAAAAACAAAAACGGGATTTACATCATCGGTGTTGACCATGGTTATGGCAACATCAAAACAGCCAACTGCTGCTTCCCTACCGGTGTAGAGAGCAGCGACACGGAACCGACTTTCAAGAACGACTTGCTGATTTATCAGGGCCGCTACTACCAGATCGGCGTGGGGCATAAGGAATATGTCGCTGAAAAAGTGATGGACGAGGACTACTACATCCTGACCTTGGCAGCCATTGCCCGGGAGCTGAGCAGAGAAAACCTGACGGAAGCCAGCGTGTATCTGGCAGTCGGCCTGCCATTGTCCTGGGCTAAGAAACAGGGGGCAGCGTTCCGGGCCTATCTACTGCGGAACAGCAGTGCAGAATTTGATTTCCGGGATAAACATTACCGCATCCGCTTTGTAGGAGCTGGTGTGTTTCCGCAAGGATATGCGGCGGTTGTACAGAATATGGAGACATTCACAGGCAGTCATATGCTCTGCGACATTGGAAACGGCACAATGAACATCCTGCAAATCATTGATTGGAAACCGGATGGACGACAAATGTTCACGGAAAAGTATGGTGTTCAACAGTGCATCCTCGCTATGCGGGAGGCTTTGATGCGGGAACACAATGCCAATCCTGGCGAAAAGATCCTCCATAGATTTCTGCGCAAGGGCACAGCAGGGCTTGATGCGGCCCTGGAAGAAACCATGCGAGCCACAGCGGTGAAATATACCAAGGAGGTCTTTCGTGTGCTTCGGGAGCATGGCTACGATTCGCGGCTTATGAAGCTCTATGTGGTAGGCGGCGGAGGCTGTATGCTGAAGAACTTTGCTTCTCTGAATAATATCGCTGTGACCATCAATGACGATATTTGCGCCACAGCAAAGGGGTATGAACATCTGGCATTGCGGGAAATTTCGAAGAATGAAAAATGCCGGAAATAAAGAAAATCACCCTGCGATTGAATACGCATGTCCCGGAAGAAAAGGCGGTCTATGAATTTTTGGCAGATAGAAAGCCCTACCGAAAAATCATAATGGAAGCGGTGGATGCACTGCGCTTTAGGCAGTCGGAGGAAGAACGGCAGAAAATGTATTTACACGAAATCCAGATTGCCGTAGAAAAGTGCTTTCAAAATGTGCAGGAACGGCTTCCCGCAATGCCGCAAATTATTTCTCAGCCGGATGATTCTATAGTTCAGCAGTCGGAAGAAGTAGAGGAAGGAATCGATGAATTTCTGGAAAGCTTCTCCCTGTAATTGATGGCAGAAGTGTACCTCTGGTGCCGTCGCGGTTTCCATGCCATGGAATGCTTGTGACGGCACTTTGCCGTCAGGACTTGGCGGGACTATTCGTGATGGATTTCTTTCCGCATCCCAGTGGAACGCACAGTGTTCGGCCTGTGTGTTCCATTTTCCCACCGGAGGACGAGAACCGGGGGCGCAGGACAAGTATGTCCTTAGAGGTAACAAGTATGTCCTTAGAGGTAACGAGCATCGGATTTGTTGGCACAAATCCAGAATCCACACCACTTCCGGGTGTGGACTATTCTAAGAATCAACAGGAGGTATATGAAGAAAAATGACACCAGGCTTCAGCTGCGGCTGAGTCGAAAAGAGAAGGAAAAAATTGAACGAAACGCCAAACGTTGCGGCATGAGCGTGTCCAGGTATGTCCGGCAGTGCTGTCTTGGAAAAGAACCAAGGAGCAGACCGCCTGATGTGTTCTGGGAGCTGCTGGATGCACTATACGCCATAACAGCTCTGCTTCCAATCCCGGAGCAGGAGCGGTTATCCATGCTGATTCTCCAATTACAGGAGGCGGTATAATGGCAACCACAAAGCTCTGGCACATTCAAGGCCGATTGAAAGACCTGGTAGATTATGTGGAAAACCCAGAAAAGACGGTGAAGCCAGGATTGCAGGATTTCTTCAATGTGTTTTCCTACGCCCAGAATCCAGACAAGACAGCGGACGGCCAATTCGTTACCGCCATCAACTGCCAGAAAGACATTGCCTTGCAGCAGATGATTCTCACCAAACAGCGTTACGGCAAGGAGGACGGTTATATTGCGTGGCACGGCTACCAGAGCTTCAAGCCTGGAGAGGTCACGCCGGAACAGTGCCATGCGCTAGGCGTGGAGCTGGCAAGGCAGATGTGGGGAGACCGGTTTCAGGTCATTGTCACCACCCATCTGGACAAGGAGCATCTGCATAACCACTTTTGCATTAACTCCGTGTCCTTCAAGGATGGCGGCAAGTACAATTTCTCAAAGAAAGAATTGAAGCGTCTGCGGGATACCTCTGACCGCCTGTGCCGGGAGCATGGGCTATCGGTGGTGGAGCATCCCCGCAAATCTCCATCCCGGCAGGTGTGGCTGGATGAACAGGCGGGGAAACCTACCCGGTACAACATCTATCGGGTAGACGTGCAGCAAGCCATCGACTGTAACGCTACTGGGAAACAGGTCGTACAGCACTTGCGGAAGATGGGATACATTGTAGATACCGGAGGAGCGAATCTGAAAATCCGCTTGCCCCAGTATCCGCATTTTACCCGACTGGACACACTGGATCCAAGATGGAGCAATAAGGGGCTGGAACACCTGATTTACGACCGGGACATATCCGAGTTTGGCCGCCCGGAACGTCCACAGGTGCTTGAAATCCCGGACTGGCTGAAAGCAGCATACCAGCCCCGGAAACGCACAACTAAAATTTATAGGCTCTATCTCTACTATTGCTACCAGCTGGGGATTTTGCCCAAAGGCACGACTTACCACCCGGCAAGTCCACAGCTGCGGGCTGATATACGGCACTTGGATGATATTGACCGACAGACCCGGTATCTGGCCAGTCACAACATCGATACCGTGGAGGAATTGTTGGCAGATCGAGCAGCAAAAGAATCACAGCTGGAAACGTTGACTGCTCAGCGTACCAAACTTCAAAATAAAATCCGCCGTGCTTCCCCGGAGCAGAAGATTCTTCTCCGAAAAGAGAAAGCGGAGGTTACTGCCAGAATCACAGCCCTGCGCAAGGACACCCGGGACAGCAAAGAAATCGAACAGCGTTCCCTGGAAATCCAGGACACGCTGGACCGTGCTTTTGAAGCGGAGCATACCCGGCACGAGAAAAGCAAAAGAATGGAGGTGAATCGAAATCGAGGACGATAAACAGCCTGCATGGTTTTCCGGCGATAAGCTGAATGAAGTCCTGTTCTGCCAGGAGTTCCTGCAAACGCACCCCATGGTAAGTCTGGGCGGCAGCTTCTTTACAAAAGATGGTATTGTGCCGGATGAAGCCCTGCTGAAAAAGCAAATCTATGGTACACTTGGTACATGTACTTTCCAATTCACAATTATTTTTAGAAGGGAATGAAACACATGAAAAGAACAGAAACAGAAAAATATTTTGAAAAGGATGGTGCTGCTGGTTGAAATACGAGGTTCCCATTTGGGAAAAAGCAAATCTGACCTTTGAAGAAGCGGCAGCCTATTTTGGCATCGGCATTAACAAGCTGCGGGATTTGACCAGTAATGATAATTGTCCGTATGTTTTGTGGATTGGCTCCAAACGGCTGATAAAGCGCCGAGCCTTTGAACGGTATCTGGAAACGGCATTTTCCGTTTGATTTTTATATTTTGCTGTGGAAAATGGGGCCTGGATATGATAAAATAATCCTGTCAATTCAGGCTCTTTCCACAGCGGAAAGGAGTTTGACAATGTCCGCAAAGAGAAAGGATAAAAAAGGCCGTGTTCTTCGGACAGGAGAGAGCCAACGCAAAGATCTTACTTATCAATACCGTTACACAGATTCCAGTGGGAAACGGCATACGGTGTATGCGCCAACGCTGGATGGGCTTCGCGAGAAAGAGAAAGAAATCAACAGCGCTGAAAATGCGGGAGCCAGCTACAACGATGGCGGGATTACCGTAATTGAATTGCTGGAGCGCTATATCAGCCTGAAGCAGGGTGTCCGCTACGCAACGACAGTCGGCTACGGATTTGTTCTAAGTCTTGTGAAAAAAGAAGCTTTTGGACAGCGAAGAATCCGGGATATCAAACCCTCTGACGCAAAGCTCTGGTTCATGAAGCTGCAAAAGGACGGCAGGGGCTACAGTACCATTACCAGCGTCCGCGGCGTTGTGAAGCCCGCTTTTCAGATGGCCTACGAGGAAGAAATTCTGCGCAGAAATCCCTTTGACTTCAAGCTGTCCGACGTGGTGAAGAATGACTCCAAGAAGCGAATCGCACTGACCCAGGAGCAAAGGGATACCTTCATGGGCTTTATCAAGGGTGACAAGCATTTCAGCCGATACTACGATGAGTTCACGGTGCTGCTGGAAACGGGAATGCGCGTCAGTGAGATGTGCGGGCTTACCAGGGAACAGCTGGATTTTGCCAATCGACGCATCTGGGTGGATCACCAGCTTGTCCGTATGTCAGATGGGACGCTCTTTGTAGAGAAAACCAAAACCGAAAGCGGATGCCGTTTCCTGCCTATGACAGACAATGTCCGAGATGCTCTGCAACGTATCCTTGCGAATCGGAAGAAACCGGACATTGAATACTGTGTGGATGGGTATAGCGGCTTTCTGCTTCTGGACAAGAACGGAAAGCCCTGCGTGGCGATGCACATTGAGCATCATATGCAGTGGGCTATGAAGAAGTACCGAAAGCTCCATCCTGACGATCCGTTTCCAACCATCACGCCCCATGTTCTGCGGCACACCTTTTGCACCAATATGGCCAATGCCGGAATGGCAATCAAGGACCTGCAATATCTGATGGGACACTCGGATGCAGATGTGACATGGAATGTCTATACCCATGCTTCCTATGCCCATGCAGAAGATATTACAGTTCCAGACAAATGGAAAGGCGCAAAAGCTTGGTTGAGGTTACACCAAATTTACACCAATTGGCCGTAGAACGATAAAGAGATGTAACGGGTTATACACCAACGAAATTCTGAAAAGCGAAACTTTTTGACTTATAAAGCGATATAAAAGGAAGAAAACAATGGTAAAAATCTTATTTATCTACCACGGCAATATCTGCCGCAGTCCTATGGCGGAGTACATCCTGAAGGACATGGCCGCGCGGGCGGGGGCGGCGGAGCGGTTTGAGATTGACTCTGCGGCGGTGAGCCGGGAGGAAATCGGCAATCCCGTGTACCCGGCTGCGCGGCGGGAACTGGAGCGGCACGGCGTTTCCTGCGGCAATCACACCGCCCGTCAGGTGGCTGCCGCGGACTTGCGGTACTTTGACCGGCTTTATTATATGGATCGCAGCAATGCCCGGCTTCTGAAACGTCTGCTTCCCGATGACCCGGAGAAAATTCGGCCGCTGCTTGACCGGGACGTTGCCGACCCCTGGTATACGGGAGATTTTGGCAAAACCTGGGACGACCTGGTAGAGGGCTGCACCCGGATTATGGAGGAATTTGGATGAATCGGGAAATTTTGGAGGAAAAGCTGGCGGAGCTTCCCCTGTACTGCTATCAGTTTATCGACCCACAGGAGCTGGAATTCTCCCAGCGCGTCCGGTGGATTTGCGAGCACGAATGCCCCATGTACGGCAAAAGCTGGGCGTGTCCCCCGGGTGTCGGCAGTGTGGAGACGTGCCGGGAGAAATGTCTGCGCTACAAAAACTGCCTGATGATCGCCACCGTCACAGAGGTTTCCGACATCGCCGACATCAACCAGACCCTCGCCACCCGCGCCGACCACGAGGACATTACCAATCAGGTGGGCGGCTTCTTCCGGGAACAGGGGGTGGAGCCGTATATCCTGTCCACGGAATCCTGCGCCATCTGCCCCCGGTGCGCCATCGAGGACGGTCTGCCCTGCCGCCATCCGGAGCGGATGCACCCCTGTGTGGAAAGTCATGGCATCAACATCATCCCCACGCTGGAGCGCTGCGGGATCGAGTTTCAGTACGGGGACAACGTTGTGACGTGGGTCTCCCTGCTACTTTTCTGAGATTATCCGGGCAGTACCGTATCCATGCGGTGCTGCCCAAATTTTTCTGCTTTTCCTATTGACAAAGGGAAGAATAGGGTGTATACTGACATCAACAAATGAGCGTATGCTCATATATACATTCAATTAGGGAGGCATTCCCATGGCGAAGAAAGTATATTTGGTAGAGAATCTGGACTGCGCCAACTGCGCGGCGAAGGTGGAAGCGGCACTGGGCGCACTCCCGGAGGTGCAGGAGGCAGTGCTTACCTACGCCACGATGCAGCTTCGGATCACCGCCGAAGACCCCGACGCTCTGCTGCCCAAGCTTCAGGAGGTCGCACAGAAGGTGGAGCCGGGTGTGGAGTTCTACCCCAGAGACGGCGCACACAGCCACGGCGGCGAACAGGAGCATCATCATGACTGCTGCTGCGGCCACGATCATGAACACGAGCATTGCCATGACCATCATCACGATGATGACCACGAGCACGACCATGAAGACGAGCATCATCATGACCACGGTCACGAGCACGGCGGCGAGGAGGCGGAAGACCTGAAGCCGCTCCTGGTGGGTGCCGCCCTGTTTGCAGTGGGGCTGGTGCTGGAGCATTTCGGACTGACTTGGCTGACGCTGGGCGTGTGCCTCGCGGCCTATGTGCTGCTGGGCAAAGAGGTGGTTGTGACAGCCGTGAAGAACCTCGCCCGGGGTCGGATGCTGGACGAGAATTTCCTGATGGCCCTTGCCTCCATCGGCGCGTTCTTCACCGGTAGCTTCACCGAAGCCGTGGGCGTCATGCTGTTCTACCGCGTCGGCGAATACTTTGAAGACAGAGCCGTCGCCCGCAGCCGCAGCCAGATCATGGAAGCGGTGGACCTGCGCCCCGAGGTGGTGCAGCTGGTGGATGGGGAGACGGTGCGGGAAATTCCCGCGGGAGAAGCAAACATCGGCGACGTCGTTCTGGTTCGTCCCGGCGACCGGATCCCCCTGGACGGCATCGTGGTCAGCGGCAGCAGCCGCATTGACACCGCCCCCATCACCGGCGAGCCGGTGCCGGTTTCCGTTGCCGAGGGAGACAGCGTGGTCTCCGGCTGCGTCAATACCACAGGTCAGCTCACCGTCCGGGTGGAAAAGCCCCTGTCCGAGTCCATGGTCACCCGCATTCTGGACAGCGTGGAAAACGCCGCCGCCAGCAAGCCCAAGATCGACCGCTTCATTACCCGATTTGCCCGGGTCTACACCCCCATCGTAGTAGGCGCCGCCGTGCTGACGGCGATCATCCCCTCCCTCGTCACCGGCGACTGGGGCAATTGGGTCTACACCGCTCTGACCTTCCTGGTCATGAGCTGCCCCTGCGCGCTGGTTCTCAGCGTGCCGCTGGCTTTCTTCGCCGGTATCGGCGCGGGCAGCAAGCGGGGGATCCTCTTTAAGGGCGGTCAGTCCATGGAGGCCATGAGCAAGATCAAGGCCGTCGTCATGGATAAGACCGGCACCATCACCAAGGGCGACTTTACCGTGCAGAAGATCGTGGGCGGCGATGAGCTGCTGGAGATTTGCGCCAACTGCGAGCAGCAGTCCACCCATCCCATCGCCGAGAGTATCGTCGCGGCGGCCAAGGCACGGAATATGGAGCTGCGCCGTCCCGAGGAGCTGGAGGAGCTGGCCGGGCGGGGCATCCGGGCGAAGCTGGACGGCAAAGAAGTCCTCTGCGGCAACGAGCGGCTGCTGACGGAAGATGGCGTGACCTTCCCCAAGTCCAGGGAATACGGCACCAAGGTGCTGGTGGCGGTGGACGGTACCTATCAGGGCTACCTGCTCATCGCCGACACCATCAAGACCGGCGCGGAGAACGCCGTCCGCGCCCTGCGGGACAGCGGCATCGAGACGGTGATGCTCACCGGCGACGCCGAGGAATCGGCCAAGGCCGTTGCGGGAGCCGTGGGTATCCGGGAGGTTCACGCGGGGCTGCTGCCCCAGCAGAAGCTTGCGCGGCTGCAATCCATCCGGGAGACCAAGGGCGCTGCCATGTTCGTCGGCGACGGCATCAACGACGCCCCCGTGCTGGCCGGTGCGGACGTGGGCGCGGCCATGGGCAGCGGCGCGGACGCGGCCATCGAGGCGGCGGACGTGGTGTTCATGACCTCCGACGTGGCGGCGGTGCCTCAGGCGCTGCGCATTTCCAGACAGACCGCCCGGATTGCGTGGCAGAATGTGGTGTTCGCTCTGGCGGTGAAGCTGGCCGTCATGATCCTCGGCCTGTGCGGCTATGCCTCCATGTGGCTGGCGGTGATCGCCGATTCCGGCGTGGCGCTGCTGTGCGTCCTGAATTCCATTCGCATCTTATATAAGAAGTAACATCCGCAGCGCCGTCACCTCAAAGGTGGCGGCGCCGCCTGTAAATCGGTAAAAACGGCCGCAAATCCCGGGATAGCCGAAATAATCACCAAAACAGCACGCCGGAAATTGTTGAATATGCAGAACTTTCAAAAAAACAAAAATTTCAGTTGCACTTTTGGATGAAGTGCGCTATGATGTGGACATGGAAACGTTGGAATCGTTTCCAAACCACCATCCGGCTCTGCCGGAACGAAAATAGGAGGAAACACAAATGAAAAAGCTGATTGCATTGCTGCTGGCAGTTGTCATGGTAATGGGTCTGGCCGCCTGCGGCTCCAAGACCACTACCGAGACCAAGGCTCCCACCGAAGCCAAGGTTGACACTCCCGCCACCGAGGCCAAGACCGACGCGCCTGCCGCTGCCGGTTCCGTCTACTACCTGAACTTCAAGCCTGAGTTCGACCAGGCTCTGCAGGGCCTGGCCGCCAGCTACACCGAGAAGACCGGCGTGCCTGTCAAGGTCGTGACCGCTGCTTCCGGCGACTACTCCAACACCCTGAACGCCCAGATGGGCAAGGACGGCGCTCCCACCGTCTACAACATCGGCAACATGTCCGGTCTGAAGGACTGGGATGAGTACGCTCTGGATCTGACCGGAACGGCTCTCGCTGGCGAGCTGGCCACCAACGACTTCAACCTCTACAACGAGGCCGGTGAGCTGAAGGCCATGGGCTACTGCTACGAGTCCTTCGGTATCATCGTCAACACCAAGCTGCTGGCCGATGCCGGTCACTCTCTGGATGAGATCAAGGACTTCGCGTCCCTGAAGGCCGTCGCTGACGACATCCACGCCCGCGCTGCCGAGCTGGGCTTCGACGCCTTCTCCTCCGCCGGTCTGGACAGCTCCTCTTCCTGGCGCTTCTCCGGTCACCTGGCCAACATGCCTCTCTACTATGAGTTCCGTGACGACGACGTGACCGAGCAGCCCGCTGAGATCAAGGGCACCTACCTGGACAACTTCCGCAACATCTGGGATCTGTACATCACCGATTCCGCCGCTGACCCCACCGCTCTGTCCACCGCCACCGGCGACCAGTCCGAGGCTGAGTTCGGCGAAGGCAAGGCTGTCTTCTACCAGAACGGCACTTGGGAGTACGCGGCCCTGACCGCCGACAAGTTCAACCTGAAACCCGACGAGATCGCCATGATCCCCATCTACTGCGGCGTTGACGGCGAAGAGAAGGCCGGCCTGTGCTCCGGCACCGAGAACTGCTGGGCGATCAACAGCCAGGCCAAGGAAGAGGACATCCAGGCTTCTCTGGACTTCCTGTATTGGCTGGTCACCGATCCCGACGCTTCCGCTGTCCTGGTCGAGCAGCTGGGCGCTGTTCCCTTCAAGAGCTGCCCCGCTTCCGCCAACAAGTTCATCGTTGACGGCAACGCGCTGCTGGCTGACGGCAAGTACGCTGTGACCTGGGCGTTCAACTACACCCCCAACGTGGACTCCTGGAGAGCTACCGTTGTCACCGCTCTGGCCGCTTACTCCGCTGCCCCCACCGACGCCAACTGGGAAGCTGTTAAGACCGCTTTCGTTGACGGCTGGGCCATCGAGTACAAGACCGTGAACGGCTGATCGGCACACCACAACTGAAACCCAGAGGGGCGGGCGGTAAGCCCGCCCCTTTGAATGTCCCGGCCTACACAGGGTGGGAGGGTACGTCGGCTTTAGGGAAGCTCTGATTAAATCGGCAAGTGCTGTGAGCGAGAGATTTTTCACCAGACGAAGGTTCCAAATGCGGAGGAATACTGTATGTATTTCCCGCTTTTGGAACTGCACGGATGGGGAAAAAGATCCGCTCACAGCCGAAGACGATTTATTCAGAGATTCCTAAGGCGGATGCAGCCTCCTGTCCTGCGCGGCAGCACCGGAACGCAGTCCCGTTCTGACACGGTTATTTTGGTAAGCAGCCAAATATTAAAAACACAATACAGGAAAGCGAGGGAATCTCATTGAGCAAAAAAAATGACGGCGCCGGCCTGAACAGCCGACTGGTCCGCCGTCCCATTCAGCGGTGGGCGCCGCTGTTCATCCTCCCCGTGTTCGCTGCCTTCTGCATCGGCTTTGTCTGGCCGTTTTTGCAGGGCATCTACCTGTCCTTCTGCAACTTCAATATTCCCAAGGACGCCAAATGGGTCGGCCTGACGAATTATTCCAAAATCTGGACGGACGTCAGCTTCTGGAACGCCTTCAAGAACACCGCATTTTTTGCCGTGGTCTCCATTCTTCTGATCAATGTGCTGGCCTTCTTCATCGCCTATGCCCTGACCCAGAAGATGCGCGGCTCCAACCTGTTTCGCACCGTGTTCTTCATGCCCAACCTGATCGGCGGCGTGGTGCTGGGCTATATTTGGAGCATGATCTTCGACGGCATTCTGCGCAATTACGCCACCTACCTCACCGCCAACGCCACTTACGGCTTCTGGGGTCTGGTCATTCTGGTGGCCTGGCAGCAGATCGGCTACATGATGATCATTTACATTGCCGGACTTCAGGCCGTATCCGGAGATATGCTGGAGGCGGCTGAGATCGACGGCGCCAGCGGCAGCCAGACGCTGTTCAGGGTCATCATCCCCAACGTGATGCCCTCCATCACCACCTGCACCTTCCTGACCCTGACCAACTCCTTCAAGCTGTTCGACCAGAACCTGGCGCTGACCGGTGGTCTGCCCAGCGTCATCCAGAACGGCGCGAAGTTCAACCAGACCGAGCTGCTGGCGCTGAACATTTACTCCACCTACAACATCAATAAGAATTGGCACGGCGTTGCCCAGGCAAAGGCTGTTATCTTCTTCATTCTGGTGGCCGTTCTGGCCATTGCCCAGCAGGCCGCGACCCGCCGCAAGGAGGTGCAGCAGTGATGCGTAAAGACAGAATGAAAATCAAAGAGTATTCCGCCGGCAGCACGGTGCTGACCGTCGCTTTTGTGCTGATCTGCCTTGTTTGGATCATGCCCATTTACGAGGTTGTCGTCAACTCCCTGAAGTCCAACAATGCCATCAATCTGGACGTGTTTGCTTTGCCCAATTCCGAGAGCTTCGTGGGCTTTGCCAACTATGTCAAGGGTATGACCTTCGGCAATTACCCCTTCCTCAAGTCCGTGGGCTACAGCCTGTTCATCAGCGTGGTTTCCACGGCGCTGATCCTGCTGTGCTGCTCCATGGCGGCATGGTACATTGCCCGGGTGCAGAGCGGCTTTGCCAAGTTCTTCTACTATCTGTGCCTGTTCTCCATGATCGTTCCCTTCCAGATGGTCATGTTCACCCTGACCTCCACCGCCGACTCCCTGAAGCTGAATACCCCCTGGACGATTCCCGTGATCTATCTGGGCTTCGGCGCGGGGCTTGCCATCTTCATGTTCGTGGGCTTTGTCAAGGGTCTGCCTCTGGAAATCGAGGAGGCGGCCTCCATTGACGGTTGCGGCCCCGTGCGCACCTACTTCAATGTGGTGCTTCCCATGCTGAAGCCCACCCTCATTTCCGTAGGCATTCTGGAGCTGATGTGGGTCTGGAACGACTATCTCCTGCCGTATCTGGTTCTGGACATCACCAAATACCGCACCATCCCCATCCACGTCCAGTACCTGAAGGGCAGCTACGGCACCGTGGATCTGGGCGCGACTATGGCGGTCATCATGATGGCCATTCTGCCCATCATCATTGTCTACCTGTTCTGCCAGAAGTACATCATCAAGGGCGTCGCTGCCGGTGCGGTAAAGGGATAATCTCTTCTAACTGATTTTATACCCACCGGCCGTGTAAACAGCCGGTGGGCATTTCAAGGATTCCGAAAAGAGAGAGGAGGCGAACGCCATGACCATCAAAGACCTGGCCGCCAAGACCGGCTATGCCGTCGGCACCGTTTCCCGGGCGCTGAACAATCATCCCAACGTCAGCGAGCGGGCGAGGCAGGCAATTCTGGAGGCCGCCGCCGAAAGCGGCTTTCAGCTGAACGTCAACGCCAAGCAGCTCAAGCAGCTTCATTCCTCCACCGTTCTGGTGGTGGTCAAGGGTATCGGCAACGAGTTGTTCGGGGAGATGGTGGAGTCCATCCAGACGCTGATCGCCCATACCCGCTACCAGCTGGCGGTGGATTATATGGACGAGGATGCAAACGAGGTGCGCAGAGCCGCGCAGCTGTGCCGGGAAAAAAAGCCCCTGGGCATTCTGTTCCTGGGCGGCAACAACGAGAACTTTATCCGGGATTTCGGGGACATTGACGTTCCCTGTGTCGTGGTCACCAACGACGCCTCCATGCTGTCCTTTGATAACCTGTCCAGCGTCTCCACCGACGACCGGGAGGCCGCGTGCAGCGCCATGGATACGTTGATTCGTCTGGGACATAGCCGTATCGCCATCATCGGCGGCGACCGGGCCATTTCCGACACCAGCCGTCTGCGCTACGAGGGCTGTATGCAGTCCTTCACTTCCCACGGCATCCCCTTCGACCCCAAACGGGACTATCAGGGCGTGCGCTATTCCTATCAGGCGGGGTATCAGGCGACCAAGGCGCTGCTGGATAAGGGCTGCCGGTTCACCGCGATTTTCGCCACCGCCGACGTGATGGCCATCGGCGCCATCCGCGCCTTGCAGGACAACGGCCTGCGGGTGCCGGAGGACGTGTCGGTCATGGGCGTGGACGGCCTGCCGCTGAGCAGCTTCCTGGTGCCGAGACTGGCCACCGTCCGTCAGACCGTTTCTCTGCTGGCAAAGCGCAGCGTGGAAATCCTGCTGGGAAACATCGAGCGCAGCGCGCCCGCCTGCCATGAGACGGTACCCTTTGAGATTCTCTCCCGGGAGAGCATCCGGGAAATTTCACACTGATATTTTATTAAAATGCTCAATTGGAAATTGAGCATTTTAATGGAACGATCACACATCACGGACACTGTTTTTCAACCCAAAACGGTATCAAATAAGGAGACCATTGCAATGCGCGAAAGCGGAATTTTGATGCATATTACCTCCCTGCCGACCCCTTACGGCATCGGCACCATGGGGAAGGACGCCTATGCCTTTGTGGACTTTCTGGTCAAGGCCGGACAGCGGTGCTGGCAGATCTTGCCCCTGACCCCCACGGGCTACGGCGACTCCCCCTACCAGTCCCTGGGCGCCTGCGCGGGCAACCACTATCTCATCGACCTGGACACCCTGGCGGAGGAGGGACTGCTGGAAAAGGAGGAAATCCGGAATATTCCCTGGGGCAGCAACCCGAAACGGGTGGATTTTGGCGCGATGTACGCCCACCGGATGGCGGTTCTGCGGCTGGCGTTCCAGCGGTTTGCGCCGGATAAAGCCTACGAAACCTTCGTAGAGCAGAACCGGAGCTGGCTGGAGGACTACGCCCTGTTCATGGCGCTGAAAGGCACCCTGGGCGGCAAGCCCTGGCTGGACTGGCCGGAAGCTCTGCGTCTGCGGAAGGCGGACGCTCTGGCGGAAAAGCGCCGGGAGCTGTCCGAGGAAATCCGGCTGCAATTCTTTGCTCAGTATGAATTTGACAAGCAGTGGAAGGCTTTGCGCAGCTACGCCAACGCCAAGGGCGTCCGCATTATCGGCGACGTTCCCATTTATGTGCCCCTGGATTCGGCGGACGTGTGGGCAAATCCGGAGCTGTTCCAGCTGGACGAAAGCCGCCATCCGGAACAGGTGGCGGGCTGCCCCCCGGATTCCTTCACCGCGGACGGCCAGCTCTGGGGCAACCCCATTTACGACTGGAAAAAGATGGCACAGACCCGCTATTCCTGGTGGATTCAGCGCCTGGCTGCCGCCGGAAAGCTGTACGACGTTATCCGTCTGGATCATTTCCGCGGCTTTGAGAGCTACTGGTCGGTGCCGGCAGGGGATACCACAGCCCGGAATGGCAAGTGGGTGAAAGGCCCCGGAATGGACTTTGTCCGCACCATTCAGCAGGCTCTGCCCGATCTGGAATTTATCGCCGAGGATTTGGGATTTGTCACCCCCGAAGTGCGGAAATTGCAGCAGGACTCCGGCTATCCCGGCATGAAGGTTCTGGAATTTGCCTTCGACTCCCGGGAGGAAAGCGACTATATGCCCCACCTGTATCCCGTGGACTCCGTGTGTTACACCGGCACCCACGACAATGTGACATTGAAGCAGTGGTTTGACGAAGCCGCGCCGGAGGATGTGGCCTGCGCGAAAGCTTATCTCGGACTGAACCGGGAGGAGGGCTACATCCGGGGCATGATCCGGGGCTGCATGGGCTCCGTGTCCCGGCTGTGCGTGGTGCAGATGCAGGACTACCTAGAGCTTGGCAAGGAAGCCCGGATGAATTTCCCCGGCACATTGTCCAGCGCCAACTGGACGTGGCGTGCGGAAAAGGGCTTCGATTCCGACGCCCTGGCCGCGAGAATTTACGCCGCCACCAAGCTCTACGGACGGGTTGGGAAATGAGATTTTCCCTTGCGAAGCAAGAAAAAACCGCTGAAGGCAGAATGTAACGGAATCACACCGGGAACCGGGATTTTTCCCAGGTTCCCGGTTGGCTTTTTGGAAGCGTTTTTTCTTGCATCCGGGTGCTATTTTTCGAAAAAACGGCACAAATCATGCAAACTGCTGCATTTTTCACAAAATTCTGCCCCAATGTCCTTTTTTTATGTGAATACTATAAAAAAGTTGAAAATTAACAATTTTTACGATTGATTTTACCGCCCGTTTGTCTTACAATAGAAGACGAGCGGATTTTGAGAAAACAGTCCGACGCGACTGCCACCGGGGTGATGTCCATGCTGAATATTGTTCTGGTGGAGCCGGAGATCCCGCAGAACTGCGGGAACATCGCCCGCACCTGCGCCGCAACAGGCGGCCGTCTGCACCTGATACGGCCGCTGGGCTTTGACATCTCCGAGAAGGCCGTCCGCCGTGCAGGCCTGGATTACTGGCACATGGTGGAGGTTCGGGACTACGAAAATCTGGAGGACTTCTTTGCGAAGAATCAGGTGGAGGAAATGTGGTGCCTGTCCACGAAAGCGCCCAGGAGCTACACCGAGGCCGCTTTTCACGACGGCTGCTACCTGTTTTTCGGCAAGGAGACTAAGGGGCTTCCGGAGGACTTCCTTCGGGCGCACTACGACGCGTGTGTTCGCATTCCCATGCGTCCGGATGCCCGGAGTCTGAACCTGAGCAATGCGGTTGCCGTCACCGTCTACGAGGCACTGCGTCAGCTGTCGTTTCCCAATTTGCGCGACTTCGGTAAAATGCGGGAGTGACCTCCCGAGAATATGGAGGAGTTATCATGAACTACAATAAAAAGTCCATCGAGGACATCGACGTATCCGGCAAGCGGGTTCTGTGCCGCTGCGACTTCAATGTTCCCACCAAGAACGGCGTCATCACCTCCGACAAGCGGATCGTTGCCGCCATGCCCACCATCCGGTACCTGGTTGACCACAACGCCAAGGTCATCCTCTGCTCCCACATGGGCAAGCCCAAGGGCGAGTGGAAGCCCGAGCTGAGCCTGAAGATCGTTGCCAAGCGCATCAGCGAGCTGCTGGGCAAGGAAGTCGTCATGGCTGCCGACGTGGCAGGCGAGGACGCCAAGGCCAAGGCCGCCGCGCTGAAGGACGGCGACGTGATGCTGCTGGAGAACACCCGCTTTGAGAAGGGCGAGACCAAAAACGACCCTGCGCTGAGCAAGGCGTTGGCTTCCCTGGCGGATATTTTCGTCAACGATGCCTTCGGCACCGCCCACCGCGCCCATTCTTCCACCGCCGGTGTGGCCGACTATCTGCCCGCCGTCAGCGGCTTTTTGGTTCAGAAGGAAGTTTCCATCATGGGGAAGGCCCTGTCCGACCCCGAGCGTCCCTTCGTGGCCGTCCTGGGCGGCGCAAAGGTCTCCGACAAGCTGAACGTCATCAACAACCTGCTGGAGAAGGTGGATACCCTGATCATCGGCGGCGGTATGGCCTATACCTTCCTGGCCGCCAAGGGCTATGCCGTGGGCAAGTCCCTGCTGGATGAGAGCAAGATCGACTACTGCAAGGACATGATGGCCAAGGCGGAAGCCAAGGGCGTCAAGCTGCTCCTGCCGGTTGACGTGGTCGTTGCCGATTCCTTCCCCGACCCCATCGACGGTCCCATCGACGTCACCACCGTTGCCGCCGACGCCATCCCCGCCGACAAGGAAGGTTTGGACATCGGCGAGAAGGCCTGCGCTCTGTTTGCTTCCGCGGTGAAGGGCGCCAAGACCGTCGTCTGGAACGGCCCTATGGGCGTGTTTGAGAATCCCACGCTGGCCAAGGGCACCATCGCCATGGCGCAGGCTCTGGCAGATTCCAGCGCCACCACCATCGTCGGCGGCGGCGACAGCGCTGCGGCCTGCGAGCAGCTGGGCTTTGCCGACAAGATCACCCACATTTCCACCGGCGGCGGCGCTTCCCTGGAATTCCTGGAAGGCCTGGAGCTGCCCGGCATTGCCTGCCTGGAAGACAAATAATCCGGGAATTGCGTTTCTACAAGGAAGCTCTGATTAAATCGACGAGAGCCGACAGCGAGAGATTTTCCTCTAGCCGAAGGGTTCAAAAGCGGAGGAATACTGTATGTATTTCCCGCTTTTGAAGCCGCACGGATAGAGAAAAAGATCCGCTGCTCGGCCGAAGGCGATTTATTCAGAGATTCCCTACAGCCCTACCAATAAAAGGAGAAATGGAATCATGAACAGAAAATACCGCAAGACCGTTATTGCCGGCAACTGGAAGATGAACAAGACCCCCTCCGAGACCAAGGAGTTTATGACCCAGCTGAAGGCTATCCTGCCCAAGGGCCGCTGGTGCGACGTGGCTCTGTGCGTTCCCGCCGTGTGCATTCCCGCCGCCGTCCGCGCCATGCGGGAAACCCGGGTAGGCATCGGTGCCGAGAACTGCAACGCCAACGCCTCCGGCGCTTACACCGGTGAGATCGCCACCAACATGCTGGTGGACGCCGGCTGCAAGTACGTCATCATCGGCCACTCCGAGCGCCGCGCCATGGGCGAGACCGACGCCGACGTCAACGCCAAGGTTCTGGCTGCCCTGAATGCCGGCCTGACCCCCATCATGTGCTGCGGCGAGAGCCTGGAGCAGCGCCAGAGCGGTATCACCACCGAGTGGATCACCATGCAGATCAAGCTGGGTCTGGCCGGTGTTCCCGAGGACAAGATTCGCAAGGTCATCATCGCCTACGAGCCCATCTGGGCCATCGGCACCGGCCTGACCGCCACCCCCGAGCAGGCGGAAGAGGTCTGCGAGAACATCCGTACCGTGGTGCGCAAGCTGTACTCCTCCAAGAACGCCCGTGCGATCTCCATCCTGTACGGCGGCTCCATGAACGACAAGAACGCCTTCGAGCTGCTGGCACAGCCCGACATCGACGGCGGTCTGATCGGCGGCGCCTCTCTGGTTCCCGAGAAGTTTGTCAAGATCATCGAGGCTGCCAACCAGCCCACCGTGTAACTTTACCCTGTAAAGATGGGCAGCCGCGAACAAAAGCGGCTGCCCATCTTTGCCCCTTATTTCAATTGGAGGTGTATTGATGAAGACACTTCTTCTGTCTGCGCTGGACGCACAGACCCCGGAAATTGCCGCAGACCTGATCCGTCAGGGGGAGCTGGTGGCGATCCCTACGGAGACGGTTTACGGTCTGGGCGCAAACGGCCTGGACGAGGCCGCCGTGACCAAGATTTTTGAAGCCAAGGGTCGTCCCCAGGACAACCCCCTGATTCTGCACATCTGCGGCGCGGAGCAAATTGCACTGTTCTGCCACGACGTGCCTGCGGCGGCCTATGAGCTGGCGAAGAAATTCTGGCCGGGGCCGCTGACCATGGTGCTTCCCGCCCGGGACTGCGTCCCCCGGCGCACCACCGGAGGTCTTTCCACCGTGGCCGTCCGCTGCCCGGACAACGCCGTGACCCGGGAGATCATTCGCCTTGCGGGGGTTCCCATTGCCGCGCCCTCCGCCAACATCTCCGGGAAGCCCTCTACGACCACCGCCCAGCACGTCCTCCACGACCATGACGGAAAAATCGCCGCCGTCGTGGACGGCGGCCCATGCCGGGTGGGGGTGGAGTCCACCATTGTGGACTTGACGGAAGACCGCCCCCGGCTGCTGCGCCCCGGCGGAATCACCCCGGAGCAACTGATCGCCGTTCTGGGAGACCTGGTCATCGATAAGGCCGTCACCTCCCAGATCGACAAGGACGCCGTGGTGAAAGCCCCCGGCATGAAATACCGCCATTACGCCCCGGCGGAGCCGGTGGTCATCGTCTCCGGCAGCCGGGAAAAGGCCGCCGCCTACATCCGCCGCCATTTCACCCCCGGCGACCGGGTGCTGTGCTTTGAGGAGGAGCTGCCCCTGTACGCCGGGTGCAGCCCCCTGGCCTACGGCCGGGAGGCGGACGTCAACACCCTGTCCGCCGGTCTGTTTGCCGCCCTGCGGGAGCTGGACGACCCCGGCATCCATCAGGTCTACGCCCGGTGTCCGGTGGGGGGCGGCGTGGCCTACGCCGTGCAGAACCGGCTGAAAAAGGCCGCGGCGTTCCACATCGTGGACGCGGAGGAGGAAGCATGATTCTCGGCATCACCGGCGGTACCGGCTGCGGAAAAACCACCCTGCTGAACGTCCTGAAGGAGCGGGGGGCGGTGGTTCTGGACTGCGACGCCATCTACCACGAGCTGCTGACACGGGACGCGTCCCTTCTCGCGGCCATCGAGGCGCGCTTCCCTGGAGTGGTGGAGGACGGCGTTCTGCTGCGGAAAAAACTTGGAAATCTGGTATTTTCCGACAAAAACGCCCTGCTGGATTTGAACAAAATCACCCACGCCGCCGTGAAGCGGGAGGTACTCCGCCGCCTTTCGGAGAAGCCTGCCCTTGCCACCATCGACGCTATCGCGTTGTTTGAGGGAGGGCTGGCCGAGCTGTGCGATGTGACGGTCGCCGTCACTGCCCCGGTGGAAGACAGGGTTCGCCGCCTTATGCGCCGGGACGGCATTCCGGAAGACTACGCCCGCCGCCGCATCGCCGCCCAGCCGGAGGAGAGCTGGTTCCGGGGAAAATGCGATTATGTGTTGGAAAACACCGGCTCAGCGCCGGAATTCCGGGAAAAATGCCTTGCGTTTTTGCGGGAGATTGGTATAATGGATGCAGCGAGCGAGCGCCGCAGGTCGCTGCAATGCACCGTCCACCCGGTGGGGACACTGGGGACGTATACCTTCGTTGTCGTCTGCTCCCGGTACGACGGGAAGTGGCTTCTCAGCCGCCACAGGGAGCGGGACACCTGGGAGACCCAGGGCGGTCACATCGAGCCGGGGGAAACGCCCTTGCAGGCCGCCCGGCGGGAGCTGTACGAGGAAAGCGGCGTCCGGGACGCGGAGCTGTACCCGGTTTGCGACTACTACGGCTTCGATGCCCAAAGCAGCGCCAACGGCATGGTGTTCTTCGCGGCGGTTCGCCGCCTGGAACCCCTGCCGGAAAGCGAGATCAGGGAGGCCAGGCTGTTTCCGGCGCTGCCGGAAAATCTGACCTACCCCAACGTAACGCCCCGCCTGATGGCGGAGGCGGAAAGAAACATAGGAGGATGCAACATGACCACAGAAGAACTGCGCAATTCCCTGCTGGCGTCGCCCAAGAACGGCTACACCCGGATCTCCGATGCCCAGCGGGATGAAATGGAAGGCTACGCCCAGCGCTACATGGCGTTCATGAGCGAGTGCAAGACCGAGCGGGAAGCAACCGCCTGGGCCGTTCGGGAAGCCGAGAAGCTGGGCTACAAGCCCTTCGCCCCCGGCATGGGAGCCAAGCCCGGCGACAAAATCTACTACAACAACCGCAATAAGTCCATCGCGCTGGCCGTTGTCGGCACCAGACCCTTAAGCGAGGGCGCGAATATCTGCGCCGCCCACGTGGACTCTCCCCGGCTGGACATCAAGCCCAATCCCCTGTACGAGGATTCCGAGATCAGCTACCTGAAGACCCACTATTACGGCGGCATCAAGAAATACCAGTGGACGGCCATTCCTCTGGCGCTCCACGGCGTGGTGTACCGCGCCGACGGCTCTGTGGTCACGGTCACCATCGGCGAGGACGAGGGCGACCCCATCCTGATGGTCTCCGACCTGCTGCCCCATCTGGCGGCGGATCAGATGCAGAAGCCCGCGGGAAAGATCGTCGAGGGTGAGCAGCTGAACGTGATCCTCGGCTCCCAGCCGCTGGAGGGCGACGGCGCCGACCTGGTAAAGCTGCACATCATGAAACTGCTGAACGAGAAGTACGGCCTTGTGGAGAGCGATTTCCTCTCCGCCGAGCTGACGGTGGTTCCCGCCGGACGCTGCCGGGAAGCGGGTCTTGACCGCAGCCTGCTCAGCTCCTACGGCCACGACGACCGGGTCTGCGCCTACGCAGAGCTGGAAGCCCTGTTCTCTCTGGACATGCCCGAGAAGACCGCCGTGTGCATTCTGGCCGACAAGGAAGAGATCGGCTCCGTTGGCATTTCCGGTATGCAGAGCCACTACTTTGAGCATTTCATGGAGGGACTGTGCGACGCCCAGGGCGTCAAGCTGTCCGACTGCTTCGCCAATTCCTTCTGCCTGTCCGCCGACGTTTCCAACGCCTTCGACCCCAACTGGCCGGAGACCTGCGACAAGCGGAACAACAGCCAGCTGAACTACGGCGTTGCCATCTGCAAGTACACCGGCTCCCGGGGCAAGGGCGGCGC
>QWCN01001415.1_pt1 | contig 49942 bp, 53 predicted proteins | sample 1972711 | NCBI WGS metagenome assembly QWCN01 (sample SAMN09866707, study PRJNA288562) | Human gut metagenome isolate term1_stool, whole genome shotgun sequencing... | isolation source: gut | host: Homo sapiens | place: USA: California
AATTTGTTCGAAATTTTTCAAGGTTGTTTCACTGTTCAATTATCAAGGTTCTCAGGGCTTTTCACCCTCTGTGCTTTCGCATCTCTCGTGCGTCAGCGAGTATTATCTTATCAAACATATCTGGTTTTGTCAACACTTTTTTCAAAATATTTTTTCTTTTTTCGACAATTCATCTCTTTGTACTAAATATAGTGTTTCCCAAGTAGTCTTTCTACTATTTGTAGACTTTTCGAAATCCTTTTACTCCATCTGTATATCCCATGTCCTCATAAAATTTATGAGCTTTTTTTCTAAAATCCGATGAAACCAGAATCGTATATCCACAATTATTCTGCTCTGCCAGTTCATCTATTTTTTCAAACAGACTTTTACCTACTCCTTTTCTCCGACATGCTTTGCTAACCACTACATTTTCTACAACCATAAAAGCTCCATCCAGGCCATAACACAAAACCGCCGTAACCGTTCCCATACACCGGTCACCATCTGCCGCCACCAGTACTGTAACATCTTTTCTTTTCTGAATTTTACGAAACATTTTCTCCATATGCTCCATAGTCATCTTCTCTCCGTGAAGCAGTTCTTCATATAGTACAGACATTTGTTCCAGGTCTTTTTGCTGTAACGTGCGGATCTCCATATATAGGTCCCTCCTTTTCTTTTTCTCCAGTATACACAATATCCTCGTATAAAACAATCATTGCCAGGCAGTTTCAAACCACCTGGCAATTTACAAAAAGGGGAGGATAGGTTTTCTCTCCGGATCAATGTCGGAAAGAACCTGACAGGAATTCTTCAGGGGGGATGAGAAATTCCTGCCGTTGTCTATAGTATGAACAACTTTGTTTTTCTTATTCAATAATATTTTGCATTTTGTGTGTAATTATGATATAGTCTAATGGCTGATTAAATTTATTTGTAATATTACAGGAGGACAAATATGGCTTTATTACAAGATTGGCGTGAGTACGCTTATAGCGAAGAGATGCAAAATTCAAAAGAAGGCGAAAAACTCTGGGAGAACTATTTTACTCTGGAAAAAGGAATTTATGAGAAACTTCTCTCTAACCCGGATGAGGTAGTAGAAGGTTCTGTAGAAGCTCTGGCTGCTAAATATGATGTACCACTTTCCATGATGGTTGGTTTTCTGGATGGAATCAATGACAGCCTGAAAGAGGAAAATCCGATTGAAACAATGGACAAAGACACGGTTGTCAAATTAGATATAGATCTGGAAAAATTATACTACAACATGGTTGACTGCAAGGCCGAATGGCTCTACAGCCTTCCTCAGTGGGACAATCTTCTGTCAGAAGAGCGCCGTAAAGAGCTTTATAAAGAGCAGAAAAATTCCGGCACGATCCACAATGCAAACCGCAAGGTAGGACGAAACGATCCATGTCCTTGTGGCAGCGGCAAAAAATACAAACAGTGCTGCGGACGCTAGTTTTTCTCTTTTATCGAGACTACCTATAGCAAAAAGGCACCTGCCTTACCGGATGTACCGGCGGCAGATGCCTTTTTTTGTTTTTCTTATTCGTAGATAGCACGGGCAATCTCCACTTTGTTCATGGAATACAGGTGGATTCCATCCACTCCATGCTGCAAAAGTCCTTCCATCTGTTCCTTGGTAAACTCAATTCCGGCTTTCTTTAAGTCTTCCGGCGAGTCCTTATATTTGTCAATAGATTCCTGCAATTTCTTCGGGATCTTCGTTCCCGACATACCTACAATATTCTTCACCTGTCCTGCGGAAGTAATCGGCATAAGTCCCGGCAAAACCGGCACCTCAATATTCTGATGGCGCACTTCCTCCAGAAAACGATAAAAACACTCGTTGTCATAGAAAAGCTGGGTGATCAAAAAGTCTACCCCTTGCTCCACTTTTATCTTCAGATTTGACACATCCTGCTGAAGATTCTCTGCCTCCTGGTGAACTTCCGGATAGCAGGCTCCTGCCACACTGAAATCATACATACTTTTTACCGCCTTGGTAAGATCTGAGGCATGATCGTAGTATCTTGCAGCAAACTGTTCATCTGTCATCGTACGAGGCTGGTCACCTCTCAGCGCCAGCAGATTGTGTATACCATTCCGGTATAGATTGGTCAGAAAATTGGCCAAAAACAACTCATCCGGAATCGCCGCACAAGTAAGGTGGGTCAGTGCCTCAATGCCGCACTGGTTCTGAATATAAGAAGCAATGGCAAATGTATTCTCTGCCGTATTACCGCCTGCTCCGTAAGTTACACTGATAAAACTCGGATGCAGTGTCTTAAACTGATCCAGCGCATCGTAAATAACAGATACATCTGCATCTTTCTTAGGCGGAAATACTTCCAGTGAATAAATCGGCCTGTTTTTATGAAATAAATCTTTAATCATTCGTTGTCTCCATTTTTCTCTTTTTATTTAAAATCATGCGGGCCGCCGGTTTCTCAACCAGATAGGTCATAGCCGTCGCCACCGCCAGAGATACAATAATACACAAAATCGTATACTTCCACTGCCATGCTGCATCTCCCACTACATTGGGTTCCTCCGCACCATCCCAGGACGGAATATGGAACTCTTTTAATTTTACAGCGATATACTGGTGGCATATATATAAGTTAAAAGAAATTGCCGCCAAAAAACGCATAACTGCATTGTTCCATATCTTCTGATACCATTTGCAGGCAAAAATCGTGCTGATCACAAACAGCAGAAATACCAGGGATAATAAATACCTGTAATCAACCTGCCACTTCTGTTCCAGCCCCTGTCCATAGTTCTGTCTGTGGGCACACAGAATTTTATAGATCCATATACTGGTAAGAGACATGGCCGTGAAAAAAACTGCCTCCCCACGGCTTCTCTCCGGTTTACTTTCCATGGATGCATACACATAAGCTCCCAGCATACCATTAGCATACACAGAAGAAAAAGTAAAAGTGTTGTTCACAAACAGGCTCTGGTCGATCTGGGCAAAGTTGTGGCTGATGATCCAGGAAGATAAAAGTCCCACTGCCGTCATGCACCAATATGTAACCATAGGCCGTTTTTTAAACGCCTTTGCCAAAAATGGAAATACCACATAAAACTGGACGATCACACCAACTGTCCAGAGCACTCCATTTAAATGAGTCGCCTGGAAGGATGCGCCAAACCAGTTATGGATAAAAAAGATATGTGGGATCAGATCCCCAAGCATATCCGAAACACCGGTGTATTCACCTAGCGGAATAGCAAAGCAAACCAATACGATCAAAAGTGATACGTAATACGAGGGCATAATGCGAGCCGCCCTTTTGCGGTAAAACTGTCCGGCCGAAGGGTCTTTTCCCTCCCGGAACATATTTCTTGCATAAGGTAAAAAAAGACAGAACCCGGACAGCAGGATCATGAGATCCACACAGATTGCACCATTTCTGGGCATCCAGTCCAGGTTCACCGGTCCAGCAACCGGCATAAGCCAGGACTGCTGCCAGAAATGATACCATACTACCATAAGTACAGCCACTGCCCGTATTCCATCTAAAGGGCCTATACGGCCACTCTTATCAGCGACCGCACGACCCTCTTTGCCAGTTATATTCATCATCCTATTTCCCCTTTTCGTTCTAGTCCCCTATGCTAAAGCTGCGGTAATAATAGCCATGGAATATACTTCCTGTGCATTACATCCGCGGGAAAGGTCATTGATCGGTGCATTCAATCCAAGCATAATAGGACCGTATGCATCAAAATGTCCCAGTCTCTGGGCAATCTTATATCCAATATTTCCTGCATTAATATCAGGGAAGATAAATGTATTGACAGAGCCTGCCACATTGCTGTCCGGACATTTTGTGCGGGCAACTCTAGGAGAAACGGCTGCATCAAACTGAACTTCACCGATGATAGGAAGTTCCGGTGCCATTTTCTTTGCTTTCGCTGCTGCCTCACGCATCTTATCTACATCTTCACCTTTACCAGATCCCAGTGTAGAATAACTCAGGAAACCAACCTTCGGATCGATACCGAATATCTTGGCACATTCTGCACATTCTACTGCAATCTCAGCCAGTTCATCTTCTGTCGGCTTGATGTTGATGGCACAGTCTCCCATTGCCAGTACTGTATTTCCATCGGTAGCTGACTCACGAACCAGAATAAAGCAGGAGGATACGATCTTTTTACCCGGTTTTGTCTTGACGATCTGAAGTGCCGGACGTACTGTGTCGGCTGTTGAGTAAGTAGCGCCTCCCAGAAGTGCATCCGCTTTACCCATTTTTACCAGCATTGTTCCAAAATAATTGGCCTGGAGACAAGTCTCTCTTGCCTGCTCCAGTGTCATACCTTTAGATTTACGAATTTCATACAAAGCCTCTGCCATTGCATCCATTTCTTCATAACTTTCCGGATCAATGATCTCAGCTCCACGAATATTAAAACCACTTTCCTCTGCTACCTTTTCTACTTCTTCTTTCTTTCCGATCAGAATAGGTGCCAGAAAGGTACTTGCCAAAAGTCGAGAGGATGCCTCAAGAATACGAGGATCCGTTCCTTCTGTAAAAACAATCTTCTTTGGATTTTCCTTCAAAATACTAATTAATTTTCCAAACATGCATTTTTCCTCCTAATTTTTATCCTATACCTCTATCATATCAACTTTTTGGCAAAAATCAAGACTGAAATTTATATCCTACATTCCGCACGGTCTTAATAAGTTTTCCTCCGTCTTCGCCCAGTTTTTTCCGCAGGGTTTTTATGTGCATGTCCAGGGTTCTGGATTCTCCTTCATAAGAAGTTCCCCATACCCGGTCCATAAGTATCTCTCTGGTCATAACATTGCCCGCATTCTTCATAAGGACCCGCAGCAATTCAAATTCTTTGTAAGTCAGTTCAATATTATTTCCATCATACGAGACCACATGTTTTTCCACATTTAATTCAATGCTTCCATTGGTGATCACGGTGTCATCTCCCGCTGAATCACTGCGCCGGAGCACTGCCTTTACTCTGGAGATCAGTTCCAGCACACCGAATGGTTTGGATATATAGTCATCCGCTCCGGTATCCAATCCCTTTACTTTATCCATTTCACTGGTCTTGGCCGTCACCAGGATAACCGGAACTTTTTTCCACTCTGGATTTTTCTTTAATTTTGTGAGGACAGAAATACCATCCTCGTCCGGCAGCATGATATCCAATAAGATCAGCTGGGGGATCTTGTGTTCCATGATTTCCCAGAATTCTTTGGCAGAAGCTGCCGGCTCTGTTACAAATCCACAATTTTTCAGTGCAAAATTTTCTATTTCACGAATATTATCATCATCTTCCAGTATACAGATCATGCTCTCTCCTCCAATCAGGCCTCGCTGCTTTCTCCCAGACTAATGGCGATATTTTCACAATGATCCGCTACTCTTTCAAAATTAATGGACAGTTCATTGATAAAAATACCAATAGCAGGGGCACATTTTTCCTTTTTCATCCGTTTCATATTCTGCTTTTTGATTTTCTTATTTACTTCATCAATATGATCTTCTTTTTCCTCGATTTCATGGATCTGTTCCGGATTCTCTTCTACAAAAGCTTCTGCGGTCATAGTCACGATCTTGCCCACTTCACCTGCATATTCCTGAAGCTGCTCCACCGTTTTCTCCGGCCATACCTCTCCGGCTTTTTCAATCTTCTCTGCCTGTTCTACAATATTGCAGGCATGATCCGAGATCCGCTCAAAATCTCGTATACAGTATAACAGTTTATTGGCTTCTTCGCCATCTTTCTCTAATAAACTGTGGGTCATAATTTTGTGAAGATATTCAGTGACATTTTCTTCATACCGGTCAATAAGTTGTTCTACCTGTTCAATCTTCGCATATTCTTCCTTACTGTAATTGCCCAGTGTGGCTAACGCACGCAGGATATTGTCTCTTGTATACACAGCCATCCGGTCCACCGATACCTTGCACTGCTCCAGCGCCAGAGACGGAGTCTCCAGAAAACGCTCATCCAGATTGGCAAATTCTTCATTCTTTTTCTTCTCATCTTTATCTTCCCGCACGGTAAGCATAGCCAGTTTTTCCAGTCCTCTGGCAAACGGAAGAAGTATAACGGTGGCACCAATGTTAAAGCAGCTGTGGATAATGGCGATTCCCGCCGGGGTAGCTGCCTGTGCCAGAAATCCAAAATGTAAAAACGCATTTAGGGAATAGAATCCGATCATGCATAAGACCGTTCCGATCACATTAAAATACAAATGAACCAAGGCCGCTCTTTTTGCATTTTTACTGGCTCCTACCGAAGATAACAGTGCCGTCACGCAGGTTCCTATATTCTGTCCCATGATGATTGGAAATGCTGCGCCAAAAGAAAGACTTCCTGTTGCACAAAGAGCCTGCAGAATACCTACCGATGCCGAAGAGCTCTGAATAATAGCTGTCAGTATGGCACCTACTAACATTCCCAGGATTGGATTGGTAAACACCATCAGCAGATGGGTAAACTGCGGCACCTGGGCCAGCGGTTCTACTGCACCACTCATAGTTTCCATACCAAACATAAGAACTGTAAATCCAATCAATATGGATCCCAGATCCTTTTTCTTTTCCTGTTTTGCTGTCATGATCAGGAAAATGCCGATCAATGCCAGAATTGGGGTGAAGGACGACGGTTTCAGTAAACGAATAAAAAAGTTTTCACTCTGGATTCCCGTCAGACTCAACAGCCAGGATGTAACGGTAGTACCAATGTTGGCACCCATAATAATGCCTACTGCCTGCCCCAGTTTCATGATACCGGAATTTACAAATCCCACTACTGTAACTGTCGTTGCTGAGGACGACTGGATCACCGCCGTTACGCCGGCTCCCAGCAGAACCGCTTTAATCGGGTTACTGGTTAATCTCTCCAAAATTTTTTCCAGACGGCCTCCGGACATTCTTGTCAATCCGTCTCCCATAACATTCATTCCGTACAAAAACAATGCCAGACCGCCGATCAATGTCAGAACCTGAAAAAACAACTCACTTAAACTCATCTCTACCTCCATAAATGTAATTTTTTCTCTACATTTTTTACATTAGCATGGCTAAGTAAAGTTTAGTTTATGTGAATGTAAAATCTATGTAAAATTATATTCTTTTTTGACACCTTCTGGCATAGGATGCTCCTGCTGCCGCCAATGTGACCGCAAAAAGAATCTGCATTCCAAAGTCCGGCAGTACATTTACTGCCGACATACTGTCCTCTGCCATGGCATCAATCCGCCTGACTGCTTCTACATACCAGTACACCGGAAGAAAATGTGCTGCTTTCACAAGGGTATCACTTAAATACTCAAGCGGTACAAAGACACCTGCTAAAAAGCACATACCCAATCCCACCAGATTGGAGATCATGGACAACAACTGTGTCTTTGCCACCATTTTAGAAATCATATACACAAATCCAAATGTTACCAGCATGAAACAAAGCATATTGACCGCGCTCAACAGTCCCTTGAAAGACCAGATTTTGTTTCCCAAACCAGCGTAAGCAATCAAAAAATACAACGCACACAATCCCACACCGGCCGTCAGCATGCCAAGGAGCAGTTCTGTCTGAATTTTTCTCCGGGAATATCCGGAACAATTCATCCGGTTTTGAAGTTCCTTTTTCTCAAACTGGATCAGGATAGTTCCAAAGGCCATCACTCCAATGGAAAAGAATACATACGGGATGTATACAAAAAAGGAGTACAAAGAAGAGTGTGACTGGGTATTCTCCCCACTTTCCAGAAAGGAAACAGGAACAGACTCACGGCATGTTGCTTCTGTTGTCTTTAATGCCTCCGTTACATCCATGCCCCCGGCCAGATTCATTTTTAATACTTTTTCATATTCTGTACCAAGAGACTGAAACACCTGGCCATATACGGTTCCCGGCACACTGAGAAGTACAGGCCTGAGTTCTTTTCCCGCCTTTAGAGCCTCTCCAAACCCTTTCGGGATACGGATGACAGCATTTACATTTCTGGCAAATATTTCATCCTGGATCAGTTCTTCATCGTCCCGGATTTCCACCTGTTTGTGTTCTTTTCCCATATAGGCTGTAAGACCACGGCTGATCTCCGTGTCATCATGATCCAGCACCGCAAAGGTATAGCTCTCTTTTTGAAACTGTTTTTCCTCATTTTTCTGCCCCTGGCCCGCCACCAGCCACGCTACAGCCACAAAAATGCCCAGGTACATCAAAATCATCCCTTTTTGTTTTTTCAGCATTAGAAAAAATGTTTTATACACTTGCATATCGTTTCCTCCTGACAAATAACAGACTTAAGATTCCAAACACCAAAGTCAGACACATAAGCAGTACCAGATTCTGGCAAAATCTTCCATATGTATTGTATACATTCAGCGCATAAAAAGAATCTACGATCAGCGCCGCCGGATTGATGTGGTTCACCAGCGGTGCATGATGGGCAAAATAATTGCGGATACCGCTTATCATCAGATCACTCATCGCACAGAACATCAGATTGGCTCCTACGCAGATTCCCACTTTCACGCCCTCTGTCAGTTTGGGAAGTGCCCCGATAAAGAATCCAAACATCGTTCCATAACAGGTTCCCGCCAGCAAAAGGATCAGGATCATTCCTGTTTTTTCTCCCAGCTGGATTCCAAGTGCAAAACGCATGTAACCATACACCAGCAGCACCGATGCATATTCCAGGATTTCACAGCAGATGAAATCTGCCAGTATAACCTTGGCCTTAGATACCGGTGCCACTCCCCGCCTCATTCCCAGAACAGAGGTATCCGCCTGTAACCGTACCATCTTGTCTTCTCCTGCAAAGGAAGCAAACAGGCAGGTCATGGCAAAAATGGCATAAAAGTAGGATACGGTATCGTCCATATTCCCTTCGGTTGTCTTTTTTTCCGCAAATCCAATGGTCTCTGATTTCATCTGTTCCATGGCATCCGCCAGTTTTTGTGGATTCTCCCTGGCCAGCCTCTCCAGCGTATCTTTATAATGAATATACTGGTTCACAATCTGCCGGAGCACCGACTGCTCGATTCCATTTTGTGCCACTTTCAATGTCAGTTTTTCTTCCTGGCACAAAACACCATGAACTTTTCCTTCCTTTAACCACTGGTCTGCCTGTTCCATGGATTCTGCTTTTTTCACATTGATAAATGCCTTGTCCCCCTCTTTTACCTGGCTTAACTGCTGAAGGGTTGTTTCCAGTGCCACCTCTTCCTTTCCTTCATAAAGGGCCACCTGGATGGTGTCCATTTTTTCCGTTGCATCACTGATCTTTCCAAAAGCCATATTCATAAAAGTTGCCAGCAAAACAGGAAAAAGCAGTGTCCAGAAAATCACTTCTCTAGTCCGGAACAATTGTCTGCAGCTGTAGCTCAATAAATGTCTAAACATATCGTTGCCTCCTCCATCATTTTGCTTCCTCGTCTCTTAGAGTTTTGCCGGTAATTTCCAGGAATACATCATTCAGGGTCGGTCTTTCACTGTAGATCCTTCCCAAAGATACTTTTTCTCCTTCCAGCAGGTGCAGCACATTCAACAGATTGTCACTGCCTCCGCTGCACTGTAATGTCATCATACCGTCTTCATACTTTCCCTGATATACATGGGGCAGTTCATAGAGTCTTTTCAATATATCTTCTGAAATCTGCGGTGCCTCCAGACGGATGGTTTCTGTATTTTTAATCATGGCTTTCAGTTCATCCGCCGTTCCCTGAGCCAGCACTTTTCCCCGGTCCAAAATAGCGATGCGGCTGCAGATCTGCTCCACTTCTTCCATATAGTGGGATGTATAGATAATGGTGGCTCCCTGTTCATTTAACATCTGAATCCCTTCCAGGATCTTATTCCGGCTCTGTGGATCTACGGCAACCGTTGGCTCATCAAAAAAGATCAATTCCGGTTTGTGGGCAATGCCGCAGGCGATATTCAGCCGGCGGAGCAGTCCTCCCGATAATTTCTTTGGATAATATCTGCGAAACTCTGACAACTCCACAAATTCTATTGCCTCTTCTACACACTGTTTTCTTTTTTCTTTATCCTCTATGTACAGACCGCAGAAATAGTCTATGTTTTCATACACCGTCAGTTCATCAAACACTGCCACATTCTGCATGACTACACCGATCTTTCTTTTCCGGTCATAAGCATTTCCCTCCATGGGACGCCCCATTACACAGATCTCTCCCTTATCATATTGAAGCAGCGACAAAATACAGTTAATAGCTGTTGTCTTGCCGGAACCGTTGGGCCCCAGCAGACCAAAGATCTCGCCCTTCCGTATCTCAAGATTCAGATGATCCAGTGCCACCCTCTCTTTGTACCGTTTTACCAGATTTTTCACTTCTACTACATTTTCCATAACAATCCCTCATTTCTTCCTTTGATACCACCATTATATCAGAAGAGCTTTCTCTGCAACAGAGACGAATGTCACTGACCGGGTGTGACAAATGTCATTTGACCTTTCCCACGGGTTTCGATATACTTAACTTAATTGCTTTTGTAAGGGGAACTGTTATGCCCAACGGCATAGTTAAAATCGGTTCCAACGGTCTGACGCCAATCAAAACCGAGGGGCAATATATACTATATAAGGAGGGTATAAGCGTGCGAAGTCTGCAATATAAGGGGATTCTTGGTATCCTCTGTCTGCTTTTAACCTGTCAGTATGATATTTCGGGAAAAACAGTCTTTCTTTTTCTTCTGGCCGTTTTTTGTTTCTGTCTGACAGATCTTGGCAGTGAAAAGCCGGCAACCGTGATCTTTATATATGCATTTGGCATCCTTTCCCTTTCCATGCCTGCTGCCTGCTTTTTCCTCCCTCTGGTTTCCTATGATCTTTGGCGGTATCACTTATGCCGCTGGCACTGCCTGTTCTTTTTCTTTCCTTTATATTCCCCGTTCCTGCATCCGTCTCCTCTGTGGTTTTGTCCTTTTGTTTTGTGCGTATTTGTGTGCCTGGCGGCTGTTTACGAAAAAAAACTGGCCACACTGGAAGAACAGATGCACAAGTTAATGGATGACAGCCAGGAAGTGCAGAACCTTTTAAAAGAGAAAAATCAGATGCTTTTAGACAATCAGACCTATCATATCCGAGTAGCCACCCTCAGTGAACGAAACCGGATTGCCAGAGAAATACACGACTGCGTGGGGCATCTGCTGATTCTTCTCCCCGTTACCACCTTGTCTATGATGTAGATGGCATCGTGCCAAAAGAATATGCCTATACATTTCTGGCCGTTGTCTCCGAAGCGTGGAACAACACTCAGAAACACAGTGATGCCACGGATTTTCATGTTTCTCTGCGGGAACACCCTGGCTTTTTTACCCTGGACTGCCGTGACAACGGAACGAAAAAACTGCCCCCTGACCTGACCGGCATCGGCCTTTCAAATATGAAAGAACGGATTGAGCAATTAGGGGGACAGATCACTTTTACAGATACCCACGGTTTTACCATTCATGTGGTAGTGATGAAAGGAGAATCTATATGACACTTTTAATCGTAGATGATGATACACTGGTGGCACAGTCTCTGCAGGCGATCCTGGAAGCATCCGGGGAAGTTACCGTCCTGGCTGTAGGAAACAGCGGAAAAGAGGCTCTTTCTCTGTATGAGCAGTACAAACCTGATATTCTCTTAATGGACATTCGAATGGACGGTATGTCCGGACTGGAAGCCGGGGAAACAATCTTAACCCAGCATCCGGAGGCACGGCTTTTGTTTCTCACCACTTTTTCGGATGACGAATATATCATAAAAGCACTTCATATCGGCGCAAAGGGATACCTTTTGAAACAGGATTTTAAGAGCATCCTGCCGGCACTGAAAGCAGTAATGGAAGGCCAGACCGTTTTCGGAGACAAAATAACAGAAAAACTGCCGGACCTGATCCAGCCTCATACCAGTCCCGACAGTTTTGCTTCTTATGGCCTTACCCCCAAAGAATATGCTTTGATCCAGCTGGTGGCAGATGGCCTTAACAACAAGGAGATCGCCCATGAACTGTTTCTCAGCGAAGGAACGGTGCGAAACTATCTTAGCGTGATCCTGGAAAAACTCTCTCTGAGAGACCGGACCCAACTGGCGATCTTCTATTATAAACATTTATGATCATTTACCGTAACTTTCGGCCAATTTCTTGAAAGCCGGCAGTGAATCTTCAATCTGTTTTGTGCTGACACAGTAGGAAATGCGGACAAATCCCGGTGTTCCAAAACTGTCTGCCGGCACAAGCAGAAGTTCAAACTCTTTTGCTTTTTCTGAGAATGCGGCAGCATCCTTTTCCAGACTTTCTACAAACAGGTAAAAGGCACCATCCGGCTTAATGCATCGGTAACCGTACTCTGTCAGTGCATTGTAGAGAATGTCACGGTTTTTCTTATAAACAGAAACATCCGAAACCTGTCCCTGACATCTGGCGATCACTTTCTGGAACAAACTTGGCGCACAGACATATCCTAACACACGGCCGGCACCACAGACAGCTGCATATACATTCTTCCAGTCTTTTATATGATCGGATACAGCGATATAACCAATACGCTCTCCCGGCAGGGACAAAGATTTGCTGTAAGAATAGCAAACCAGCGTGTTGTCATAATAGTTCATAAGATATGGCACTTTTACATCCCCGTATACCAGTTCACGATATGGTTCATCTGCGATCAAAAAGATCTCTTTTCCATATTCTTTCTGCTTTTCTTCCAGTACCTGACAGATTCCCTGAATACACTCCTCGGTCAGAACAACCCCTGATGGATTGTTCGGAGAATTAACGATCACTCCCTTAGTATGCGGTGTAACAGCCGATCGGAACGCTTCTTTATCAATCTGAAAATCTTTCGGATCACTTTCTACCACTACCAGTTTTGCCCCTACACCTTCTACAAACACACGGTATTCCGGGAAAAATGGCGAAAATACAATAAACTCATCTTCTGGCTCTGCCAGTGCCTTTAAACTGATGGTCAAAGACGCAGCTGCCCCAACTGTCATGTAAAAATTATCCGCTGTCAGGCTTGTTCCATGCTGTCCGTTTACATACTCTGCAATGGCCTGGCGCACTTTGGCATCTCCCTGGGCAGATGTATAACTGTGAAGTGCCACAGGATCTTCTTTCTGGATCAGGTCAGCCAGCACCTCTTTCACTGATTCCGGTGCCGGTACATTGGGATTTCCGAGACTGAAATCAAATACATTTTCTGCCCCAATCTGGGCTTTTCTTTTGTTTCCATATTCAAACAGATCGCGGATCACGGAACGGTTGGTTCCTAACCGGTACATCTCTTCTGCGTACATATCAATTATCCTCCTTGTCAAATGTGTTGCTTTCTATCTATCATACCTCATTCACGGAATTTTGCAAAGGGTATCTTCTTTTTACGTCCGTGCCATCATTCCCACTACGAACTTTCTCGTACGAACTTCACTCCTTTTCCAATAAAAAACCATGATTTAATGGTCCGCTTCCTTTTCCAAGATCCAATCCATACGCCAGTGCTCCGGATATATAGTCCTTGGCTTTTTCTACTGCTTCTTCCAACCCGGCACCTTTTGCCAGCCAGGCTGCTATGGCACTGGACAGGGTGCATCCGGTTCCATGGGTGTTGTCATTGACAATCCTTTTTCCCTCAAACCACCGGATCTTCCCATTCTGGCAGAGACAATCACTGGCATCCTCCAGACTGTGTCCCCCTTTTACCAGCACGCTGCAGCCATACTGTTTTTCCAGTGTTTTTGCTGCCAGCTCCATCGTCTCTCTGTCCCGGATCCTCATACCTGTCAGTTTTTCCGTCTCTGGGATGTTGGGCGTGATCACCTGGGCCAGTGGCAGCAAATACTGCTTCATGCTGTCAAGGGCCTCCTTCGCCAGAAGATCCGATCCACTGGTGGAAACCATAACCGGGTCAACCACAATATGCTCTGCCTTATACTGTATCAATTTCTCGTGGATCACCCGGATGAGTCCAATGCCGGAAACCATTCCGATCTTTACCGCATCCGGTGTAATATCCTGAAATACTGCATCCAGCTGCTTTTCCAAAAACTCCGGCGGCACCTCCAAAATCCCTGAAACCCCGGTCGTATTCTGGGCTGTCAGGGCTGTTATGGCACTCATGGCATACACTCCCTGCATGGTCATGGTCTTCAGATCCGCCTGAATCCCAGCTCCGCCGCTACAGTCACTGCCGGCAATGCTTAACGCTGTATTCATCCTTTCGCCTCCCTTATTACATTTTCGTAGTCAGCCATTCCTTTGGACTTTTTTATCTTTTTCCAGAGCCTATCCTGCTCCGGGAAAGATTCTCTCATAAAGGACCATACCTCTTTCATCTTATACAAAGCCGGAATCCCCGGCATAATCTCCTTGTATGCCTCCCGCAGGGCTTTTTCAAAGGCCCAGATCCGGTCCGCATCCACTAGCTCGCCCTGCTGTATCTCCTGTGCCAGTCCCGGTTTTTTCAAAAAACCTCTGCCTATCATGATATTGGCCCTGGGATACTTCTTTTGTATCTGTTCATACTGCTCTTTTGTCTCGATATCCCCGTTAAAACACAGGGAAATCCGGCTTGTTTCTGCAGCATAAGCAAACCACTCCGGATGCAATGCTCCCTTATACTGGTCTTTGCGTGTTCTCGGATGGATGATCAGTTCTTTCACCGGAAACTGATTGAAAACTTTCAAAATCTCTTCAAACTCCTCCGGTTCCTCCATGCCCAGTCTGGTTTTGATGGATATTTCCAGGGGACATTTCTCAAAAATTTCAAAAAGGAACTGCTCCAGTTCTTTGGTTCTTCCTAAAAATCCTGCTCCTCTTCCCTTGGATACCACAGTACCGGAAGGGCATCCCACATTGAGATTCACTTCCCTGTAGCCATATTCCTGCAGACAGCATGCCGTGTATAAAAATTCATCACTGTGATTGGACAGGATCTGGGGAACGATATCCATCCCCCTGTTATTCTCCGGCAGGATATCCCGTTTCTCCCTGCTTTTAAAATCATGGTTGGATGTAGGGCTGATAAAGGGTGTATAATACCTGTCCACCCCTCCAAAAAAACTGTGATGGATATTTCGATAAATAAATGTTGTAATGCCTTCTAATGGCGCAAAATAAATCATATTTTTTCCTCTTCTGATACGGTTTACTTTTTTATTATACACTGACGCCGCCTTGTTTCGCAAATGCTTTTCCCCTTTACTTTGAAAAATAATTTTAGTATAATGGCATCAGTTGTTTTACGCAACACCATTACGATTGGAGGTTATTGATTTGAAGCAAAAAATACTGGCTGTTCTTTTGTCTTTCTGCTGCATGATCTCAGTGACAGCCTGTGGACAAAGCGGCCCTGACTTTGATGCAGGAACTTATACAAAAGGCTGTCTGGACGCCTTTTTGAAAAGGACTTTTTCAGAAGAATATCTCAAATACTCAGATTCAACGGAAGATGAAGCCAAACAAGCTTACGAAGATTCTCTGGATGCCGATGTAGAGGCTCTTATCAGCGAATCTGATAATGTCAGCACGGCTCTGAAGAAAAAATACCGGGATATGTTTGTGCAGATCTACAAAAATATGAAATACGAAATCGGCAATGTAAAAGATAACAAAGACGGCACTTATTCTGTTACTGTAAAAACCCACCGTCTGATCGTATTCAAAAACACCATCGGTCCGGTGGAAGATTACTACGCTTCCCTTTCCAGCAAAAAGCAGAAAAAGTACACAGAGGAAAAATTGCAGATGATGATCGTAGACAATGTCATCAACAATATGAAGACACTGGAATACGATGAAACACCTCTGGATGTTACTATCACTGTAGCACCTGTAGAGAACAAAAAAGATCAATATGCCATTGATTCGGAAGATTATCAGAGGTTATATGCAGCCATGATGGACGGCAGTGAGTGGGCCGGAGATGACTCAGACGATTCGGCGGAGTCCACCGACAGCACCGAAGCGACTGCTCCTCCTGCTGCCAACTAATCCGGATCTTTAAAAAATCAAAAAGGAAGTTCTTCCCAAAGACTTACACAGGTCTTTGAAAAGGACTTCCTTTTTCGATCTTAAAACATACCGGCAAATGCCTGTAAAAGCAATGCGATCAGCATGATTGGCGCGATCCACCGGATCATGATCTCATACAGTCTCTTTCTTCCAAACTTTACGCCGCCTATTGTCACTTCATCGATCACTGTCTTAGGTTTTACCACCCAGCCAATGAGAATACAGGTAAAGAGTGCCACCAGCGGCATCAACAGGCTGTTACTGATATAGTCCAGAATATCTAAAATCTGTCCGGTCTCTCCATTTGGCAGTGTCATTTCAAAATACCATTTGTTATATCCAAGGCATACCACTACCAGGATCACAGCGCCATAAATTGTTGTTACAATGGCACTTTTTTTTCTGGACCAGGAGAAGCGGTCCATAATACTGGACACGATGGCTTCCATGACTGACACAGAAGATGTTATTGCTGCAAAAGCCGTCATCAGGAAGAAAACAGCACCTACTATGATCCCGAATGTTCCCATGGCATCAAATACTTTCGGCAGAGAAACAAACATCAGCCCCGGGCCTTTCCCCATTCCCTCGATGCCGGAAAATACATACACCGCCGGAATGATCATCATACCTGCTAACATAGCCACAACCGTATCAAAAATCTCGATCTGGTTGATAGATTTCATCAGGTTTACATCTTTTTTAACATAAGAACCATAAGCTACCATAATTCCCATGGCCACACTGATAGAGAAGAACAACTGTCCCATGGCATCCATGAGTACTGTTGCATAATCTTTCAGTGTCATGCCGGAAAAATCCGGGATCACATACTTTTTCAGTCCCTGAAGGCCGGTTCTCACCACACCGTTCTCTTCATAATGCAGTGTCAGAGAGTACACAGAAATAATAATGATCAGCACCAGAAGGATCGGCATAATGACCCTGCTGAACTTTTCAATTCCTTTGTTGACACCTCCCAGCACAACTGCTGCCGTTACCAGCAAATATGCCAGGCCAAAGATCATCGGAGCAACATCTCCGGTAATAAAATCTGTAAAAAAACTGTCTCCGGCTGATGCATGAGACAAACCGGTAAAATACACCGTACAATACTTAAATACCCATCCGCCGATCACACAATAATACGGAAGGATCAACACCGGCACCAGACAGGCTGCGAAACCTAATTTGCTGAATTTTTTATGAAGCACGCCATAAGCCGTCAATGGGCTGTGTCCCGTCTTTCGTCCAATGGCAATCTCTGTAGTCAGCAAGGCAAAACCGAATGTCAATGCCAACACAAGATAAAACAATAAAAATACACCGCCGCCGTCTTTAGCTGCCAGGTACGGAAAACGCCACAGGTTTCCCAGACCTACTGCACTGCCGGCTGCCGCCAGCACAAAGCCGATCTTTCCACTAAAATTTGCTCTTGATTTTTCCATATTTCCTCCATCACTGTTAATCCAGTGGTTGTTTATAATTTTTCACTACCTGCTCATAAAACATACGGACAGCCGGTGCCATAGCCTCAAAATCCAGGGCCGCCAAACCTATAATGCGATAGGCGTCTTCCTTCAGATGAAAGCAGTCCACTTCATAAGGGATGTCCTGCATGACCATTTCCGGCATAAGACAGATACCAAATCCATGAGCCACCATAGCCACAGTGGAAAGGTCATCCACCACATGATAATTGGAAGTCACATTCAGATCATGTTCTTTCATGAAATTCTGGATATCTGCATCCGTACTTTCTCTTTGTGTAACAAACTGATATTCCCTGAGTTCCTCTACTTCCATCCTTCCCTGCCTGGTGCGGAGCCCCTTGGGTACCACACAGAGCAGCGAGTCTTTGTACAAAGGCACGATCGGAATCTCTCCGGCGCTGGATACGGACAAAAAACCTACATCCACCACACCATTTTTGATCCAGTAACTTACATCATCATAAGTTCCCTGGAATATTTCCATCTCGATGGCTGGATATGATTTTGCGAAAGCATGTATCAGTTCCGGCATCCAGTTGGTACATACACTGGAAAAACAGCCTATCTTGATTCTTCCCTGTTTGAGTCCATTAAATTCAGCAACCGCCTGCTGCAGACTTTCATCGCTGTTTAGAACGGCGTTTACATATGGAAGAAGACGCTCCCCATAATTGGTAAGCATCACACCATTTTTCCCCCGGTTGAAAACAAAAAATCCCAGTTCTTTCTCCATCGAACTAACAGCATGGCTGACTGCAGAGGGCGTCAGTCCCAGTAGTTCTGCTGCCTTTCTGAAACTCCCCTGGTCCGCCACAGTCTTCAACACCTGATACGATAAAAGCGTCATCTATATCATCCTCTGGAACACTTAAACTGCAGATCCTCCCAGCGGCGGTCTACTTCCGCCTGGAACTGTTCTATCAAATGCTCATTTCCTTTTTTGAATAAATGCTTGAATCGTCCCTGCTCTCTCAGAAAATCTTCAATCGGCAGTTTTTTCTTTGGTTCATAGGACAGGATCCATTTGCCATGATCCACCTCAAACAGCGGCCAATAACAGGTTTCCACTGCCAGCTTGCAGATCTTCATTACATCGGACATCTCATAACGCCAGCCTCTCGGACAAGGTGTCATTATATTAAGGAAACTTGCTCCTTCTGTATAAATAGCCTTTTCAGACTTTCTGTGAATATCCTTAAAATCAGTAGTCAGCGTTGTCTGCGCCACATAAGGCACATCATGATCTGCAATAATGCTGGCAAGATCTTTCCGGTTCTGCATCTTTCCTACAGACTGGGAACCTACCGGCGTGGTTGTTGTGTCCGCATACATTGGAGTGGCTGAAGAACGCTGAATTCCGGTATTCATGTAAGCACCATTGTCATAGCACACATACACCATGTCGTGTCCCCGCTCCATGGCACCGGACAAGGACTGGAATCCAATATCGTAAGTACCGCCGTCTCCACCAAAAGTAATAAACTTAAAGGTCTCGTCTTCCGGCAGTTTTCCTCTTTTTTTCAACGCATGATAAGCAGTCTCCACACCACTTAATGTAGCTCCTGCATTTTCAAATGCATTGTGGATATAACTGTCTTCCCATGCGGTATATGGGTACATAAAGGAAGATACTTCCAGACATCCGGTAGCGTTGCCGATCACTGCATGATCTCCCTCATGAAGTGCCCGGAGAACGGCACGAACGCCAATGGTTGCACCGCATCCGGCGCACATACGATGCCCCGGTGCCAGACGCTCCGGTTTATTCATCATTTTCTTTAAACTATAATCGCTCATGACGGTCCTCCTATCTCAATCGAATGTAACGATGCTGCTCTACTTCTTTTCCTTCTGTGGCAACACCTTCTAATTCTGCAAAAATATCTTTGACATCGCTTACGGTAAAATCTCTGCCGGCCAGACCGTAAATGTAACTTACGGCTTCAATCATTACTTTTTCACGGAACAATGCCGCCGGCACTTCACTGGCAAGAGGACCTCCATGTCCATTATAACTTTCACAGCGGTCCATGATAGCTGCCACTTTGCAGTGTTTTAGTGCCTGTGCAATCTCTTCTGCCGGGAACGGACGGAACACACGGAGTTTCAAAACACCGACTTTCTTTCCTTCTTCCCGCAGTTCATCCACAGCCTGCTTGGCAGTTCCTGCTGCCGATCCCATGATCAGCATGATGTAATCGGCATCCTCTGTTTTGTATTCTTCAAATAATTCAAAACCACGGCCTGTTAACTCTCTATATTTTCTTGCCACTTCCCGGATCACTTCTTTGGAGTTTTCCATGGCGATCTCCTGATTTTTCTTCGCTTCCATGGCATAATTGGATACAGAATACGGACCTACGGCAATTGGTTTGCCTGGATTTAACAAATATTCTTCCGGTGTATATTCTCCTACAAATTCTTTTACCATGTCATCCTCTTCCAGCAGGATATTTTCTACGGCATGACTGGTAATAAATCCGTCCTGACAGATCATAACCGGCAGGTGTACCCGCTTGTCTTCCGCAATGGGATAAGCCTGAATAAAGTTATCATATGCCTCCTGGTTGTTCTCCGCATAAATCTGGATCCATCCTGTATCTCTGGCTCCCATTCCATCGGAGTGATCGCAGTTGATATTGATCGGGCCGGATAAAGTACGGTTTACCAATGCCATCACTAATGGCAGGCGGTTGGACGCTGCCAGCAAAAGTTCCTCCCACATCAATGCCAGACCGGCAGAAGATGTAGCAGTAAGACTTCTGGCTCCTGCTGCCTCTGCCCCGATGGTGGCACTCATGGATGAATGTTCACTTTCTACCGGGATAAACTCTGTGTCCATCTGTCCATTGGCTATATAAGTAGACACCATCTGAGGGATCTCCGTAGACGGTGTAATAGGGAAAGCCGGCATAACATCCGGATTTACCTGGCGGATCGCGTAAGCCACCGCTTCATTTCCTGACATTCTCTCTTTGATCGACATTAGAAATTTCCCTCCTTCATCTCAATGGCATCAAAAGGACATACTTTGGCACAGATGCCGCATCCCTTACAATGGTCATAATCAAATTCCCCTCTTTTCCCCTCTGCCACCGGAATACTGCTGTCCGGGCAGACAGGTGCACACAGCAGACACTGTTTGCATAAATCTGCTTTGAATACCGGTGTGTTGGTTCTCCATTCTCCTGTATTGAACAATTTGGATGTGGCACCGTTAAACACCATCAAACCTTCTGTCAGTTCCTCATGAGGAGTGTTTTCATTGATCTTTGTTATATCTGTTCTCATTTTTTCTTCTCCTTACATCTCATGAGCGATAACGGCATCATAAGCAACTTCCAGTGCCTTCATATTACCGTCGATCACTTCTGGTTTCTTCGCAAATTTATGCTGGTAAGAGTTTTTCATTTCCCGGATAAATGTATCTTTGTCCATCACTTTGCTTACCGCCACAATCGCTGCCAGCATAGGGGAATTCGGGAAATTCTTTCCCAATGTCTCCACGGATATCTTTCTGGCATCCACGGTATATACTTTTCCCTTATATCCATTCAACTGCGGTGCGATCTCCTGTGGTGACTTCGGTGTGTTTACCACAATAGCCCCCTGCTCTTTCAAACCGGCTGTCACATCTACGGTGTGCAGCAATGTCTCATCTACTACTACCACATAATCCGGGTGATATATATTGGAATGAACACGAATCTCGTCGCTGCTGATGCGGTTGTATGCGGTAATGGGTGCTCCCATACGCTCCGGGCCATATTCCGGAAATCCCTGTACATTTTTACCTGTTTTAAACGCCACATCTGCCAGTAACAGAGCAGCTGTCTTGGCTCCCTGGCCGCCCCGGCCATGCCATCTGATCTCGATTCCGTTTTTCATTGTATGTAACCTCATTTCTTTCTTTAAATACCGAACATACACTATTATAGCGAACTTTTCTCAATTGTAAAGCGAAAATGATTAAATTTATTCATTTTTATAATGAATATTTTTCATCATTTCAGGATTGTAACTTATTTATATAAATTGACTTGAAACAACGGTGTCCTCTTTGATATAATAAACGCAGATATATGATATAGAAAAGAACCATACAAGGGGGGAAGCGTCTTGGCTAAACGCTATTTTATTAGGACAAAATTTCTTGAGCCGGGAATGCAGATTGACCAGGCTGTCAACAACCGGCTGGACCAGTTACTGGTCCAATCCGGCACGATCCTGGACAAGTCCGATATCACCTCAATTGAGAGACTGGGAATTCCCGGTGTTTACATATTAGATGAAGGAGCGGTGGCTCAGCCAAGGAACAAACAGGCTGTCACTCCCACCATACAGGCAGAAAAAAATATCGAACAATACAGGGTGGCAGATCCCCAGAAAGTGACCCTTTCCAACATGGTAAAGGAACGGGTTTCCCAGGGTATCCAGTTTTTGTACAACAATACGGATTCCAAAGAATTTGTAGAGACTTCTGCCAACATTACCAGTGACTTGATGAAAGCCATCTTTGAAAACCATTCCCTGGCTATTGATATCAGCGCCTTGAAGACAAGTGATGAATATACTTTCAAACACAGTGTGGATGTAGCCACTCTTGCTATGATCATTGCCAAAAGACTGGACATGTCTCCAAGAGAAGTATACGATATCGGCATCGCAGGCCTTCTGCATGATATGGGAAAAGCACAGATTCCCAATGAGATACTGAACAAACCGGGGCGTCTTACCGATGACGAATTCCAGGTTATGAAGTCCCATTCAAGACTTGGCTACAATATTTTGAAAAAAAGAAACGAATTTCCGCCTATGATTCCGTTGGCAGTTCTTCAGCACCATGAAAAAATGAACGGCACCGGCTATCCTCTGAAATGCAAGGCGGACAAGATCGTTCCTTTTGCTAAGATCCTGTCTGTCGCAGATGTATATGATGCGCTGGTAACGGAGCGGCCGTACAAAAAAGCTTTTTCCCAGCGGACCGCCGTAGAGATGATCATGTCCATGACCGACCAGTTGGACATCGATTCTATGCGGAGTTTCCTGGACACAGTTATTTTGTACCCGGTGGATTCCAATGTCCGCCTCAGTAACGGCGAAACGGCCCGGGTGGTCGAGAACAAACCGGGCGTCGTTCTGCGTCCTACGGTAGTAGGACTGGAAAGCGGTAAAGTGTATAATCTGGCAGATGACGTAAGCTGCGCCAGTATTCTTATATTGTAGATTGGCGGATGCCTGTTTTTCTTTCTTGGGTTCCGTCTATAAGGAGGATTTCTATGGCATCCGAAAAAGAAGAATTTATCACGAAAAAATATATTCCCACCGGGGCACCTATAGTGGAAAATGACCGCACACTGATCTACAAAGTCCGCTGCATGGAAGAGCCGGGCAGTCCCGTGGCAATTTTGAAAATGTACCGCAAACGGAATGTCAGCCGCCTCTATACCAAACTCATGCAGCTTGATTACAGCGAATATCCACATATCTATAATGTGAAATATTTTGACGACAGTACACTGGTAGTGGAAGAATATCTTACCGGCCGCACCTTGCAGGAGGCCATGAACCGAAACCGCGCCGCTGGTACGGGATTCAGTTCCTATCAGGCCGGAGAGATCATGGAGCAGATCTGCCATAATATCGAGACACTGGCCGGCTTGAATCCACCCATTATCCATCACAATTTAAAACCAAGCAACATTTTTATCACCAATACCGGTGCCGTTAAATTTCTGGACTTCGTACCGGTTCCGCCCCGCCGCAGTTTTTCTCTGGGAAAAATCCTGCAAAATCTCGGGGTTATTTTTCACGAGACCGTAACCGGAAAAAAACCGGGAAGTTCTGTTCCCTGTCCGGCTCCTTACCGGGACATTATAAAAAAATGCCTCAGCCGCCAGGACGCCCACAATTACACCTCCCTGGAAGATCTGGAAAAAGATATTTCCTATGCCAAAGATCATCACCGGTCTCCCATTGAGAGCACTTTTGTAGAAATTCCCTATACCCTTACGGTACCATTTCAGGGCATAGTCCTCACCGTGGAATGGATGCTTTTTTACTATTTCCATCAGAGCGGCAGTTTTGCCAACACTCTTTTGTTTGGCAGTATTTTCGTTTCTCACACCCTTATATACATAATAAGACGCCACACTTTCCTTCAAAAATGTGACGCCTCTTTTGGTCTGTTCCGCAGACTCTATCCTTTTCTAATCCTGGCAGCCATCTGTATGCTGGCAGCCTTTCTTTTGAATTTCATCCTGTGATCTTACAGAAGTTTATTGGTCTTCATGGCAATAACACGATCCGTCGGATATTTACAGCTCTTGTAATAAGTGGATGAAAACAGTGTATATGTGTAAGTTCCATATACAGCTACTCCTTCTACCATTGGTGGCAGGGTAGTGACTGCTCTGGCTGTATTTTTCTTAATATTTCCCTTGGCGCCTACTGCGCTGTAAGAAGGTATATAGGTACGGATCTGTGAAATATAACCACTCTTACTTTTGGCTGTCCGGTAACTTCTTGTAAGCAGCAAAGTTCCATTGGAATTGAAAGTAATTCCCTGGGTTTTGGCCGGCACAGCCATGGTGTATTTTGCTGACAGAGTTGGCACGGTAGTCTTTCCTACGGTATAACCTACCATAGAAGAGGAAGTCTGTTTGAAACTTCCAACCCACAAAGTACCGTTATAATATCCCATATAGGATGCGGTTCCATTTACCTTGTGGACACTGTTATACGCCGCCAGTTCGGTATAAGAACTTCCTCCGTTTACGGCATCGGTAATAACGGTGTATGGGAAAGATGCCACGCTGGTTCCCTTTGAGATCCAGACATTTTTTCCATCATAGGCAATACCGCCTACTTTGGCCTTACTTGGCAGTACAATGGTAGTTATATACGATTTGGCTGCGCGGCTCACTACATAAATCACGGAATAATCGGTTTTCTTGTAATCATAAGCTGTGATCAGGAAATAACTTCCTGCCAGACACATTCCCTGAGGAACCATTGTGGTACTTCCAAATCCTGCCACATTGGTGTTGATCATACCCGGGATGGCAAAACTCTTGCTATAGTTCATATAACTGCGCATCCTTTTATAAGTCTTGTATGTTTTTGACTTCTGGAATGATGTCTTGGTTGCATACTTTTCTGCCTTCTTGGATGTAGCTGCTACAGACACCGTTTTTACCAGAACGGAAGAAGATAAACTTCCCTCTACATTCGTTCCGTTCACTGTTTTGTACGGTGCAATGCAGAAATAATATTCTACACCCTGCTCCAGACTTTTCTTTGTGTAAGTGGTGGTAGTTCCCTGAGTGATGGCAGCCCCCTTCACATAGGCACTTTCAGATGCTTTGCGGTAGTAAACGTAATAACCGCTGGCACCACTTACAGCGGTCCAGGTCAGACGTACCCGCTTGCTTCCCCCTCTGGCTTTCAGTGTAGTCGCCGGGAGTCTGTAAGCATCCAAATCCGGTGTGGCACTTGGTGTCACAGTAGGAATCGTGGTCGGCACCGGTGTTGTAGTGCTGACCGCGCTTCCGCTGCTGATGCTGCCACCGCTGACAGCACCTGTTCCCTCTGCTGCCTTACTTTTTTCAGGTCCCATTCCCATCGCTGCCGAAGCCACCATGGAAAAGGCCAGACATAATGATATGTATTTTTTCCAGTTTTTCATTTTTTCACCTTCCTTGTCTTGATGAGGTCATTGTAAAATCATTCTTTGTCATCCCTTGGCACTTTTTTTGTCAGAAAATTGACAAGTGCATTGCCTGCCCCGTATAATATGCATTGCCCCTTACAAAGGGGATTTCAATGCAAAGGAGATTTTTCATGGACGACAAAACACTGCATATTCAAACTGATTTTATCCAGCAGGACGGCAAAGATACCTTTTATAACCACCGCTATGAACCTACTCCCTATGATGTACTGGACAACCTTTTTTCCGTTTTTGCTCCCGAGCCGGACAGCTGTCTGGTCGACTACGGCTGCGGACCGGGCCGATTGAATTTTTATGTTGAAAAACGATTCGGTCTTTCCAGTATCGGCGTGGAATACGCCAGTGAGTTTTACGAAAAAGCCCTGGATAATCTCGCTTCCTATAAAGGAAGGAAGGAACGAATCACCTTCTGCCACTGTAAGGCACAAGATTATATCGTTCCTTCCTGCGCTGGATATTTTTATTTTTTTAATCCTTTTTCCGTGGAAATATTCCGCCAGGTCATCGGCCGGATCCTGGATTCCTGGGAAGAAAATCCCCGCCCGCTGACTCTGGTTTTATACTATCCGGAAGATGACGCCATCTTCTATCTGGAGCAGCATACACTGTTTCGTCTGGTGGATGAAATAGCTGCCAGTGATGCCGTCTGCCATGACCGGAGAGAGCGTTTCTGCCTCTACCGTTTAGAGTGAAATGGCATTGTATTATTCATCTACCGGAGAGCAGTACCTCTCCCATCCCGCTTCCTCTTCTTCATAGACCAGGCAGATCCAGTAAGTATCCACTTCTTCCGGATCCTCTTCCTTCGGGATGTCAATTCCCAGTTCCAGTCCTTTTCCCTGGGATACCTGTGCTTCCACAGTGGTAAATACAGTTCCTCCTGTCACTCTGGCAAGGACAGCGTCCTGGGCCGGCACCGGCACATCCTCATTGGGGATCTCTTCCTGCAATACGCCGTTGGCATCATAATATTTCATGCCCTCTTTGACGATCTTTACCAGTTTTGCCTGATGCAGCCACAGGGTGATCTCACCGCAGAACATATCCTGGAAACGGCCGTTCTGGGAGTTATCCGCCTTTACCACACCGCCGCTAAACTGCATTTGTATTGTATCTTTTTCTATTTTAAATTCTTTTACCACTGCCTCGTCAAAGGAAAGCAGTGATAACTCGTTTTTACAATGGAACTTCATATATTTTCTCCTCACTTTACTTTTTTGATAAAATTTGCCTCTAAACCTGCCACAAAAAGAATGGAGATCACGGCAAACAGTTCATTCATCACTTTTTTTACCAGATTATAGATCACATACAGATCCAGGCCCACTTCCGATGTGTAGCGCAGGGCATCGATCAGTTCCAGGCCAAAACTCAACACCAGCATAACGGAGGCAAACAACGCCATAACCTTGGCCCCCATTCCCTGAAAATACAAAAACAACAAAACCACTGCCACTAATTCAATTCCCCCCAGGATGAAAAAACTGGTGGCTGTATCTGATCCATAATGAATCGGTATATAGACAAGATTGTCCACCGATGCCAGGATCAGCATGGCATACGCAAGTACTAGGGAACTTCCTCCATTCTGTCCCTGCACCGTCTTATGTACGCCAAAGGCGGCAAACCATGCCGCCAGCAGCATAAAGGGGGTAAGGAACAAAAACACGATAACTACCGGTATGGAAACCTGTCCCAGATTCACTTCATTTACAAAGATCATAACCGCCTGTGCCATGGAAAATGCTCCCAGAAATAACAAGATCCATGAAAGAATCCGCATAGCCGATTTCATGATCGGATTTTTTATATAATAATTTTCCTGCTGCATAGTCAAACCTCTCCTTATTTACTGAATTTCTCTCTCTATCTTACCATGGAACCCTGACTTCAACAACTATATTTGAATCATATTTGCCCGGGCATCGGAATATATTAGTAAGTATAAAAAGAATCAGGAATGCCTCTGGCTTCCCAAAGGGAGATATTGATTATGTATATAAAAAAAATTTTCTGCTGTATCTGCGTCCTCGCTCTAACCGCCTGTGGAGTATCATCACCACCCCAGGCAACACCTTCCCCGTCCCCGGATCCCTCTCCGGAAGCGAAAACTCTGTCTGTGGACAAGCACAGGGACAAGCTTTCTCTGCTGTATGATCCCAAAGAAGATGTAGTATACTCCGTAAAAAAAGGCTCACACCGTTCTACTCTTTTTTATATTGTAAAACAGGGTGTCCCAGACAGTTCCCCTGCCTTTCGCATCAAAGCTTCTGCCGGCACTTCCTACCGTACCTTCCAGTTTGATGATAAGGGGACTTTATATGCTGCCGGCGCTCATGGGAAAAAGCACTGTGTCTACCGTTTTTCTTCTCGTAAAAAAGCGAAAAAACTGCCCCTTTCCCCGGCACCTGCCTCCCCTGTGCAGCAGCTCTTATTCTCCGGAGTCACTATGGCCGTGATTTGCCGGGACCATTCGGTCTCTTTTTATAACCTGATAGAATATCAGCAGCTGGGACAGACTACACTAAAAGGACAAGCCGACTCTTCTCTTTTGTATGACTGTCATTTTCTCGTCCAGACCTTTCAGTCAAAGAAAAACCTGCTTTTATTTCAGGACATCAACTGGCGCACCGGAGACACGCTTTTACAGTACCCTCTCCTGACGCCGTCACAAAAAACCGACACCCTTCCTATGTGCCGGCAGAACAATACTCTGTACCTGCTGCGAAACCGGACTCTGTTCGCCGGGAAGTGCGGAGATACCCAGTTTAACAAAGTTTTTTCCCTGGAACCCTATGTGGAAGACGGATTTACGCCGATACAAATATTAGTAACAAGAGACAACCGCCTGCTGGTACAGGGCCGGGAAAAAGATTCTTCCCCTGCAGTCTATGAAACAACCTTACCAGCCCGCCAGGAAGGGCCGGCTTCCAGCCTTTCTTCCTGAAAGTCCTCATTTTGCCACTAAAAAGAGAAAAAGGAGAAGACACATGAGAAAATTTTTACAGGAATTTAAAGAATTTGCCATGCGGGGCAATGTAATGGATCTGGCCGTGGGTGTAATCATCGGTGCCGCTTTCCAGACGATTATCAATTCTCTGGTAAATGACATCATCATGCCTTTGATCGGTCTGATCGGGAAAGTTGATTTTTCCCAGAAAGTCTTTGTCCTCCGGGGCGTAGATATCCGCTACGGTGCCTTTCTCACAGCTATTTTGAATTTCGTGATCATGGCCTTTGCTATCTTTCTTTTAGTCAAAGCAATGAACGCCCTTTCCAATCTGGGTCGGAAAAAAGACGAGCCGGAAGTACCTACAACTAAAGTATGTCCATACTGCTGCAGTGAGATCACTCTCAAAGCCACCCGCTGCCCGCATTGTACTTCCATTCTGGAAGAACCGGAAAACACAAAATAAATTTCTGGACAAAAAAACTACGCTTTGCAGCGTCCTGCCACAAAGCGTAGTTCTTTTTTATTTTGTATTCTTCACGATGATAGAATCAGCATCCTCTCCATCTGCTTCAATAGATATCATCGAACCAAGTTCTACCTCATCCAGGGAAATCTCGGTCTTTTCTCCACCGTCTTCCTTGTAGATCTTTGTATCACTGTCAATCTTGTAAGTCTTGCTTTCTCCCTGAGACTGGGAAGAATTCTGTCTTTTACCTGCCGGCGGGGTGCCATCCGGTTTTCCGCCAACTGCTCCGCCACTGACAGGGCCTTTCTTTTTATCATCACCCTGGATCGCCGGGCCGCTGGCAGGTCTTCCTTTACCAATGGCTCCACCACTGGCCGGGCCGTTCTGTCCCGGATCACCGGTCATTTCTTCAATCTGGATCTGCGTTTCCGAAATAGCCGTCAGCCTTCCGCTTGTCTTTGTGGTTCCATCAGAACTGCCACATGCTGTCAGTCCTGCACATGCCATGCATAGTAAAAGTCCTGTGTATAATTTATTCATTCCTGTCTTCTTCATATGGTAACCCTCCATTCCGGGGAATTAATGTCCACCCCTTTTCTTGTTTACGAGCACCATTCTACAAGATAAAAATGAATTGCCTGTGTTGTATTTGTGTCCAAATCATGAACCCATTAATACTGAGGTCTATACAGACTTTCCTTGCTAAAAACCGCTGTCGGCGTCTTCATAGAAGTTTGGATTTCTTTCTGATAATACCATGGATCTTCCGGATGCAGCGGATTTAATATCACATGGAACTGCTGCGCCGGGCTGCCTCCCTGGGCAAGTAAAAACGCTTTTTTGCCCTTGGCATTGACACACACATCTACTACCATGACTACCGAACCATTCTGTATCCACACATCTCCCGGCTTTATCTTACTTAACTTCACAGATTTGCAGTCTTTCAGCAGACTGCGGTATCCACTGGCCGGATATACTTTCTGCTGTAAAAACTTCACAAAATCCTCATAGGTACCGGCCTCCTGTCCTTCTTTTGCAAATTGTACCTGTGTTCCGGACACTGTAAATTTGATACGGTCATACTCTCCCTTGCTCCAGAAGTACTCTCCGTACATTCTCTGCACGGATGCGGTCTGCTGCTGGAGATTTACCTCTTCCATCGGAAGTTTCAACACAGCCACTGCCTCTCCCGAGACACTCTTGGTCCTTCCTGTATAATATTTGATCTTTGTCTTTTTATAAACCGAATAATCCCGCAGGTACTGTGCCAGTTCTTCCTCTTGGGCATCCTGCTCATACCCTTCCGGCAAAGCGACACGGTCTGCCAGGGTCTTTCCTGTTGTATCGATAAACTCATCGATGGAACTTCCACTGCTGACTCTTACCACGGCTCTTACCGCGCCACCGCTGGCTGTGTCTTCGTTGTCTTCCGGTGTGGCCTCGACTGCCACCTTCGTAGCCGGCTGCTGCGAATCGTCTTCTACCACCTCATCACTCCATGCCACGCCACGCCATACCGGGATCAAAAGAATCAATATAACAGCGGCCAGTGCCCCTGCCAAAATAACTGCCTGACGGCTGGTCATATGTCTGTTTCCCATTTTATCCTCCATCTTATACATGCAGTTTCTTCAAAAATGCTTTCGTTCGCTCATTCTTCGGATGATCGATGACTTCCTCCGGTGTACCGGTCTCAACTACCACACCTTCATCCATAAATACAACCCGGTCTGAAACCGCCCTGGCAAAATCAATCTCATGGGTCACGATCACCATTGTCATTTTTTCTGCCGCCAGCTGCTTCAACAGCCGCAGGATCTCCGCTGTGATCTCCGGATCCAGTGCGGAAGTAGGTTCATCAAAATACAGCATAGAAGGCTTCATGGCCAGCGCTCTGGCTATGGCCACACGCTGTTGCTGTCCACCGGACAACTCACACGGATAGGCCTCTTCTCTGCCTTCCAGCCCTACTTTTTTTAACAAAGTACGGACTTCCTCATACACCTCTTCTTTTTTTCTTTTTTGATTGATGATCGGTGCATCTGACACATTTTTCAACACATTAAAATGTGGGAACAGATTAAAATTCTGAAACACCAGGCCAAACTGTCCGCTGGCCCATCGGATATCTGCCTTACTTCCATACAGGGTATTTCCCTGTTCATCCATTTTTACTACTTCCCGGTCCTTGTAGGCAATACTCCCGCCATCGGCTGTCTCCAGGAAGGTGGCACATCTCAAAAGAGTAGATTTACCCGAGCCGGATGGCCCCAGGATTGATACCACTTCTCCCTGATCCACAGTCAGGTCAATACCATCCAAAACTACTTTATTGTCAAAACTCTTACGAATGTTTTTCAATTCTAAAATACTCATACATAACCTCCGTTTTTGCTGTTCTACTGATAATAATTAAACTTCTTTTCAACTTTTTCCATAATAAAGGCAATAACAAAGTTAAAAACATAATAGAACGCACCTGCTACAAACAACGGAAGTAATGACTTCTGCGCTGCTGAAAGCTGCTGTCCGATATAAAACATCTCTGTAAAGGAAACCACATATGCCAAAGAAGTATCTTTTACCAGCGTGATCACCTCATTGGTAACCGGCGGCAGCACTCTCTTCACCATCTGTGGGAAAAGGATGCGGAAATAAGTATGTCTTCTTCCATATCCAAGCAATGTAGCTGCTTCTCTCTGTCCCACCGGGATTCCCTGGAAACCGGAGCGGTAGATTTCTGCAAAGTACGCTGCATAGTTCAGTGAGAATCCAATAATCACCGCATAAAAACGATAGGAAAAGGAAAGTGGGATTCCAAACACATAATATGGTGCAAACAGCACAACCAAAAGCTGCAGCATCAACGGTGTTCCTCTCATGATGGATATATAAATCCTGGCAATCCACTGCAAAATACGGAAACGGGACATTCTGAGAACACAAAGCAGTAATCCCAGTGGCAGTGAGAATAACAAAGTCAACATAAAGATCGCCAGAGAGGCACCCATACCTTCGCCTAACTGTCCTATTGTCTTCCAGATACTGGAGGAAGATCCAGAACCTCCTGTTGTCTCTGATACTCCTGATCCCGTTGCCGTTACGGCAGCTGCCGACGCACTCTTTGCTCCTGAAGGTTTCAGACAGACACTATCTGTCAGTTTCCATTTTGCTGCGATCTGGGCAAATGTACCGTCTTCTACCATTTCATTTAAAGTAGTCTGCACTTCATCTCTCAGTTTTGTATTTCCTTTTTTAAAACCAATTCCATAATTTTCTGAAGATAAACGCTCTGAAAGCATTTCCAGTTTATCTTCTTTCCCTTCTAACTGATAATTAGCCACACCGATATCCAGCGCAATGGCATCTACCATACCGCTTTCCAGATTCATAATGGCTGTATTGTAATCTTTTACCTGCTGCAGTTCACCTAATGACGCCCGCAGTTTTTTATTTTCCTCGGTGGCATTCTCTCCTGTCAAGGCTGCCAGAGCAGAGGAATCTGTCTGTACAACCAGGATCTTTCCTGCAAGATCCGACAAGGAATGAATGGAAGAACCTTTTTTTACGAGTACCACCTGTGAATTGTCCACATAGGCTTCGGACCATGTATAATCATTCTCACGGCCATTCATGGTAAAACCGTTCCAGATACAGGAAATTGTTCCTGATGACAACTCTGCATCTTTCGCATCCCAGTTAATAGGTCTTTTGATCAGATTCCATCCTCTCCGCTGGCAAACCCCCTGTGCCAGATCCAGGTCAAATCCTACATATTCACCATTGTCCATATATCCATATGGCGGAAATTCTGCATCAAAACCTACTATAAAATCCTGTGCTGCCCGGGCCGTTACCGGGAAACTCATTCCCACTGCCAGTAAAAGCAGCATACATCCCACAATTATTTTTATTCTATGTGTCCAATTCTTCATCATTCCAATTTTAACCTTTCCTTAGGCGAGTATCGCATCCGCCAGTTTATTCATCGTTGCAACGGTGTCGTCTTTCATCGTAGAGCGAATCGTAACCACCGGTTCTACCACTTCACATTGTTTGAAGTTCTCTGCATAAGCTTTCATCTGCTTTGCAGCCATAGGCGCCCAGCTTCCATTTTCGATGAAACCGATCTTTCGCTTCTGATAGTTTTTAATCTTAAGATGATACAGAAAATCTTCCATTGGCGGGAACAGTGCCGCATCATAAGTAGCGGCTGCCAGGATCAGTTTGTCATAGCGGAACGCATCTTCTATGGCCTCTGCCATATCGTCCCTGCTCAGATCAAACACCGACACTTTCTGTCCTTTCTGCTCCAGGATCTCAGCCATTTTCTTAGCAGCTTCTGCCGTATTTCCGTGGATCGAAGCGTAAGCAATGGTAACCCCTTCATTTTCCGGTTCATAACTGGACCAGATCTGGTATTTTCCAATGTAATGTCCCAGATCTTCCTGAAGGATCGGTCCATGAAGGGGACAGATCTTCTCAATATCCAGTGCCGCTGCTTTTTTTAACAAAGCCTGTACCTGCATGCCGTATTTTCCAACAATATTCATGTAATAACGGCGCGCCTCACAGTCCCAGTCTTCCTCTGTATCCAAAGTTCCGAACTTTCCGAAACCATCCGCTGAAAACAGCACTTTTTCCCGGCTTTCATACTCTACCATAACCTCCGGCCAGTGAACCATCGGTGCCATGATAAAGGTAAGGGTATGAGTCCCTAATTCCAGTGTGTCTCCTTCTTTTACTTCCAATACACGGGATGAATAATCTGTCTCAAAAAACTGCGGCAGCATATTCTTTGTCTTTCCGTTGGTTACGATCTGAAGGTCTTTATACTTTTCACAGACAGCTGCTATATTGGCGGCATGATCCGGCTCCATATGGGATACCACCAGATAATCCGGCGTTCTTCCCTGCAGCTGCTCTTCCAGATTGGCAAACCACTGGCTGCTGACCCGCTGGTCTGCCGTATCCATAATAGCAATCTTATCATCCACGATCAGGTAGGAATTGTATGAAACCCCGTTTGGTACTTCATACTGGCTTTCAAATAAGTCTATATCGTGATCGTCACATCCAATGTAACGAATTGCTTTTGAAATGGTTACTTTGCTCATACAATTTCCTCCTTAACTGAGTTGTTTTTTTCTGAATCATGCAGTAATGTCTTGAACTCATCAAACGGTATCGGCCTGGAATAATAATAGCCCTGATGCCAGGTAGCATGGTATTTTTTCAGATAATCCAGCAATACCTTGTCCTCCACGCCTTCAATACAGGTCTCTTTTTTTGTATTTTGGGCAAAAGAGACAATCGACTGTACCATGGCCTGCTTCACTGGTTTTTCCTGGATGCCCCGGACAAATGACATATCGATCTTTAACTCGTCTACCGGCAGATCCAGTGCCAGAGCGAGAGAGGCATTTCCTGTTCCAAAGTCATCCATAGCCACTTTGATGCCCTTGGATTTAAAAAAGTCGATTTCCTGTTTCAGGAAATTAACATCCAGCTCACGACACCGCTCTGTCAATTCCATACATAACTGCTCTGGCTTTAATCCTGATTTTTTCAGCAGCCACAATACTGTTTCACGAAATTCTTTTCGCTCGATCTGGCCCGCTGAAATATTTACATTGACAAAGAAGTCCGGTTTTTCTTTTGAGATTTCTTTCAGATCCCTAAGTGCCTGTGAGATGATCCAGTTGCCCAGATCAAAGATACACGGATCCTCTTCCAGCCATTCAATAAACACTCCCGGCGGCACCACACCATATGGTTCCTTCTTCCAGCGAAGCAGTGCTTCCATGCCCCGTATCTCTCCGTCTTTCGTATCGGCGATGGGCTGATAGCAGAGGAAGAATCCCTCTCTCTTTTCAATGGCATCCCGGTGGATTACACTGATCAGTTCCAGATTGTCATGCATATCGCTGTCAATCTCATCGTTGTAGATAACCAGTTCTCCATGATGCTTATGTCTGGAATGATTCATGGCATAGGTCAGCCGGCTGCGGACGGCAATGGCATCCATAGTATAATTTTCCAGTATAAAAGCTCCTCCTGCAATCCGAAGTGGTACTTTTTTATCATTTATATAAAGTCTGTCCGACAGACTGTCCTGTATGAAATGGTATACTTTCTGTATCTGTTCTTTATTTTTCCGTTTGAATACCAGGGCAAACTTGGCCCCAGAAAGGCGGTACACAAATCCCTGGTCTGCCGCCGCACACCGCAGAAGATATGTTACTTCGGACAATACTCTGTTGGCATATTCCACTCCATACAAAACATTGATACGGCTGAACTGCTCAATTCCCACTTTTAAAATGGCTGCAGGGGTCTTTCTCTGTATCATATCATTGATATGTTCATCAAATACCTCTTCGCTGTAAAGACCGGTTACAGAGTCAATCTCATCCGATATACCATGATTTTCTGCCACCAGAACAAGCAAAGCAGGCTCTCCCTGTTCATCCTGGAAAATCTGTCCATAGGCAGAAAAAAGGCTGCAAGTGTATTTCCCTGTCATCAGACGATACTCAAATCGTTCATTCAGGTGCTTTCCCTGCATTCTGTCCGAAAATCCTTTCAAGTACTTGTCACGGTCATCCGGGTGCACTTTTACCGTAGATTTCTCCATGGCATAATCAAACACACCTTTTTCCAGTCCAAAAAAATCAACAACACGCTGAGACCACCAGGTCTGCTTGTTTTTCAAGTTCACAATCCCCACATAGGTTTTGGATGAAAGATTAGTTATGATATTTAAGATCCGCTCCTGATAGTCACCTAATCCACTCCAGAACTGCTCCTCTGTCATTCGCCTCACCTCTTTTTCCCTCTGTAATCTTTTTATTTACAGCAGCTCTTCTACAAAAGCTTCGTAATCCTGCATGGTAGTACAGTTTTGCGCGTAATCCACCAGCAGTTTTTTATTTTTCTGTGCCTCTTTTGTTTTCACACATTCACGGATCTTTGTCTCAAACACCCGTGTCCCCATCTGCTCTGCCACAGTTTCTAATTCTTCTTCTACTCTTCTTTCCAAATTGGAACGGCCTGAAAATTTCACCAGCAAAAGCCCTGCCACCTTCAAAGCCGGATTCTGTCTTCTCTGAACAGCCCGAATCGTATCATATAACTGATTCAGTCCCTGCATGGAATACGCATCCGCTGTCACTGGTATGATAACCTGATCTGCTGCGATCAGGCAGTTATATAAAATCACATTTAAGGAAGGCGCCGTATCAATCACCAGATAATCGTAACCATCTAACTCATCAATGGCGTCTTTGAGACGGTACAATCCCTCTACATCTCCGTCCAACATCTTCTCCGCCTTGCTTAACAATGGGTCAGATGCCACAATGTCTCCATTTTCCAACTGCTGGATTGCATCCTCGATGGGAAGTTTGTCTGAATCCACCATAACATCATACAAAGTGGCCTGATCCTCAATCACTGCCTGATATGTACTGGAACTGTTTCCCTGTGGATCCGCATCGATCAAGAGCGTTTTCCCTTTCTTCCCTAAAATTCCTGCCAGTGTGGTGGCTGTGGTAGTCTTGCCAATGCCGCCCTTCTGGTTCGCAACTACATAGGTAACTGCCATATCTTTTTCCTCCATTCTGAAATTCTCTGCCTGGTGGTAGGTCTGCTAAAAAGCAATCTCTCCGTTTATCTCTTTGTTCACCACATAAAAGACTTTCTCTTCTTCCGGTTTGATATATACATTTACCTCCGTAATGTCTGCTTCCGCCACTCCCTGTCGCAGGACATCTTCCTTGATCAGATCCATCAGATTCTGCTCTGAACGCTCTCTGCCCTGGTACTGTATCACGATGTTTTTCTTCGCTCTGGCAAAACCGCCAGCTTCTTTTTCCGCGCGCATGGCGCTGCATTTGCGTGCCATCTTCCGTCCTCCCTTATGTAAGTTGTATCGCCCCCTGTTCATGCAGGGCGGCATTTCTCATCCGATTTTTTCGCCATAGAGTAATTATAACACCGTTGGCGGTTTGTTGCAATCTTTTCAGGTGCGAGGCACATAATTAACGTGACACAAAAAAAGTTTGTCTGTAACGGAAAAATATGATTTTTCCCAATTACAAACAAACTTCTATTGGTTTATGCAGTCAAGGACTTTAATGATTGGTAAATAGTTACTGCTTAGAAGCTAATAAGGCTTCCAGTTCTTTGATCCTGGCATCTTTCTCGCGGGATACTCTTTCAGTGTCTTACAAGCCTTTTGAAATCGTTTTTAAGTTCCAGCCTTTCATAGAATAATTTATGCTCCGTGAGCGCTTTCGCTATGACAAAGACGCAGAAGCCGTGGCGTTGGGATTTTCACTTGTGTGTAGGATAGAATATCCTGATTGCGTTGTTTTAGAATTACTTAAAAGAAACCCACACACAAAAATGACTGCACTTTCTCCGGCTTTACTTAACACCTCTACATCAAATGCTTCTCATATTTTCCATGAATGGACATATTATCTTTTACCACAACAAAGGCATGCTCATCCACCATCTTGATCTCCCGCCTCAGATGTGCACACTCGTACTTGGACAATATTACGATTACCATATAGGTTCGTTCCTCCGTGTAGCCGCCCCGGGCCTCCCACCAGGTTGCATCACGGTGAAATTTCTGAACGATATAATCAATGATCTCTGTGGGTTCCTTTTTCGTAAAAATAACAACTTCTGAATTGATATTCTGGGTGTGAGTCCGGTCCGTCATCAACATGCTTACCACCGAATAGATAAGGCTGTACACAAAGGTCTGCACACCAAAAAGCAGGGCACATATCCCATATATAACCGTATTCACTGCCAGGGATACTTTCCCCACGCTGATTCCCTTGTACCGCCTGGTCAGACACATTCCCACAATATCCATGCCGCCGCTGGAACCGCCGGACTGCAGTGATATACCGATGCCGGCTCCCGCAAAAATCCCACCGATTATACTGGCCGCCAGTGCATCCTGGATCAGGGGCGTGGACGGGATAGGGATCAAACTCAAAAACAGCGTCTGGCTGAACACGCATACCAGTGTCCGGAAGAAAAACGGCCTCCCTATACAGATAAATGCCAATGCAAATAATGGAATATTTAACACCAGGTTGATCACGCCGGCAATATCCGTAGTGCCCGAAAACCAGTGCAGATACCGTACCAACACGGTCCGGATAAGCTGACTGATTCCCAGCACGCCTCCGTTATAAAGATCTGCCGGTACAATAAACAGATTGATCCCCACTGAAAATATGAGCATCCCCACGATTGCCCGTACATTGCGCTCCCAAAATTCTCTCCTTTTGTTCATCCAGATTCCTCCCGTAAAAAGCAACATAACTGTGCCTGTGTCATGCTTTTATTATAACGGATAGAACGCACTTATTCAATCATCAGTTGTCACACCGTATCCAATTATTTCCATTGACTTATCTAGAAATAATTGTTATCATAGCGATGGCGATATTACCATCGTTACTATCAAAAGTCTATCAGCGTTTACATCATTTGCTGATCACTTACAATCTGATATTTTATATCTAAAATCATAGTTTTGCGTAATCCAAGACAAAATTATTTTACTTTTTCATACAGTTATGCGTATACCTTTTTCTTGACCGTAATGCGCATAATGTGTATAATAACTAATGAAAGGGGTATGCTATTTAATGCGGGCACGAGAAGTTGAAAAAATGTTGCTCAAAGATGGTTGGTATTTTGTCAAACAAGTTGGCTCCCACAAACAATTTAAACATCCAACCAAAAAGGGGAAGGTTACTCTCCCCATACATCGAGGTGATATTGACCCTGGGACCGAAAAATCAATACTTAAACAGGCATGGCTTTAAAAGCCCTCTGCCCTTACAATCCAGCTCACTATTTTTTCGTTTTATCAAAGGAGGTTGTTTACATTGAAATTAATCTACCCTGCAATTTTTACACCTTGTGAGGAAAATCCCGGCTACACGGTTGTCGTGCCAGACTTACCTGGTTGTGTATCTGAAGGCAGTTCATTGATTGATGCAATCGAAATGGCCACAGATGCAGCCTGTGGATGGATTCTTGGCGAATTAGAAGATGGCAATGACATTCCAAAAGCCTCTCCTCAGACTCCATTAGATGCTGATTCAAATAGTTTTATAAATCTTTTACTGCTTGATATGGATTCATACTCAGAAAAGTATGGAAATAAATGTGTGCGGAAAAATATAACAATTCCTGCATGGCTTAATACTTACGGAGAGCGTCATCACTTAAACTTTTCAAAAATTCTGCAAGACTCTCTCCTCGCCATGGCCCAGAAGTGATCAGCCGCCCTACACCATCCCCTCAAAGTCAATCCTTTCATTTTGCAATTCCTCGGTAACTGCTGCCTTCTTTCAAAAACTTTTGTATTTGACAGACCATTTGATAACATTTTTACGAAAAAGCAGTAGCGTGATCCAGATCAGATACGATTTTTTTACAAGGTTCTGTCCGGATCACTGGTAATACTTGGCCTGCGCCTTCCACATTTCGTAGTATTTGCCGTCCGTATCCTGTAAAAGCTGTTCGTGGCTTCCCATCTGTATCAGCCGCCCCTCATGAAATACTGCGATCTTTTTGCAAAAGCGGCAGGATGACAGGCGGTGGGAAATATATATGGCTGTTTTTTTGTCCACGATTTTATCAAAGTTGCGGTAGATTTCATATTCTGCCATGGGATCCAGCGCAGCCGTCGGCTCATCTAACAGTACAAAAGGCGACTCTTTGTAAATGGCTCTGGCAATGGCTGTTTTCTGCAGTTCTCCGCCCGAAAACTCTACTCCATTTTCGTCGTATTGTTTCGTAACGAAAGTCTGAAGTCCCTCCGGCAGGTTTCTTACTCGCTCCCCCAGACCTGCTTTTTCCAGACATTCCATCACGCGTTCCGGATCCGGTTCCCCGCTGGCTGCCACATTTTCTCCCAGTGTATAGGGCAGAATATGAAAATCCTGAAACACAACGGAAAACAGCTGCCTGTATTCCCTCTGGTCGTATTTTTTGATATTCACACCATTTAGAAGAATTTCCCCTTCGGTCACATCATACAGGCGGCACAGCAGTTTGATCATGGTTGTTTTACCGGATCCATTCATGCCCACAACTGCCATTTTTTCTCCTACGGTCAGAGTCAGGCACAGATCCTTCAGCGCATATTTTTCACTGCCCGGATATTTAAAATACACATGCCGGAATTCAATCTGGTATTCATTATCACTGCGCTTTTCCACCGGAATCGTTCCATCGTGCATTTGTTTTTCCAGTTCCAGATAATCCAATGTGGGACACTGCTGTTTTACCTTGTAAGTTAATTCTATGGCTGATACCACACACCCCAGCACACCGTTAAACAGCCGGGTCATTCCTCCTGCAAAAGCCACCAGATTTCCTACCGTTAGTTTCCCTGCCATGGTCATCATCGTCACAAGGATGTATGCTCCCGGTTGCAGCAGCGAAAATACCGCTGTTCTCAGTGCTTCATCCATTCCCCGGGTCTTTGCCATATCTTCTAACTGTTTTTGATTGGATTTAGAAAAAGCAGCCTCCAGATTCCATCGCCGCATCAGATCAAATCCCTGGTAGATCTTTATATCCTTTACATTCTGATAGTTAAACCACCCACCTGTCACATTGGACCACAAAAAATGTACGGACTCTGCCACATCTTTATCTTTCATACGCAGTTGTTTGTAGTCTTCCATTTTCTTTGTCCAGGGTATCCTCACTTTGCAAAGCAGCAGGATCAAGCCCGTCATAACGAGAAATACCAGTGTCATCCATCCTGTTATATGATGGATCATGTAAACCAGTACCGGCCAGGTCAGTACAAGGGCTGCCACTCCGCTGCATATCTGATAAAGAATATCATTGATACAAAGAATCGGTGTATTGATGCCCCATCCCCAGTTTCTGTCCCGTTCCATCTGTTCCTTGAGTCTGCGCGCTTCCGGGCTGTCCACCCGGGAATAATCCATATGGACGACCTTTTCTTCTCTCATGGATTCGTACATATTGTATATGTAATCCCTGCGCACCTCACAGCGGTTCCACACCGTACTGGCCACAAAATTCAAAATAAGAGCCGCTCCCAGAATGAGGCTGACGGTCACGACCAACTGGCGAAAACTTTTCCCGTCTGCCATGCCATCCAACACATACGAAGACAGATACAAAAGCATACATGGTACCAGCGCATTGATCACATGAGTCACCATCACCCAGTGAAAATAATGTCTGTCTATTTTTTGGATTACTCGGAGAACCCGTTTAATGTTGCTCCAGTTTTCTTTTATCTTATTCATCCGCTTTCTCACCGCCTTCCTCATAATACCTGCTCTGGACATTAAATAGTTCCGCATATCGTCCCTGTTTCGCCATCAATTCCTCATGGGTACCGCTCTCCAGAATTTCTCCCTGTTCCAGCAAAAGGATACGGTCAGAAAAACGGGTGCTGGCAAACCGGTGGGAAATAAACAGCGCCGTTTTTCCCTGGGTGTATCTGGCATAATCATCGTAGATCTCACTCTCTGCAATGGGATCCAGGGCTGCTGTGGGCTCATCTAAAACCAGTACCGGCGCATCTTTGTAAAGTGCTCTGGCAAGCATCAGCCGCTGCTTTTGTCCCCCGGAAAAATCCACACCTTTCGTACTTACATACCTTGTTACAAACCGGTCCAAGGTTATGTTCTTTTCTTCCAGTACATTTTTCATCCCCGCTTTTTCCAGTGCCTCCCACACTTTCTTCTCATCCAGTTTTTCCAGACGCTGCAAGGCAATGTTTTCCCCCAGATAAACCGGCATCATAAAATGCTCCTGAAACACCACGGAAAATAATCGATAGATTTCTTTTTTGGCAAATTGCCCGGCAGGAATCCCATTGTACAAAATCTCGCCCTCATCCGGCTCGTAAATTCCTGTAAGCAGTTTTACAATGGTACTTTTTCCTGCTCCATTGACACCTACCAGGGCCACCCTCTCTCCCGCTTCCAGTTTCATGTTAAAGTGGGTCAGCACCGGATGGCGGTAACTGCTGCCGTTCTTCATGGTTTTGTAGGAATAACTTACATTCTTAAATTCTATGGAAATGGGAAATGTGAGTTTTTCTATGCTGTGTCCCTGTTCCATTTCCTCATCCGGCTGTTCCAGGTAAGTCCTCACATGGTTCATGCCGTCTTTTCCCTTTCTTAACATCATCCAATTGTCCACAAGGGATTCCACAAAGGCAGAAAATCCGGTAACTGCCCCGAACAAAAGGACGAATTCACTCAAAGTAATAGTCCCCTTGGTTACCTGATATACCAAGAATACATACGCCGCCATATCTCTTATAAATGCCGTCACAAATCTTAGTTTTTCCACCATGGATACCCTTTTTCGGATCCACATCTCCAGTTCTCTCATCTTTTGCACAATATCGTTGCGGCGGTTTACCAGCCAGGAATTCATGGCAAACATCCGCACATCTTTGGCCTGTGCCGGATCTCCCATGGAATTCCCTACACAGCAGTATTTTCGATACAGCGTTCCCTCTTTTTCCCGGACAGATTCGTAGACCTTTGTAATATAGATCCCGCTGGCCGTGTCAGCCAGGGACAAAAGGATGATCGCCGCTAACATCCATACGCTTAACTGGCCGATTACTGCTGAATAAAGCCCAAAACACACCAGATTCGTCAGCAAGGCAAGGGACTCATGAAACAAGACAGAAGGCGCCGCTCCATCTCCTCTCAGAATATCTTCTGTTGCTTTCAGATACTCATTCAACGCCTCTCCCTGCTCTCCCTTCTCATACGGGATCCTGAGACTTTTATCAAACAGCAGGCCTAACACAGCACTCCGCACCTCATTTATATACAGATAATGGGTTCCCTGCATCCCTGTCTGTATCACACGGACCAGACCGCCCATTCCCAAAAACAGGCAAAATGAAAGCCATGTAACATTGCCGTTTCCCAAGACCATATCCACAGCGATTTTCGGGATAAAAATACTAAACACCGGGCTGATACAGCGGCACACAAAATCCACCACCGCCATCCAAAGCGCCTTCGGTTCATATTCCTTTGTAAGTTTCAGCATATAAAAGACATTACCTGCAATTGAATATTGTTTCTTTTCCATTCTTCTTCCTTTCCGACCACTTTTTATTGGCATGATTGTAGCACATTTTTCCCTGAAAATAAAAAATCGTGCACGAGTGGTCGGTCTCATGCACGAATTGTATCTATTAGAGGAAGCATAACTTCCGTGGCAAACACACCTTCTTCATCCTGCCGGTTTAAGTATCCCTCATATTTTTCCACCATTTTATCTACACGCAGCAAACCAAACCCATGGTATTTTTCATTTTTTGTAGTGCGGTAGATCTTTCCGGTTCTGATCAGTTTCTGACAGGAGGAATTCATAATGTATAAATACAGCTGTCCTTTCAAAATATCAATATAAACCCGGATAAAACGGTCTTTTTTGTCCGGGATCTGCTGGCAGGCCTCTATGGCATTGTCCATCAGGTTGCCCAGGATGATACTAAGATCCACTTCCGAAATGGAGTTTCCCAGGTCAGCCGGCACGATCGCCTTGGCTTTTACTTGTATATCCTGATGTTTGGCCAGTGAGATCTTACTGTTTAAAATCGCATCGATCACTACATTCCCTGTCTTGATAACCGTGTCAACGGTGTTTAAATCCACTTCAAGTTCCGACAGGTATTGTGACAGTTTTTCGTACTGTCCCATCTGGAGATAGGCCTTCATGGTCTGAATATGATTGCGGTAATCATGCCGCCATCCCCTTGTCTGCCGGTACATATTTTCCACTTCTTCGTAGTGTTTTTCCATCAGACTGTTCTGGTACTCTGATATTTTCCGATTCATTCGTTTAGTAAAAATCATAGTCTACTCTCTCTTGCACTTTTATAATAATGGATAAAAGCGTCATTTACTTTGGCATACATCTGCCTGCTTACCGGCACCTGCTGCCTGTTATCCAGGGTTAATGTTGTCTTTTCTATGTGGTGTATATGCAGCAGACTGCACAAATAAGACCGATGGCATTTCACAAAAAGGTCCGGCGGCAGTCTCCGGCTGACTTCTGTCATACTCTCCCGAATCCGGTACACCTGCCACTGTTGTCCTTCCTCCACAGTCAAAAGACAGTCGTGCCCCTGGGCTTCCACCATAAAGATATCCCTCTCATCAAAACGGTACACACCGTTCTCCCCTTTGAATGTAAGGCACTGTTTCGTCTTTCTTTTTTCCCTGACCCGTTCCAGGCACTCTCTCAGTTTTTTGTCATCGATGGGTTTGAGAAGATAGTGCAGCGCCTCCACCTCATATCCCACCGACATCCATTCCGCCACTCCTGTGGTAAAAACCAGGGCCGTGTTCCTGTCCTTTTCTCGTATTTTTCTGGCCATGGCAACGCCATCCATCTGCCCCATCTGGATATCGATAAATAAAACATCAAAGGATGGCTGGTCCTCCCAATCAAACAAAAATGCCTCTGCGCTGTCATATTCACAAATGGAAACAGGCTCTTTGGTATCAAGCCCCCATTTTCTTATCTCCTCGCATAATAACATGCGGTGAGACATTTCATCTTCTATTACGGCTGCCTTCACGGCGCACCTCCCTGCTGTTGCTGTGTTTTGGTGAGAAACTATCTGACTGCCACCCCAATATCTCCTTGTCCCATGCCGGAAATGTCAACTTTCCCTCTAGAGCAAACATAATACTGCTCCTTTGTATTTTAGGTTAAAAAATATGGGAAGACTACGCTTCCCATTCGTTAATGTTCATCTCTTACGGATCGATCACCGCAGGTTAATGGAGACCTCTCTATAATTAGAATATGACAATTAACAAGCTGTGTCAACTGCATATTACACTTTTATTTTTTCCTTTTTCTTCGTTTGTATTTATTACAAAAATTTCTTCAAACCTACCATACATCACTTGGAAGTTTCACACCTTCCCTTTTCAGCCTAATACATTCCACCCCATCTCTATATCCACTCTGGTAAAAAATCAACCCCGTTCCTTCTTCCCAAATAAAAGTCTCCCAATACCCCGAATGCTGTGGATATTGATAGTAGCCACCATAACGCAGTCTCTTTTGGGGCGAATCTTGAATCTTTTTTAAGTACTGATGCCAGTCTATCTTATCGTGTTTTAATTTATCTTTATATGTCTTTTTCTGCCAAATAATTGCACTATACTTTGGGATCTCACTGGTCTTTATGATTCTATTTAACGTTTTCTTCGACAGCGTCCAAACATTTCCTTGCGCCTCGTAATCGTTATTTTCCCATATACGAATTATCTTGTTTTTTTGCACATAAAAATAACCAAGGCTAAGTCTTTTTGTGGGGATCTTAAGATCTGATGCCTGTTCAATCTTCAAGTGATAAAGAATACCTTTTTTTAGTTTTGCAACCTTTATAAAATTCATTTTTGTTTTATACTCCAAAGCCGGAATATCTCCCCATTCATCATAAAAACCTGCCCTCGCATCAAATTTAACTTTACCACTTTCTTGCATATTCCAATACGAATTGATACCTGTTGGTAAAGTCTCAGTTTTTCCCTGAGACTGTTTTGTCCTTGGCTTTTTTGTTACCTGTGGTTTTGTTGTTTTCAATTTTGTTTCTTGTGACTTTGTGTCCATCGTTGGTTTTGCTTCGACCTTTTTTTCACTCTTTTCAACACTATAATTATCAATCAATGGAGAAATTCTGCTATGAACATAGACTATCACCGCAAGTAAAATTACAATTCCTACCGTTGTTAAAATAACTTTCTTATTGTACATAATGCATACTCCTTTATATAAATTAACTATTTAACCTTGCGGTTGTTATGACTGTCGAAGGTAGTATCATCAATCACGAACAATCACCAAATTTCCTTCTCTTCGTTTATGTCGAAACATCGAATTCTGACGAAATTTTCACAAAGTTGTTCAATCAAACACTGATCTTCCCCTATTCTTACTATAATTAAATCCTTGTTTTGGTTATATAATGAATACACATGCTTATTTAATTCTATGGATTTTCTGATTGAAGCTTCTAATTGTTTTTCATTTAATTCAATAGGGAAATACATAAATTTGCATTTTTCATTATCTGTTTCAATCCATAACTCATTTTTATTTAAAAAAATACCAGTAATTTCTGAAAATGACGCAGCATCTTTCAACTGTTTTTCTTCCAGCAAGCAATAATTGCTATTTGTCTCAAAATCATAACACCATATATCCCATGATTGTGTATTAATCCTCTCTTTTTTTATTCCAGTATAATATATCCTATTATCCGAACAAAATAGCACAATACTCCATTTTATCGATGTAGCTGTATCAGCAATCTTTTTCACTTTTCCCGAACCAATTTTATGAAGATATATGTTTTTAGGATAATTATTCACGCCAGTATTTTTTGATAACACTATCATACCATTAACATTTTTATCTCCTAATTCTGTACTATGAATAATAAAACTATCTGGCTGACTATAAGATTCTTTTTTTCGTTCATCATTTATTGAAATCTTTTTCTGAAGATTGCGATTATATTCTTTATAACGCCACCCCTCTTTGTAACCTATATAGTCATCGTCTGCATACAATACTTTAATTACATTTGATGTCCTAAAAAGCAGTCTTTTTTTTGTAGTTAGGACAGACTCCTTTTTATTATGTTCTAACGGAATCACCCATAACTCACATTTACAATTCTTGTCTAATATATAAAATATCTCCTTATTCGTAACATATGCAACCCCTAACATAGTTATTTTCTTATCTTTACTCATTAACCTATATGTTTTTTTAATCTTTCCTTTTAATGTTAACTGCTGGACAACATACCCATCTTCTTCACAAATACGATAGGCATTATATTGATTATGCATATTATTAAGAGCAGTGATAATTTCCTTTTTTTCGTTTGAAACGGCAATTTTATTTTCATTTAACACATGATTCTCATCCTTCATACTACAGCTACATAATGTAATCGTTACTATAACTAACATAATTAGATATTTCTTTACTTTGCTCATGTTATAATCCTCTTTCTTTAATCGGCTCTTTTCCAGTAATAATATCATCCGTCATCATACTATACATACCAATGCAACCAAGCATGTCATATGTGTAGGCTGCCGCTTTATTGTGGTACTGTGTATGTTTTCCCGCCGCGAGCAACTTACTCCAGATTAGATGTTTCTATAACCGCATCTGCAATCTTTAGGCAATCATTATTTTTATCATATTCCATATAAGCATACGCTATAGCAATAGCATTCCATCTACCTATACGAATATAATATTTTAATCTAATCCTCTTTTCTCCATTAGAACTTACGTGTACCTGAATCCCTTCATACTCATCTAATGGTCCCATTTGTATTTTTACATCGTTTCCATTTTTTTTCAGTTTTCCCTTTTGGTAAACTCTACAATCTTGCATTATATCATCCATTTTGTCTTTCGGTGCCTTATCAATTTCAAAATTCTCTTTTTTATAACCAGAATCTAATATAGAAAAAGTGGTACTGTATCCAATTCTTTTACATTCAAGTACAGCTCGATAATTGTCGATAAGATACCCAGAAAAATATTTTATCTGTTTTCCTACATGATCAGCATCAGCCTTCTTTGGATTTGCATAAATGGATTTAAAAACGTCATTACCCTTGTCATATCGTATAACTTCACATGCTGTGCCGGTTTTCCCATTTATTACATTTGAAACGATAATCTCCTGCCTGCCATCACCTGTAATATCCGCTAACTGAAGCATAGGCCTGCGTACCCATGAAAAAAGCAAATTAGTCTTATAAATATATTTTTTGTGATTTAGATAATCTAATACAACTATGTAATTGTCTGAATCTATAGATTTAATTTGATTACTAACCACAAGAATTAAACAATTTCCATTGCTTTTTTTCTTTTTTGAATCCGTCGCATTCATCCCTCCTTTTGAACTCACTTGTATACACGAAGATTCATTATTTTCAGTAATATATCCAATATCATAGGCTGTTAATTTCAATTTCTTATCAAAGCCTAAAAAAGACAAATCTATTAAACATTCATTCTGTTCTTCCTTCAAATAAGGCAAAATCATTGTTCTATGATTTTTTGTCTCAAGTGGATTAAGAATAATAGGTTCCTCTTTTCCAGTGGTGTCTATTAGCAATTTGCCAACAATATTACCTGTTTTTTGTTTCTCAATATTACTTGTTTTTTGTTTCTCAATATTCCTTGTTTGATGTATTTTTATAAAGGAAAAGAATCCAACAAGTATAATTGCACTAAATAGCACCAATTTAATTCGTTTTAGCCTCATACAATCCCCTTTACTCTCTTTAATTTTTGCATTTCTTCAATAATTTCTTTTCCGAAATCAATGTATATTAAAAACTTTATAACTACAATCACTTGAATCCACATCATAAAATAATGTTCTTTGCAAAACTCCACAAAGTTGTTCACAATCATCTGGTAAAATAAAATCATGTAGTACTTTACCATTATTATATTCACAAAGATGCAGCTTATATTGTCCCTTATCCTCATCTATCCATTCCATATAAGAATAGTAAATTGCATCTTTACAAAATACCCTTTGCATATTAGTTTGGCCACTTGATAATTTAGATACCAAAACATCTTTTCTATTTTTTGTATACATATATAATTTATCATCGCATATGTAATAAAGAACATTTTTGTGAACAAACACCTCTTGATATTGTTTTATATCTTTAGCATCTTTTTCTCTAATAACTTCTCTCTTTTTAGTAGTAAAATCATAACGATATATTCCACTATGTTGACTATTTATATATATTAGAGCGTTGTCAAAAAAGCAATCTACTCTCGCATCACCAATATCTATATATTGCAATTTCTTATTTATCACATCAAAATAGAATCTGCCTTCCTCTGTTAAAAAATACATTTTGTTATTATAAATTCGCATTCCATAAATAAAGGGACGCAAATATTTCTCTTTTTTTGTTTTAGTCAACTCCCCCTCTATCATGCTAATAGAAAGAACTTTCTTTTTTTCACAGCCATCAACGTTCATAACATATACTTTCTTTCCATTCGGAGTATAAAACAAATCATTTTTATTCAAATATAACCATGCCAATCTTTGTTGTTTTTTTTCCCATCTTAAAATAAATGTTTTTTTGCAATCCACTTTATTTATACGAACAATTCCTTCTATTGTTGTATAAAATATATATTTTTCATTTTCAATGATTGAACTACTCCATTCATCCCCAATACCAGAATAAAAATCATATACTTGTTTATTCTGCCAAGCAATATTCTTTGACATAGTCGTCACATTTTCCTGATTAGTATTTATTTTTTCTGAATCATGCGAAACTGAGGCATCATACTTGCTACAGCCATTTAATGAACACAAGAAAACAAGCATAATCATTATTGGTTTATTTATTCTCATAAAATACAATTCTCCTCTCTTTTAGCAGTCTTTTTGTTCTGGCAATTCTTTCCCTTATAAGAATTTGCATAAAATCCTTTATAATAAGATTCATAATAATAACGGTAATCATCCTTTAAATCCCAATTACCCAAAAATAAATAGTTATCTTTCCATGCTTTTGTTGTCACATCCACATAGCAAACCTTTTTCCAGCTCATCTTCTTCCTCTATCAATTATACTTGAAACTTTTTTGTGCCCGCTTCGAAACATATCTTTTATCCCAAAGCTCAACAGTGTTTTTTCCAGCTGCTGTCCAGGAACAACTATACGCAACGAGTCCAATATTCTTTTTAAATGAAACAGTATATATGCTAAGTACATCTGAAAAATCTTTCTTTACAGTCCATGTATTATACTGTCTAACATCTTTCTTTTTCCCATAAATCAACATTCGCTCATGTTCACCAGATTCTTCCTCCGATAAAACATCTTTCATTTAATCCTCCATTCCGAAGCGCAGCGGAGGAGGCACGAGCAAAAAGCAGCGTAGCTGTTTTTGCTCTGTGCATCAATACTATTTGTGGCGCTTCAGCACAAATAGTGGTGTGAAAAACAAGTGCATCGGCATTATTTTTCACACTATCACTCCTTCAAACTTCAATACAACAAATAAAAATTTAATACGTAAAACACACTTACTAAACACCTATTTCCTCACACAACCTTCCAATAAAGATTGCCACTTATTCCCTTTCTTACGCAATCATTAACTTTCAAATTATAT
>QWCN01000921.1_pt1 | contig 49790 bp, 53 predicted proteins | sample 1972711 | NCBI WGS metagenome assembly QWCN01 (sample SAMN09866707, study PRJNA288562) | Human gut metagenome isolate term1_stool, whole genome shotgun sequencing... | isolation source: gut | host: Homo sapiens | place: USA: California
CACTGAATATTTTAGAGGGAATACTGATTCCACATCAATATCCCCCTTAATAATTTAGAGCGAATTTCGCTAAAGCACTCGATTATTTAGAGCGCCAAAGGTTTTAGTTTCAATCACGTAGCTTTTTTCTTTGTTATTTAATTGTATACATACACATTTTTACCTAAAAAATCATAGTATTTATTTTCAGGATATTTTTGAGTAACTAAATAGTAATTCGTTGATGTCAGTTGACGAGCCATATCTTCAATTCTTACATAAAAGATCTTACCATCATCCAATTCCAATTTACACTTTGTTTGATCTTTATCATTGGGTTCAAAAACGATACTTGAAATCTGATTTTTGATAACTGATGGCAATTGTTTGTATTCTTTAATAAATTGTTTTAAATGTTTTTCATCAAAATTTATAGCTTGTGGATATCTTTGAACATAAGAAAGCTTTTCTTGCTTTGTATCCTTTTCCATAACCCCATCTTCATCAACAATATAAAGTATATTATCGATATAACTATAAAGCATCGCATTATTTTCTTGAACAGTAATTTTCACATTTCCTAACAAATCTTTTTTTACAGTTGCTTTTTTTATAAAAAGCATTTGTTCAATTTCTTTTTTCACTTGATTCTTATTTACTTTAAAGAAATATGTTTCTTTTGATTTAATTGAAATATGTTCAATAATATTTTCTTGATTCGTCAGATGACATCCACTCACTGAAATCTTCTTCACTTTGCTTGCATTCCCTGTCATAAAAATAATACAAGCAATGATTATTAAAACAATCAAGACAAAGCATCTTCTTCTCTTTTGCTTTTTCTTTTTTATTTTCTTTTGCATGTTTTTTACTTGATTAACATCATGCTCATTGTACATATACGTAGCCATTTTATAACTCCCAGTTAATAAAACGTACTTCAGGTTTTAATAAAACACCTGATTGTTCTTGTACTGTTTTTTGAACATAAAATATTAAATCATAAATATCTTTAGCAGAAGCATAACCATTATTGACAATAAAATTAGAATGCTTAGGTGATACTTGCGCACCCCCAATTTCATAACCTCTAAGTTTGGCATCGTCTATCAATTTCCAAGCCGCATTTCCTTCGGGATTTCTAAAAACACTTCCTGCACTTGGTTTATTCCATGGCTGTGACGACATACGTCTTTCTTTTCTCTTATCTAATTTTTCATTGATTTCTTCAACACTTTTGTTTTCTAATTCAAAAGTTGCTTCCAAAACGATCCATTTAGGATGGTCTTGAATAATGGAATGTCTATATGAAAATTCCATTTCTTCTTTCGTAAGTGTTACAACCCTTAAATTTTCATTTAATACTTTCACAGATTTCACAACTTCACTTAAACATGATTTATAAGCACCGGCATTCATAAAAATACCTCCACCGATATTTCCCGGAATACCTCCCATAAATTCAAAGCCACTTAAACCAACTTTTGCACAATCATAAGCAAGTTTAATCATCGCAACACCACTTTGTGCCACAACTTCACTTCCATTGATTGAATAATGATTCATATTCTCTAATGAAATAATAATTCCTTCAAAACTTTTATCTGAAAATAATAAATTAGATCCTCTACCAATAACAAAAAGTTGAATTCTATGTTTTCGACAATATTTAATAATAGAAATAAGTCCTTCTACATCTTTTACTTTAATAAATAATCTTGCTGGACCTCCTACACGATATGTTGTGTGTTTATAAAGAGGTTCATCTTTTAAAATTGTTCCTACATTAAGTTCTAAAAGTTCTTGATAATATTTTTCAAATTTCATAATTATTTTCCTAACATATCCACAATCACTCGATACATATCTTCAAGAGCGTTTGGTTTTCCTAATTTTTGTGCGTTTTCTTTTAAAACATTTAAACGACTTTCATCATTAATAATTGCATCAATTGTAGAAATCAATTTTTCACCTGTTAAATCCTTTTCTAAAATCATATCTGCCGCTTGATTATTGACAAGTTCCCTAGCATTATATTCTTGATGATTTGCAGAGACATAAGGACTTGGAATCAAGATTGCTGGAACGCCTAAAGCGGTTAATTCAGCAAGGGTACTTGCACCCGCACGAGAAACGATTAAATCAGTAATATGCATTAAGGATGGCATATCATTTACATAAGGAACAATATGCACATTTTCATTTTCATAAGCTTTCATTGATTCATAATAAGGTTTTCCTGATACATAAACCACTTGATAATCTTTTCCTTTAAATTGATCCATGCATTCTTTCATTGTTTGGTTCACTGTTTGTGATCCTAATGACCCCATAACAATTGTAACAACCTTTTTTTGACGATCTAAATGGTATTCATCGTAGACATCCTTAGGTTGTTCATGAACAATCACACTGGCACGAGGATTTCCCAAAAGAAGGGTTTTTTCTTTTGGAAATTCTTGATAAGCTTTTTGATAACAACAAACAATTTGATCTACTTTTTTAATTAAAATCTTATTTGTAAGACCAATAATTGAATTTTGTTCATGGATCATGGTTTTGATTTTTAAACCAAAGGCAGCTTGAACAGCTGAAGCACTTGGGTAGCCCCCAAAACCAACAACAATATCAGGATTAAATTTCTTAATTGTTTTTTTTGCATGTCCAATAGAGCATACAAATAATAAAGCAGCATGCGCTTTCTTTAAAGGATTTCCAACAAGTCCTTTAACATTAAGTCCTACATAATCATAACCAAGTTGTGGAACAACTTGTGATTCTAAACGATCTTTTGTCCCAATGAATAGGAACTGAGAATCAGGTTCTTGTTTTTTTATATATTCAACTAAGGCAAGAGCAGGATAAAGATGCCCTCCTGTTCCTCCCGCAGCAACGACGACTTTCATTTCATTTCACTCCTTATTCTTATTCTTAATTATACTCTAATTTTTTAGAATATGAAATAACTACAGTGCATTAAATAGTGCCACTATTTTCTAAAAAAATCAAGATTGAAATAAAAATTTCCAAATATTTCTATTTGGAAATTATTTATGTATTACAAAGCTGACACCATCTTTTCTATTAAGTGCTTCTACTTTAAAGCCATACATTGTTACTGTCTTATAAACAATAGATAATCCTAAACCAAATTGTCCTTTATGTCCAATTTCATAAGGTTGAAATAATGACTCAGGATTTGAATTATCAATGGGCTCTCCATCGTTAAAGATTTCTAAATATTGATTTTTTAAAATAACTTTGATTGTATGATTTACATAACGCGAAGCATTTTCAATAATATTTTCAATACAAATACGCCAATATTCTTCATCACCTTTAAAATAAGTATCTTGAAGTTCAGTAATAATTTCAATATCTGGATGCATTGCATTTAACTGATAAACAATATGTTCGATAAGTTCTTTCATAGAACATACTTCATCACCAACCTGCCCACTTAAATAATCCAATCGATTTAAATAAAGTAAACTTCTTACTTTCTTTTCCAAGCGGTTCGTATTCTCCAAAATAACATCAACGGAAGAATCTTTATCTCCATAAGGATAAACATCATCTTTGATACTTTGTGCATAGGTTTGAATTAAAGCAATTGGTGTCTTCAAATCATGAGAAATATTATGAATCATTTCTTCTTTAATTTCATTTTGTTTATCAATTTCTTCTTTCATCTCAATAAGTGAAGAAGAAACGATACCTATTTCATCTCGTCGATCAATATGTAATGTACTTTCTTTATCTTCTTTAATATCATCAATATAATTCTTAATAAGCTTTAATGGTTTTATTAAAGAAGAAACCCAAATAAATAAAACAAGGGCAATAACGAATAGAGCACCATAAAAAATATTAATAACTTGTCCTTTCAAACTATTAATAAGTGTTTTTGAATACTCGCTATAAACGATTGAAATAATATAATTGTCACTGTCTGCCCTAGCAATTTGATAATAGATTGTTTTATCATTCATTTTTACTTTTGCTTGAAGTTTCTTTTTATTTTTTTTGATTACCTTTAAAAGATCATCTTGAAAAGCATAATCTAATACTTGAAATTTCTTAGCTGATATTTTTTGAGAAGAACGTAACGTATCTTCACTAACACAATAAGTAAAATGATATATTTGTTTTTCAGAATCTAATGCATCTGGCGAAAAATCATAAGAATAGAAATCATTTTGTGAACGCGTTAAAACATCATACATTTCATTATCCATAATATGTGTGAGGTTATTATCAATCAAAGGCAATAGTATCGCTAGAATACTTATTGCGATGATTGAAAATATAATAATAAGCTGCTTTTGTAACGAATATTTTGTAAGCATTAATCTAAACGATAGCCAAAGCCATAAATTGTACGAATGTTAATTTCTGGCATTTTTTTACGTAAACGACGAAGTGTATCGTCTACTACACGATCACTCCCAAAGTAATTTTCATCCCACACTTTTGATAAAACTTGTTCACGAGAAATCGCAAGTCCTTTATTATTTAAAAAATACACAAGTAAATCATATTCTTTTGTTGTTAAAATAACTTCATTATTATGATAGAATACACGTCTTTTTTCTAAATCAACATCATAACCATCTATTTGTATTTTTGATGGATTATCATAAGCTCTTTTTAATAAATTATTAATTCTTAAAATAACTTCTTTAATATTAAAAGGCTTTGTAATATAATCATCCGATCCTTTTTCTAAACCAATAATACGATCGAACTCTTGGTCTCTTGCCGACATAAAGATAATTGGCATTTTAGGCTTTGATGCTTTAATTTCATTAAACAATTCAAAACCACTAGCCTTATCCAACATAATATCTATCAGCCATAAATGGACATCATCATCTTTATGAAGTAAAGCTTCATCATACGTATAAAAAGAACAAACACTATATCCTTCTTTTTCTAAATAGGTTCTTACTAAATCATTTAAATTCTTTTCATCATCTATAATATTAATCTTAAATAACATTTTTTCTTCACCCCATCTTTATTCATACCATTTTTATTATGTCCATTATATAGAAAATATTGCCATAATCTATGGCAATATTTTGTGAGAATATGTGATTTTAGTGTTTGATAATAAATCCTTGTTCTCTCATTTTTGAGATAATATAATCAACAGATTCTAAACACTTTTCGTTTGTATTTGCTTCAACCATAACACGTACAACTGGTTCAGTTCCAGATTCACGTACTAAAACACGTCCTTCATCACCTAATTTTGCTTCAACTTCTTTAATTGCTTCTTGCACTTTAGGATCATTTTGTGCTTCTTTTTTATCTCTAACGTAAACATTTTTCATTAATTGAGGATAGATAGTCACTGGTTCTACTAATTGAGCAAGTGTTTTCTTGCTTTCAATAACAGCTTCCATGATTTTTAATGATGTTAAAATACCATCGCCTGTTGTTGCATGTTTAGAGAAAATGATATGTCCTGATTGTTCTCCACCAATACAATGACCATTTTTTACCATGTTTTCATTAACATATTTATCTCCAACAGCTGTTTTTTCGTATTTAATACCTTCTTTATCTAATGCTTTATATAAACCTAAGTTAGACATAATTGTTGTAACAATTGTATTGTTTGATAATTCACCATGCTCTTTTAAGTATTTACCACAAACATAAAGAATTAAATCACCATCGATTACACGACCAAATTCATCAACAGCTAAACAACGATCAGCATCTCCATCATAAGCAAAACCAATATCTAAACCTTTTGATTTTACAAGTTCTTGTAAAGATTCAATATGAGTTGATCCACAGTTTGTATTAATATTTAAACCATCTGGTTCACTATGAATCACATAAGTCTTTGCACCTAAAGCATCAAAAACACTTTTTGCAAGATTAGAGCTTGCCCCATTAGCACAATCTAATCCAACTCGAATATTTTTAAAAGCACGTGTAGGAATAGACATCAAATATCCCAAATATCTATTTCTTCCAACTGAGTAATCTGTTGCACAACCAATTCCATCTTTTGTTGCAAAAGGAATTTCATCAACTTCACCATCAATATATTTTTCAATTAAGTCTTCAACTTTAGCATCCATTTTATGACCATTAGCATCTAAAACTTTGATTCCATTATCATAATAAGGATTGTGTGAAGCAGATATCATGATTCCACAATCAAATCCATCAGTTCTTGTAATGTAAGCAACACTTGGTGTTGTTGTTACGTGCATTAAGGAAACATCAGCACCACTTGCTGTAAGTCCAGCAACAAGAGCATATTCAAGCATATATGAACTTCTTCTTGTATCTTTCCCAATAACAACTTGTGCATGGTCTTTATTTCGACCAAAATACCAACCTAAATAACGACCTACCTTATAGGCATGTTCTACTGTTAAAACTTTATTGGCTTCTCCTCTAAAACCATCTGTCCCAAAATATTTTCCCATTTTTAAAATCTCCTATTTTTTTATATTTACGCGAATTTGTTCATCGCTGTCTAAACGATAACTTAAGGTTGAATCACTTAATTCAACTTCAAGTTTGACATTATGGCGTCCTTTTTTCAATCCGCCAACATTAGCATAAACTTTAATATCCTCATTTGTCAAGGCGTTTATACGCTCACTTGTTCCTGTTATGGTTAAATTACATGTATCTTGTGATAAAGTCACATTTCCGCTTTTTCCATTTTTTATATGAATAGGAATATCGACGAATTGTCTTTGAGCTGATGGAACAATAGATATTGTTCCATCTACTGTTGTAAAGGACATTTTATTGACATCAGAAACACTTAAAAGTTTCAAATCTTTAAATGTTTTTCCTTCTTCTAAATCACTAATATCTACTTTAACTTTAACATTTTCAATATCCTTTAATTTACTTTCATCACCATAGATTTTAACTTTATCTTTTGAGAAAGTCATCGAATCAACAGCATAACCTGTCGCAATTGTTCCTGTATATTCAGGGACAAGTGGAACTGATTTACTATAGTTTGAAAGTGAACAATCAACCTTGACAGTAGAAGGAATAACATTTACATCTAAAGCCTTACCACTTCTATCATATGCCTTAATCTTACATTTTTGTGTAAACGAATCGGTTACGCCTTTTAAATCAATAATTGCTTGAACAGAATAAACATTATCAATATTATCCTTCGACCCTCTTACTTCAACTTCACTATGTTCCATTGAATCCACAGAAACAGAGCTTTTAGAGATTAAGCTATCTTCATTTTTAAAATGATATCCTAAACTAAACGTTTTTGTTACCTTTTGTGATACTGTTACTGTGACTGTTTGAGGAACAATGAGAACTTCCAAGTTACTTGAAAAATTACGTGATTTTAATTCTACAGTTTGTTCACCTTCACCCACTCCTGAAAAATCAGCATAAACTTCATAATTTTTCATAAATTTTGTATTATAAATGTCTATCGATGGTCCAACTAATCCTACACTTACGGTTTCTGGCATACCAGCTACAACAAAATCATCTTGAAGATTTTCAATTTTTACTGGAACTGATTGAATATAATCTCCTGAATTCGGTGTTGAAAAAATACTATCAAAGTTTCCTCCATTGACTGTAAATAATAAGATTGTCGCTAGAATAAATGAAAGTATTTTTAAAGAAAGTCCTGATTGCAACATTTTATCTAAAGTGGAGTTAATAAAGTTCATCACTTTAATTGCCCCATTAACAAAGGATTCTCCTTTTGAATCAATTTCTGCATTGATCATTTGTGTTGTTAGATGCTTTTCTTCTAGTTTCTCTGGGTTTTCTTTTTCTTTTGAAATAAATTTTAAGAAAAAATCAGTTGTTGAATCACGATGTTCTTGATCTTTTTTACTCATCATCATCACCATCCTCATCTTCTGATTTAAACCATTCTAGTTCATTAACGAGACTTGCTCTTAATTCTTTTCTCGGAATTTTAATAAGTTCCCCTTTAATAGCAAAAGAAATCGTTCCCGTTTCTTCAGAAACAACAATTGTAAGAGAATCGGTGATTTCACTAATTCCTAAAGCCGCACGGTGTCTTGCCCCATAAATCGGTGAAAGATCACGTTGAGTCGGTGGGAAAAAGGCCGCTGCACAAACAATACGATCATCTCTAATAATGACAGCTCCATCATGTAAAGGTGTTCCTTCCCAAAATATCGTATTAAATAATTCAGATTTAATATCTGCATTAATTTTAGTACCCGTATTAATGTAATCAATTAATGATTGTCCTCTTTCAAAAGTAATCAAAGCTCCTGTTTGGGTTTCCGAAAGCTTTGTAACTGAATCAACAATTTCATCGAGCATATGTTCCTTTTGATCATTAGATAAATGATCCATATGATACTCTCTTTTCGTTTGTCCCATTTTTTCAAGTAAAGAACGAATTTCCGGTTGGAAAATAACAATGATGGCAATAATCCCCCACGTTAAAACCGTATCCACTAAATAAGACATTGTTGAAAGTCCTAAAACACTTGTGACTAATTTAATAAGTAAAATAATAAGAACCCCTTTAAACAGTTGCATTGTTCTCATATTTTGTTTAAACATACTAATGCCTAAATATAAAATATACCACACTAACAACAAATCAATCAGTGTACGAATAATATTCATAATTAAAGAGAAGTTTACTTCTATACCTGTTAACATTCTATCGCCTACTTTCTTTAAATTTATTATACTTGATGTTTTTCATTTTATAAAGAAAAGATAGGTTTTTATTCAAAACCTACCTTTTCTTCTTTATTATTAATAAATCTTTAAATTCCTCAATATTAATTTTATAACCATGTTCTTTCTTTTTTAAAGCTTCTAAAACATCTTGATATCTTTTTTTCGTAAGAGGATTTGTTATCATACAAATAATCGAAACAAGTAAACAAACACAGGTAACTCCTATAAATAAAACAGCAATTCCATGTTGTGTATATAAAGTTTGTGTAGCTTTTTGACCATTATAACCTATCCAATCTATACAATTTCCTAAAATACTAACCCCTATAGCAGCAGCTATTTTTTGTGAAACAGTTGCCATTGAATAGAAAATACCATCTTTTCTAACATCGTTTATCAAACAATCCACTTCAACACAATCACTAATCATTGCATAAATCACTTGGTATAAAGCATTCAATCAACATATTATAAAATGATTCACATGACGGAAACCAAGTGTCAACTCATTACCAAAGCAAATCAAATCATGACAAATATGGTTTATGTCGAATATCGAGATGAAATAAAAATCATTAAAAGCGAACACATTTCTTTTAACAGTAATGAAATCACACAATATAAAATTTTAGGAGAACATATTAAATACAGAAGAAAACAAAACCATTCTTTAGGTCACGCCATTAGTGGGATGGTTGAATGGAAGAAGATGTTAGCCTCTGATAGAAAGAAAACTTTTTATCAATATTATTACACAATTTTAGATAATCAGTTAGAAAATGAAAATTATGATACCATTCCATCTGGTAATTATTTAGTTGTTTATCATAAAGGAACTTATGAAACATCTTATCAATCTTATCATCTCTTTTTAGATTATGCTAAAAAAAATCATCTCATATTAGATGATATTGCTTATGATGAAAGCTTAATCGATGAACTTACTGAAGCAAATCCTCAAAACTATATTACACAAATTAGTGTCAAATTTAAAAAAGAGCTCTAAAAAGAGCTCTTACGCATTATTTTTTCTATATTGTTGTCTTCTTTCGTTTTCAGTTAAATAGCGTTTTCTTAAACGAATATTTTCAGGTGTTACTTCAACAAGCTCATCTTCATTAATATAATCTAAACAAGATTCTAGATTAAACTGACGCGGTCTTTTTAAAACAACTGTTGAATCTTTTGATGATGAACGAGTATTTGTCATTTGTTTTCCTTTAGTAACATTAACTGTTAAATCATTATCTCTACTGTGTTCACCAACGATCATACCTTCATATACGTCAACACCAGGACCAACAAACATGACTCCACGGTCTTCAACACTTCCAAGTGAATAAGCTGTTGTTTGTCCACTATCAATTGAAATTAAAACACCTAAGTTTCTCTTACCAACTGTTTCCCCTTCCATTGGACGATAGTCAATGAATGAGTGAGAAATAATTCCATATCCTTTTGTCATTGTTAAGAAATTTGTCATAAATCCAAATAAACCTCTTGATGGAATTGTATAAACAACACGTGTTTGTCCATCACGAGAATCCATTGTTTCTAAGACACCTCGACGATATCCAAGCGATTCAATAACAGCTCCAATACAATCATCAGGTGCTTCAATTGTTACTTCTTCATATGGCTCACAAATAACACCATCGATTTCTTTCATGATCGCTTTAGGTTTAGAAACTTGTAATTCATAACCTTCACGTCTCATATTTTCAATTAAAATAGATAAATGTAATTCTCCACGTCCAGAAACGATCCATTCTTCTTTATTTTGGATTCTTTCAATTTTTAAAGATACATCTCTATTTGTTTCTTTAAATAATCTTTCTTCAATTTGTCTTGCTGTCACAAATTTACCATCTTGTCCAGCAAATGGTGAGGTATTTGTACCAAAAACCATTTGAATTGTTGGTTCATCGACATGTAATAATGGTAAAGCTTCTTCTTGACCTGTTGTACAAACTGTTTCACCTACACCAATATCAGCAAGACCAGCAATGGCAACGATATCTCCTGCACTTGCTTCTTCAATTTCAATACGGTGTAAACCAATAAATCCATAAAGTTTTTGAATTCTAAATTGTGTGTGACTTCCATCAGCTCTTACACAAGTTACAGATTCATTAACATGAATTTTACCTCTTTGAATACGTCCAATTCCAATACGTCCTACATAATCATTATAATCTAATAAAGCTGGTTGGAATTGTAATGGCCCATCTACATCAACTAATGGTTCAGGGATTTCTTTGATAATCATATCAAATAAACAATCCATATTTGGTACTTGTGTTGAAATATCAGGATCTAAACTTGATGTTCCTTGTAAAGCTGAAGTATAGATTGTTGGGAATTCTAATTGGTCATCATCAGCACCTAATTCCATAAATAATTCTAAAACTTCATCCATAACTTCATCAATACGTGTTACAGGTCTATCTACTTTATTAATAACAACGATTGGTTTTACTTTAGCAGCTAATGCTTTCTTTAATACGAAACGTGTTTGTGGCATTGTTCCTTCATAAGCATCTACTACTAATAAAACACCATCTACCATGTTCATGATACGTTCTACTTCTCCACCAAAGTCAGCATGACCTGGTGTGTCCATGATATTGATTCGATAATCTTTATAATTAATTGCTGTATTTTTAGCAAGAATTGTAATTCCTCTTTCTCTTTCAAGGGCATTGCTATCCATAGCACGTTCGTTGATTTGTTCACGATCTTCTAATGTTCCAGATAGCTTTAATAATTGATCTACTAATGTTGTTTTTCCATGGTCTACATGGGCAATAATCGCTATATTTCTAATATTCATACGCTACTCTCCCTTCAATAACTTCCTCATTATATCACAATAATTTCAATTGTCATTATTTATTTTAATATGTCAAAAACAATTTTCAATGTAAGAGTTTACACTTTATTTTTGACTCAAAACTTCTTTTTTTATAACTTCTAATACACCTTGATGATCATTACTTTTTGCAATACCATAAGCAATATCTTTAATCCGTGGTACTGCATTAGCCATGGCATAACTATATTTAACAGATTTTAATAAAGTATAATCATTCATTTGATCACCAAAAGCCATACATTCTTCTGGTTTAATATCCAATTCTCTTTGTAAGAGTTTTATAGCAACACCTTTATTAATATCCTCGTTTTGAATATCAATCCATTCATTACCAGAAGTTGTTGCTTTAACACCTTTATCTAAACCACAAGCAATATCATCTGCATAACGAATGATTTGATGATTTGGATCATAAATAGCAATCTTCATAATTTCATCATCAATATCATCATAACTCTCTACGAATTGGTAATTACAATAATACGTGCGTACCACAGGTTCTAAATGTTTAAATTCATTTAAACAATAAGCACTTTTAACCCCACATAAAATCATATTCAATTCTGGATGAGATTCTACTAATTGAATCACCGCTTGTACTTGTTCTTTTTTTAACGTATTTGTTGCAATCAATTTTGCTCCCTTAGCAATATAACTTCCATTTTCTCCTATGAAATACATTTCATTAGAAATCGGTAAAAATTTTTGATACAAACGGAAATATTGATTTCCTGATGCAATCACAAATTTTATTTTTCTTTTTCTAAGTTCCTCAAAAATATCAAAAAATTCCATAGAAAATCTTTTAGATGAATCTAAAAAAGTTCCATCCATGTCTGTCGCAATTAATTTAATCATTAACTTATCCCCTTTATCTTCAAAAACATATTAAAGAAATATGATTTATTTTTCAATAAAAACAAAAAGAAAAGTACGATTTTTCGTACCTTACTTACCTATTACTTGTTTTATTTCATCTAAGCTCTTATCTTCAAAAAGAAGTTCTAAGATTTCATCATATTGTTTCTCTGTGAGATTTTCCAACCAACTTATATCTTCATTTGGGTATTTCTTTTGATAGAATTTTACGACTTGTACTTTGATCTTTTCTCTTTTTTCTTCCAATGCCTTTATTTTCTCTTCTTCCGCATTTTTTGCTTTTTCTAGTGCTTTTGATTTTTCTTCTTCTGCACTTTGTAACGCTTCCACTACTTTTTCATAGTTTCTTTGTTTTGCCTTTTGTTGGCTTTGAAATTTTGCGATGGCTAGTGCTTCATCTTTTAAGTCGTCATTTTCCATGAATTTATCATATTTTTTCTTCATGATTCTCCCCACCTTTGTCAGGTTTATTCTATCACATTCATTCCCTTTTTCAATTAAATTGACAATCTCTTCTAATTCATTTAAGTTTTCTTCTCCCTTTTCTTCAATAATTCGATTAATTTCTTTCATAAAGACAAAATACATATAGATCAAACTTCTTTGATTATCATGATATTTATTCCCTGTGTTACTAAATTCTCTCACCAATTCATGATATTCTTTATCATATTCATGATAGAGTACGATTTGATAAAACGGTTTAAGTTGATTGTAGTCATCTCCTTCTTCTATCTGCATAGCAATATTTTTACAGGCATAATATTGAAATCTCTTGAAGACATTTTCAAAATCATCATAAGCTTGGATTTCAATATTGACAGTTTCTCCTTCACTTGTTTTTACTCTTACATCCAAAACCGCTCTTTTTTCACGATAATGACTAGGAAGTAATTCTGTATTTTTTACATACAGTTCTTTACATTTTAAAGGCGTTACTGCTTCGATAATTGTTTTTAATAAATACATACACTCTTGATCTTCATTGTTGTAGACAAAATATTTAAATAATAGGTCGTTATAAAATGGGATATTCTTTTCTTTGTCCGTACTTTTTCCTCCTACTCGTATATTCGTCACTTCTTTCCGTTTTTTCTTCAAAAAAATAAAAAAAAGGATTTATTTGTTTTGATACAAATAAATTCCTTCTTTAAAACGATTCAAGCCATCTTTTAATCTTTCAAACGGGCAAGCAACATTCATACGAATAAAAGCTTTTCCATTTTCACCATATTCAAGACCATCACTTACGTAAAGTCCTGTTTTTTCTCTTATAAAAGATGTAAGTTCAACACTATCCATACATACTTTATAACAATCAATCCATAAAAGATATGTCGCTTCTGTAGGGACTACATAAACATCATTCATTTCTTTTTGAATGAATGAAATCGCATAATCTTTATTTTTTTGAATATATTGGTTTAATTCATTAAGCCAATCTTCACTTTGATTAAAAGCTGCCTTTGTTGCACAAATTGCAAAACTATTTGGTTCCGCTACTTCATCCGTATTAATTCCACGATTAACTTTATGTCTTAATACCTCATTTGCTACAACAATACATGCCGTTTGCATTCCTGCCATATTAAAAGCTTTGGTTGGCGCAATACACATAATTGTATTTTCTAAATTTGTTTTTGAAACAGAAGCAAAAGGAATATATTCCTTTTGAGGATTCGTAATATCACAATGAATTTCATCACTTAAAACAGTAACGTGATGTTTCGCACACAAATCACCAATTTTTTGTAAAGTTTCTTTATCCCAGATTTTTCCAATAGGATTATGAGGATTACAGAAAATCATTAATGTTGTTTGACTTAAAGCAAGTTTTCTTTCTAAGTCTTCAAAATCAATATGATATTCTTTACCATCAAAAACAAGATCACTTGATAAAACATGTCTTCCATTATTTAAAATAGAATTATAAAAGATATTATAAACCGGTGACATAATCAAGACATTTTCACCAACTGTTGTCACTTTTCTTACTACCGAAGAAATAGCAGGAACAACACCTGTGACAAACATCATCCATTTTTTTTCCATATAAAAATGATGTCGTCTTTCCCACCAATTTTGATAAGCTTCAAAATAATCATCAGGTACCGTATTATAACCAAAGATTTTATGATCCACTCTTTTATGTAAAGCATTAATAATTGCAGGTGCTGTTTCAAAGTCCATGTCTGCTACCCACATAGGCAGTTCATTTTCTTTTACATCCCATTTATATGAATTTGTATTAAAACGATTGGTTATCTTTGAAAAATCATACATATTTACATCTCCTTTAATTGAATCATTGTTTGACTTGGATCCACAATTTGATCATCAATAATCATTTCACCAATACTCTGTGCACTAATTTTACCAGAAATAGGATTTGTAATACTATCAATATGACTTACAATTTGTGCATCAATATCTTTACAGAATTCAAAAGCTAGAGTGGTATTAATTAATTTACAATTTACCATCTTTAATCCTTCGATATAACATAATCCTTGTAAACTTTCAATTGTGCAATTCACAAAAGTAATATTTTTCGTATTCCATGCTAGATATTCACCAATAATTACTGAATCATAAACCGTTACATTTTCACAATTCCAAAAAGCATCTTTTGAAACAAGTTTAGAATTTCTAACAGTAATATTCTTACCACCATCAAAGCAATAATTTCCTGATAAATTCAAACCATCAATTTCAATATTTTCACTATTCATTCCAAAGTAATCACCTTTAGCAACCACATTTTGTAACTTAATATCTTGACATTTCCATAAAGTTTCTTGAGCATTGACCATATTGACATTTTCCAAAGAAATATGTGTTCCTCTTCTAAAAGTCTTAGGAGCATCAATGACACTATTTTTAATATTAATATGATGAGTATACCAAATACCAGATCTTGCCGTTTCAAGTAAGGTACTGTTTTTTAAATTCACATGGTTGCAATACCATAAAGGATATTTCCATTTAAAAATACTTCCACTAATATCTAAATGATCACTTTCTTTTAAAGGAGATTCTCCATCTGCAAAAACACTATCTTCTACTTTTAAATCATGACTTTTAAATAAAGCTCTTTCTCCTTTTAAATAAGCTTGTTTAACTAATTCCATTCTACTCTTCCTCCATTTTTTTCTTTAGTGAATAAATCAAATAATCTAAACAATCTATTTTCTTTTGTTCTTCGTGTAATTTATCTAACAAACAACAACGATGACACTGTAATGATTTAATAAGCATTTTTAAATCATCATTATTATATTTTTTGATACACTGTGTAATAAGCTTTTCATCACAACCAGCATCCTTTAAATTCATAATTAACTCTTCAATGATTTCCTTTTTCATAGCTTTCACCACTTTCCTTTATTATTGTAATTCTTTGTCCTTGTATTATCAAATACCTATAATAAATACATTTTTATACTTGTAAGGCATAACAAGAAGTTTTAAAATAAAAACAAAGGATGTGAAATCATGGAATTTAGACTTTTACAATATTTTCTTGCCATTGCAAGAGAGGAAACAATTTTAAAAGCAGCAGAAAGCTTACATGTTACCCAACCAACTTTATCAAGACAGATGAAAGAACTTGAAGATCATTTACAAAAACAGCTTTTCATTCGTGGTAATCGTAAGATTACTTTAACGGAAGAAGGTATTTTACTTCGCCAACGTGCTGAAGAAATTGTCAGTTTGGTTGAAAAAACAGAAAGTGAAATTATGTTATTCGATGAAACCTTAAGTGGTGAAGTCTGTATTGGCAGTGGAGAAACGTTAGGCATCGAAATCATTTGTAAAGCCATTCAACGTGTACAAGAAGATTATCCACGTATCCAATTCCATTTATTTAGTGGTAATGAACAAGATGTAACAGATCGTCTTGAAAAAGGTTTGATTGATTTTGGGGTGATTATTGAACCTGCTAGCATTTATAAATACAATCATTTATCTTTACCTTATCAAGACTTATGGGGAATCTACATAAAGAAAGAACATCCTCTTGCTTTAAAAGAATCGATTACTCCTCAAGATTTAATTGATGTTCCTCTTCTTTGTTCCTCACAAGAATTAAAATATAAACAAATAGAAAACTGGGCCAATTCTTATTTTTCTAAATATCATATTATTGCAACCTATAACTTAATTTATAATGCCAGTATTCTAACAAAGGAATGTAATGGAGCTGTGATTTCTTTAAAAAACCTCATTGATACAAGTAATGAAAGTTCTTTGTGTTTTAGACCCCTTGAGCCGCAAATCACTTCATCACTTGCCTTTATTTGGAAAAAATATCGTGTTCTTTCAAAAACTGCACAGTATTTTTTAAAAGTGTTAGAAGAAGAAATAAAAAAAGCTCATAAATGCTCACAAATTAATAAAAATATGATAAAGTAAAATTAATCACTCATTAAAGAAGGGGTGTCTATGGAAAAAAAATAAAGGATTTACTCTTGTAGAAATAATAGTAGTTCTTCTAATTATCGCCATTCTTGCAGCTATCGCTATTCCAGCTTATCAAGGATACCTTGAAGAAAGTCGCGAATCGCGTGACCTCATCAACGTTCGTGCTGCTTGTACAGATATCATTGCGATGGGAAAAACTGGATATAAAACAGATATTGTAAGAGAAGTAGAACTTACACAAAAGAAAGATGATTGGCAAGCTTTTGATTCTGTAACTATTGCTGGTATTACGCACAAGAAATTAGATAGTGACACTGATAACTGGAAAGGAATTCCTAAAGCCGGTGGTGTTTGTGAAATCTCATACAATAAAGAAAAGAACACTGTTGTTTTTAATTGGAAAGGAAGTAAGACAGAAGAATCCACAATTGATTTTTCATCGAGTTTACATATTGCATTAAATAATAGCGGTTTATTAGACAATGAGCTTGAAAATAAAACTTTTTTTGAAATTGATTCGAAATGTGATGGTTCAACAATGGTTCCAAAATTAAAAGAACAGATCGAAAATAAGAGTTTATTAAACCATGGTACATGGGCTTATTATGGAAACGCAAAAAAAAGGAAAAGAATCTGAAAGATATTTATTTTGGACTTCAGTTGATACAGATAAAGTCGGTGCTAACAAACAAATCCCTGTCATTATTAGTACAGCTGATGGAAAACTCTACATTTCATCATCAACGACTGCTCGAAAACAAAAAAGTAGTGCTTATAAACCATATGTAGCGATTGCTCCAACCGGTAGTGGTAATTCTAGTCAATATAAATCATACATAACTGGAAAAGACCAATACAATACACTTGAAGATGCTTATAAAGCTTATGCTGATGTTGTAAAAAATGATTATTCTAATTACAAAGATACTTTACCACACTAGTAATAAACACGCCTAAAAGACGCGGTATGTACTCCCAAAGTCTTTACTTACTAAAGCCTGATAGCTCCAACGTCTTTACTGGCTAGAGTTGTAACAAAATAAACAGTCAAAAAAAAGAACAATGAAACAGTAGGAACCGAAACATTGTTCTTTTTTGTTATATAATTTATATATGAAAAACAAAATGATTATAACGTATTACAACTATCTTCGCTAATAAATTTAGGTATTAAGTCGATGAAAATGACATGGTCGTTTGTTACTAAAAGAAGTAAATCTATCTAAATATTATCTTCTTGATTTCTATTTCTAGCTGTTAAGCTATTTTTAGTTTATCACTGGAGGCTTTTTGCCTAACGCTAAAGCTATAGAGTTACCCCTCGCATGCACGTGGTATTAATTTTATAACAAAGTAACAAAAGAGCTCAATTGAGCTCTTTTACTATTATTTTAAATCTTCTCCATTTGTTTCGATAACTTTTTTATACCAATAGAAAGATTCTTTTCTTCTTCTTGCAAAATCTCCTGTACCATCATCATATCTTTCTACAAAGATAAATCCGTAACGTTTTGCCATTTCTCCAGTTGAAGCAGAAACTAAATCAATACATCCCCAAGGTGTATATCCTTTTAAATCAACACCATCTAAAACAGCTTCATGCATTTGTTCAATATGACTTCTTAAATAATCAATACGATAGCTATCTCTTACTTTACCATCTTCATCAATTGTATCATAAGCCCCTAACCCATTTTCTACAACAAAGATTGGTAATTGATAACGATCATAAATTTCATTTAGTGAATATCTTAAACCTACTGGATCAATTTGCCATCCCCAGTCAGATGCTTTTAAATATGGATTAGGAACTCCACCTAAAATATTTCCTTTTCCACCTTCTTTTGTTTTATCAGCAGTTTGACAGTTTGACATATAATAAGAACATGTATAGAAATCTACTGGACCAGTTGCAAGAATTTCTTCGTCTCCTTCTTCCATTTTAATTTCAATATTATTTTCTTTAAAATATCTCTTTATGTAGTTTGGATATTTACCACGACATTGAACATCACTGCAGAACCAGTTCATTAGGTGATTCTTTTGTTGATTTTCAATTTGATCATTTGGATTGCACGTAAGACCATAACTTGTGGCCATGATTTGCATACATCCTACTTGATAGTTTGGATCAATTTCATGTGCCATTTTTACTGCTAAAGCACTTGCTATAAATTGATGATGCAATCCTTGGAAACGGTTTTGAGGAACATCTACTTGATCCATAAATTCCATTTCTTTAATCTCATTTAAAATACCTTGTCCTAAAAATGCTCCCATTGCTGTTGTTGCACTATTGATTTCATTAAATGTTAGCCAATATTTTACTTTTCCCTTATAGCGAGTAAAAATAGCTCTACAGAAATTTAAGTAGCAATCAATCATACGACGATCTACCCATGAATTCCATTTTTTTGTTAAGTTAAATGGTACTTCATAGTGAGAAATTGTAATGAGTGGTTCAATACCATATTTTAAACATTCATCAATTAATTCTTCATAGAATTTTAAACCTGCTTCATTAGGTTTTTCTTCATCACCATTTGGGAAAATACGTGTCCATGCAATAGAAAAACGATACATTTTAAATCCCATTTCCGCAAATAACGCAATATCTTCTTTAAAACGATGATAATGATCAATCGCATCATGACTTGGATAGAATGTCCCTTCTTCTAATACTGGTGTAATTCTTTTACTTTTTGTAGCAGTTCCTCCTGTACAAATATCTGGACAAGAAATACCTTTACCACCTTCTTGCCAGCCTCCTTCTAATTGGTTTGCAGCTGTTGCTCCACCCCAATAAAATCCTTTTGGAAAACTCATTTTTCTCCCTCCTTGTTTTGATATACAAAATTTCAAAATTTATTATAGCTTATCCTTTGAAAAAACGCTTACTTTTTTCAGTATTGTAAAATTACTTGACAAAAAGAACTATCATAGTTGTTTGACAGTTCTTCATGGATATTTGAATCATAGATGTGATTGATCAAGTGATTATTAAGTTTTTCTCTAATAATTTCAATTTCTTCATTACTTGCATTATTGATAATTGAATCAATAATATCATTAAACATTTTATCTCCCAAAGCTTTCCACCTCTTAACTAGATGATAAAACAAATCAAAATGGTAAGTTTTCTATCACAAAAGTTAGACTGACATTATTAGGTGTTATCACCGGCATTTATCTTCGTTAGGTTATTAAAGAAAGAAAATTCATGATTTATTGGATGATAAATTATTTCATCAATTCCTAGATCTTTTGCTACTTGTGAAGAAATATAAACAGCATCTTTAATGTATCGTATTCAAATGTCATTTCCTCAAAAGTATTTATATTTTGAGATTCATTATTTTTTTCTTTAGGCATTTCACTTCTTAATTGTTTAATAACAGGAAGATATTCTAAATAACGTTGTTCCTTCATCTTTTCGAGAACTTGATAACCATCCATATTAGTCATTACAATGTCTAATAAGACTAAATCAATCGATTTATCTTCTTTCACCATTTCTAAAACATTTTTTCCATCTTTTGCTTCTAAAATTTGATATTGATTCCCAATAATTCGCATAAAATTATTCGATTAATCTGGGCATCATCAACAATCAATATTTTTGCTTTTCTTTTTGGCATACACATACTCCTTCCATGACTCATTTTCATCACTTTTTCACATTTTTATTTAGATACATATAGTGATCTGCTTTTTCAATAAATTTTGGAATATAATTTAATGACTCATCATATTTAGCATAACCAATACTCACACTAAAATCTTGTAAACCTTCATAAGATTGTTGAAATAATCTTTGTAAATCATTAAATACAGGAGTTATCTCCACATTTTTATCTCTTTCACATACCATGATAAACTCATCTCCACCATAACGTGAAATAAAACAATTATGTAAATGTGCAATTTGTTTTAAAATATCAGCTGTCTTTAAAATGATTTGATCTCCAACAACATGCCCAAGTTCATCATTTATCTTTTTAAATTGATCAATATCTAATAAAAATAAATAAAGATCTTTTTTTGATGATTGTCCTTCATTTTCATTGTTAAATAAATATCCAATTGTTCTCGATTATTGATTTTGGTAAGTGGATCTAATGAAATAAGGTTTTGTTGAAAATAATTATAAACAATAAAAATTGAATATGTGAGTCCTAGATTAAAAATAAGTAGATGATCCACTGTAATTTGAATTAACGCAGTAATAAAAGAAAGAAAAGAAAAACGAGCAATCACTTTATATTCCTTTTGATATAAGTAATTCTTTGCTTTTTTAGATAAAAAATTCTGCTTTTATTGAAAGATAAAGGATATAAGCAAATAAAATAAAAAAATAGAATGGTAGAAATTTGCCACGATGATAGTTTCCTACTTGATCAATAACAAATAACCCATGTGTCCAATAAGAAAGCAAAGAAGATCCTATAAAAAAGATGAGTGGAATAAAAGTAAGCACTAATATTTTTTATGCTTCAAAACAGCTGACTGAAGTGTTTTTTGGGCATAAACATACCAAAAACAAACTAGCATTGCTAGTGAACAAAAAAAGAAGCTATTAAATATTCCACTTTGAATCTTACTAAAAGTAAGAAGATGTTTTACATTCATGATCCAAATTGCATCCATAAACAAATAAACACAAGCCCAAGCAATGGTATGATAAAAATAGTTCCAATGATCATTTTGTTCACGATTTATATACATTGATATAAAATTCGAATCAATAACAATAAACAAAAAACATCCATTTCTAAACTCATTATTTCACCACTCATAATACACCTTCATTCATATCAACATAGCTTTATTATACATTATTTACCAATGCAAAAAAACACCATTAAATGCTGTTTATTCGCCAAATGTAATCCCCATTTTTTTAGCACTCGAAACAACTTCACACTCAGGATCAACAAATTTTAATTTACCTGCCGTTTCACTTAAAGGAATCGCTTTGATTTCATTTTTATCAAAAACAACAAGTTTTCCAAAATCTTTGTTTAAAAGAAGATTTGCCCCATATACCCCAAAGCGTGTTGCCATAAAACGATCATAACTACAAGGATTGCCTCCTCTTTGAATATGTCCAGCTAACGCCACACGAATTTCATTAGGAATCAACTCTTGTAATTGTTCAGCGACTTCATAAGCAACCGAACGTCCTTGGCGACTTGCAACTTTTGCTTTGTATTTTTTCTTCGATAAAAGACTATCTTCTTCACTAATAGCTCCTTCTGCACAAGCAATGATTGTATATTCCTTTCCTGTTTTTTGATTTTCTTTAATTTTTTTCGCAACCACTTTAATATCATAAGGAATTTCTGGAAGTAAAATCGCATCCACTCCTGCTGCAATACCTGCCTGTAAGCAAATATGTCCTACTTTATGCCCCATGATTTCTACAACGAAAACTCGACTATGACTTTTAGCGGTTGTTTCAATTTCATTTAAATAGTTTGTTGCAATATCGACCGCACTTTGAAAACCAAAAGTATAATCTGTACCCCATGTATCATTATCGATTGTTTTAGGGAGTCCTATCACATTTAAACCTTCTTGTGATAACATGTTAGCCGATTTTAAAGAACCATTTCCTCCTAAAACCACAAGACAATCAAGTTTCAATTTCTTATATGTTTTTTTCATAGCTTCAACTTTGTCAAAACCATCTTCAATAACACGCATTTTTTTAAAAGGACAACGTGAAGAACCTAAAATCGTTCCACCAACATTTAAAATATCTTCAAAATCACTTAAAGACATTTTTTTATATTTTTCATACATCAATCCTTGATAACCTTTTAAAAAGCCAATAATTTCAATATCTTTTCTTTGTTGGTAAAGTGCTTTTACTAAACCTCGCATTGTTGCATTAAGTGCTTGACAATCACCACCACTTGTAAGAATTCCAACTCTCATAAAGCTCCTCCTATTTCACATCATTTTTAAAAAAGTATTCTTGACTATTCATTTCTCTATTTTTATTTTTTATACGTTTGTATTTACCATTATTTTCTAACGAACATGCTTTTACATTATCACGAAGCATACAATCAAACATTGTTAGTAACTTATGTTTTAATTTTTCATCTAATACAGGTGCTGCCACTTCAACACGTCTTTCAAGATTACGTGTCATTAAATCAGCTGAAGAAATATAAACAGTTGGATTATTTTTACCAAAAATATAAATTCTAGAATGTTCCAAATATCTTCCAACAATTGATAAAACTCGGATATGATCTGTTGCTCCTTCAACACCAGGAATAATACAACAAATCCCCCTTACAACCATATCAATTTGAACCCCTGCTTGACTTGCTTCAATAAGCTTATCAATCATCTTTTTACTTGTTACTGAATTACATTTAAAGCCAATATAAGCTTCTTTTCCTTGTTTAGCAAGTTCGATTTGTTCATCGATATACTTAAAAATATGACTGATCATACAATGTGGTGCTACCATGAGTAAATCTGTATGATTTTCGGTCTCACCTAAACATAAATGATTAAAGACTCCATTAATTTCTTCTCCGATTTCATATTTAGAAGTCATTAATGATAAATCCGTATAAAGTCTTGATGTTTTTTCATTATAATTTCCCGTACCAATTTGACTAATATATTGAATTCCTTTTTCATTTTTATACGTGATTAAACATAATTTAGAATGCACTTTTAAACCATCTAAACCATAAATCACACGACATCCAGCCTCTTCTAAACGTTTCGACCAATCAATATTATTTTCTTCATCAAAACGCGCTCTTAATTCAACTAAAACAACAACTTCTTTTCCATTTTCTGCTGCTTTAATTAAAGATTTTACGATTTTAGAATTCTTTGCTACACGATAAAGTGTCATTTTAATACTTACCACATTTTTATCATTACTTGCTTCATCTAAAAGTCTTAAAAATGGTGACATAGATTCAAACGGATAAGAAAGTAATAAATCTCTTTTTAAGATTTGTTTAATCATCGGTACTCTATTTTCAACAAATGCATTATTTCTTGCTTCTAAACGTTTATAGAACATACTTGGACAAATATATTTTAGACGTTCTCTTAATTCACCCACAAAACCAAAATCAAGAGGTGAATTATTAATGAAAACTTGATTTTTCTTTAAATTCAAGAAATTCATCAACATAAGTACTTCAAGTTCGTCCAATCCTGGTGTCATTTCTAAACGCATTGGCGAAAGTTTTCTTCTTTGTTTAATTAAGTTTTCCATCATTTCTCGATAATCTTCATGCCCTTCTAATGAATGATCATCTTCATCAATATCCGCACTTCTTGTTACACGAATAAGTGCTTTTTCTTTTACAGTATATTTAGAAAAAATACGTGAAACAAAATGTAAAATAATATCTTCTACTAAAATAAATTTTTGTGGTTGACTTGGAAGTGCAATCAGTCTTTCATCCATTGCATTAGCACAAGAAATAATTCCCATTTTTCTTTTACCTTTTTTCGATTCAAGGCGTACAACGACATACATTTCACGATTGTTGATAAATGGAAATGGTTGTCTTTTAGAAATAACTTGTGGTGAAATAAGTGGTAGTAATTCTCTTTCAAAATAATCAGCAAAATAACGACGATCTTCCTTGCTTTCAATATCTTTATATTTTATTACTGACCATCCTGATCGTCCAAGTTCTGACATCACATTTTCATAAATACGATCTTTCTTTTTATTAAGATAATGGACTCTTTTTAAACATACTTTTAATTGTTCTAAACCCGTCATTCCTGTTTTATTGTCTTTGGAATCTGGATAAAATAACATTTGATCATAAAGTGATCCTATACGTACCATAAAAAACTCATCTAAATTTGTTTGATAAATTGAAATAAAGCTTAACTTTTCCGCAAGTGGTACTTGTAGATCTTTTGCTTGCATTAAAACACGATCGTTAAATTTAAGCCATGATAATTCTCTATTTTCTCGGCATACGTTCATTTTTATTCCCCCAATGTATAATTTATACACTCTTTCTTATTTAATATAAAAACATTTTATACTTCCAACAATCTATCATCTATCAAGTTTATGTAAAATTCAAAAAAAGAAGAATTATTTCTTCTTAATTTGTCGATTATAAAACTCATCCTCTGGTGCTGGTTTTCCAAAAAGATAACCTTGGATATAATCTGGATTTAATTTTTTGATTTCTTAAAATTCTTCTTCCGTTTCAACACCTTCAATACATACATTCAATCTCAAAGAATGTGCCATTTCAATAATATAAATCAAAATACTTCTTTCATAATTTGAAGAAAGTGCTTTTTGGATTAAAACACGATCTATTAAATAAGTAAAGAAACTCCATACAGTTTCTTGATAATTGGAACTATAAACCAATTTATTATCAAAAACATATTGTGTCATTCCTTGAGCTATATATTCATTACTTTCTTTTTCAGCTCTACAAAAACGAATAAATTCACCAATTTCAATTTCTTCATGGTTTTCACAATCAGCAGAAAGACGAAGAATAAAATGTGCATCAATGTATCGATTCTGTGTAGAAGCATTTTTATAAAGATCATAAGCATCCGCATGACAAGAAGCAAGCGGTGGAACCATATGTGTTGATTCTGGTTTATCATCAAAACCAGACACCATAATATCCTTACCTACACGTTTTCCTAGTTTTTCTAATTCACGATATAAATAATAAGCAATATCATCCGTCACGCACATAATTCCATCTAATTCAGGTTTTTCTTGAAGCCATTTATTCATTAAATTCTCTGAATCAATATTATAACCAGGTGTTGATAAAATATATTTTTCTTCAAAAGGCATATCATGGCTTGATAAAGCTTCTTGATAACCTGCAAGTCTTTGTTTGGCAGTAACCCCGCTATCATAACCAGTAATAATTCCAATATGTTGACAATAATTTTTTTCAATCATATAACTTACAGCATTATAAACACTTTTTTTGTTATTATAGACAACAAAAGGATAATCTTTTATTTGTGAATTTAAAGTAACAATTGGTGTATGAAAATATTTTGGAAAAGCTTCTCTTGTTTTTTGATCCGTACGACAAATACTCGAAGCGGGAATAACCAAAAAATCTAAATCTAAATAATTCGCAAAAGCCTAGACATTTGCTTTTTGATAGTCAGAAGATTGTACAAACTCTACATTTGGATCAACTGAACCACCAAAAAAGATGACAAGTTCTATTCCTAGTTCTTTACACGCTTCATTTGCTCCTCGACATATTTCCATATTATAATCAGAGGCACTTGTAATCATAAGTCCTGCTTTAATTGAGTGTTCCATTTTTTCACCTCTTTTCATCAATTATAACACAAACCTATAAAAAAGATAAAAAAAAAGACCAAATGGCCTTCAGATAAATTCTACAAGTCTTGTACAAATTTCAAAATGTTGTTGTCAAAAAAATATTTAAGGAAGAAAAACCTGTTCATGACTTGTCTACGATGTTTATTATATTTTTTCTTAAATAAAAATCAATTTATTATAAGAAAAAATAAAAATAAAAGCGATTACATTGTTAAAAAATAAAAAAAACCGCTTTTACCACGGTTTTTTAGGCTTTTTAAAAAATAAGTATGGTATTTATCTTTTAGACTTATCTATCATTTTCTTAATATCTTTTAGTTTCTTTTTATAGTCATCAAACGATGTTAAACGATATGACCAGTTATAAGAACCTACTGTTCCAGGAAGATTGACACGAGCTTCTTTTCCATAACCAAGTAAATCTTGAACAGGAAGCATCGCAATCAAAGCATCACAATCAAACGCATAACTTAAAATATCTTGTATGACATCTTCTCCTTTATATCCCAAAGAGATCATGACCTCTTTTATAAATTCTTTGTCTTCTAATTCATCATACCATTGTTTTAAAGGTGCATTGTCATGTGTTCCCGTATAAACAACAGATTGTTTAGGTATTTTATATTTTACTTTTCTTTCATCTTCACCAAATGAAAATTGCATAACTTTCATTCCAAGTAAATGATAATGATCACGTAATTCATGAACTTCTGGTCTTAATTCTCCTAAATCTTCAACAATCATATTTAATTCAGGAAGTTGTTTATAAACTGAATCTAAGAAATGATAACTAGGTCCTTCAATCCATTTTCCTTCACTTGCCGTCTTACTTCCATAAGGAACCGACCAATACGTATCAAAGGCTCTAAAATGATCAATACGCAAAATATCAAAGATTTCATTATTCCATTTTAATCTTTTGATCCAAAAATTATATCTTGTTTTCTTTAAATAATTCCAATTATAAAGAGGATGTCCCCATAATTGACCATCCGCAGAAAAATAATCAGGTGCCGCTCCTGAAATATAAAGTGGATAATAATCTTTTCCTAATTGAAAACATTTACGATATTCATAAACATCAGCTGAATCATTTCCTACATAAAGTGGAAGATCTCCCATAATAGAAACACCTTTTTCGTGTGCATGTATTTTTAATAAATTAAATTGTTTAACAAAAATATATTGTAAGAATTGAATATAGGCAATTTCATCTTCCAATCCTGCATTACTTCCACTTACTTTTTGATCTTCTTCATTCCAATCAGCCCAAGGCAACCCATCATTCGCTTGGTTTAAAGCCATAAAACGGGCATATTTTTTTAACCAAAATGTTCCTTTAACAAAAGTACGATATTCTTTTTTGAGTTCTTTATCTTGTAAAAATGTTTGATAGGATTTTCTTAAATATTTATCTTTAAAAAGACGTACACGTTTATAATCTACCTTAGGATAATCTTCTAAATAAGAGGGAACTTCTTCTAATAAATGCCATTCTTGTAATAAATCCAAAGAGATATAGATTTCATCTCCTGCAAAAGAAGAATAAGGTGTATAGGGTGAATTCCCTGAACTTGAGGGATTTAGTGGTAATATTTGCCAGATGGAAAAACCAGCTTTTGCACTTAAGTCGATAAATTCATAAGCACTTTTCCCTAAATCACCAATGCCATGACGACTAGGCAAGCTAAATAAGGGCAACAAAACACCTGCTTGTCTTTGTTTTAAACTTTTTAATTCCATAATGAAACTCCTTACATTTGTAATCTTCTTTCATTTTATCATTTTAAAGCATAAAAAAAAAGACGATTGCTCGTCTTTTATTCAGCTACACGGTGAGCTACACTTGCACAACGTGAACATAATTCACCATTCATTTCATCTTCATCAAAATAGTTCCAACATCTTGGACATTGTACACCATTGAATTTTTCAACCTTGATGTAGCTTGTTTCATATTCTTCTAAAGTTGTATCATCAACTAATTCAACTTTTGCTACAATGAATAATTGTTTTAAATCATCTTTTAAGTCAGCAATATCTTTATATTCATCTTTTAAAGATAAAGTTACTTTTGTTTCCATATTTGATTTAATTAATTTTTCATTTCTTAAACCTTCCATAGATTTTAAGACATCTTTTCTTACTTCCATAAATTTAGAGAAATAAGCTAAAACTTCTTCTTCGTTTTCAATATTAAATAATTCATATTTTGGTTCTAAGAAGATAGATTCTGCTTTTGTTTCATCACAATGGAAATGATCATGTAATTCTTCAGCTGTAAATACTAGTACTGTTGATAATAATTTCATCATTGTTTTTGCATGATGATATAAAACTGTTTGAACTTGTCTTCTTCGTGGAGAATTTGCATCTTCAATGTATAAGATATCTTTTGTGAAATCCATATAGAATGAACTTAAGGTATTTGTAAAGTAATTTAAGATTTCTTGGTTTGCTGTAGCAAAATCATAGTTTGCATAAGCTTCATCATATGCTTTCATTAATTCATTTAATTTAGCTAACATATATTGATCAACACCAGGTAAATCTTTGATTTCTACTAAATCACTTGCTTTGAAATCATTTAAGTTACCTAAAACAAATCTCATTGTATTACGGATTTTACGATATCCTTCAGCCACTTGTTTCATAATTTCATCAGAAATACGAACATCTTGTTGATAAGCAACAGAAGTAGCCCATAATCTTACAATGTCAGCACCATATTGATTAACAAGTTTAATAGGATCTACTGTATTTCCTAAAGATTTAGACATTTTATTTCCTTTACCATCTAATACGAAACCATGTGATAAGACAGTTTTATAAGGGGCTTTACCATGAGCAGCTACACCGATAATTAATGATGAGTTGAACCATCCACGATATTGGTCACTACCTTCAAAGTAAAGGTCTACTGGATAATTAAATCCTCTTTCTACCATGACACCTGTATGTGAACTTCCTGAGTCGAACCATACATCCATGATATCTTTTTCTTTTTTGAAGATACCATTTGGTGAATGTTCATTTGTATATCCTTCAGGTAATAAATCTTTTTCATCTCTTTCAAACCAAACATTTGATCCATGTTCTCTGAATAATTTAGAAATATGATCAAATACTTCTTGTTCAATGATTGGTGTTCCATCTTCACAATAGAAAATAGGAATTGGAACACCCCAAGTACGTTGACGTGAAATACACCAGTCTCCACGATCTCTAATCATGTTATAGATTCTAATATGACCCCATTCATTTAACCAGTTAACACTATCAATTTCACTTAATAATTTATCTCTGATTTTATCTAATGAACAGAACCATTGATCAGTTGCTCTAAAGATAATAGGTTTTTTAGTACGCCAATCATGTGGGTAACTATGCGTAATGAATTCAAGTTTTAATAAAGCTCCAATTTCATCTAATTTCATAGTCACTGTTTTATTCGCGTCATCTACATATTGACCGGCTAACCATTCACCACAATCTTCCATCATACAACCGTGTTCATCAACGTTACAATAAGCTGGTAAATTATATTTTTGACCTACAAAGAAGTCATCTGCCCCAAATCCAGGTGCAGTATGAACGCATCCAGTACCAGAATCAGCAGTTACGTGATCTCCTAAGATAACTAATGATTCTCTATCATATAATGGATGTTGACAAGTGATGTATTCTAATTCAGATCCTTTATAATGATTAACAACTTTGTAATCAGTAATTTCAAATTTAGCCATTAATTCATCGACTAAAGTATCTAAGACAATTAATTTTCCTTTTTCTGTTTCTACTAAGGCATAGTTATAAGAAGCATTTAAACAGATCGCTAAGTTAGCTGGAATTGTCCAAGGAGTTGTTGTCCAAATAACGAAATTAACATCATTATCTAAGATTCCTTTACCGTCTTTCACTTGGAATTTAACAAAAATTGTTGGTGATTTGATATCATGATATTCAACTTCAGCTTCAGCTAAAGCAGATTCACTTGATGGTGACCAATATACTGGTTTTAATCCTTTGAAAATCAATCCATCCACCGCCATTTTAGCAAACACTTCAATTTGTCTTGCTTCAAATTCATGTTGTAATGTTAAATATGGGTGTTTATAATCCGCAAATGTCCCCATACGGATAAGTTGTGCCATTTGTTTATTTACTTGTTCATGTGCATAAGCATCACATTTTTCTCTAAATTTAGCTGTTGGCATTTCTTTACGGTTAACACCTAATTTTTGAATAGCATTTTCAATTGGTAACCCATGTGTATCCCATCCAGGAATATAAGGTGTGTAGAAACCATTCATATTTTTATAACGACAAATAACGTCTTTGATAACTTTATTTAACATGTGTCCCATATGCATATTTCCATTTGCATAAGGAGGCCCATCATGGAAGACAAAGCTGTCTTTCCCTTCATTTTGTTGGATAACTTTGTTGTACATGTCATTTTCTTGCCAACGTTCTACATATTTAGGTTCTTTTTTTGGTAAGTTTCCACGCATTTCAAAGTCAGTTTTTGGCATTAATAATGTGTCTTTGTAATTCATTTTTTCTTTCCTCTCTTTAAAAATAAAAAAACACATCATCCTAAGGACGATGTGATCGCGGTACCACCTTAATTCGTATTTTCATACGCTCTTGAAATCTTAACGCGATTAACGTCACCTTCTACTTAGTTCAAAGGGCTACTCCAGAGTGATTCATTATAATCCGTGTTACTGATTTTCACCAACCATCAGCTCTCTTAAAACGTAAATTATAAACTGTCTCCTTCATCGTATTTATCTTCATTAATTAAATTATAAACTTCTGATTGGTCAATAGACTCAAGGATATCTTTTGACATTTTTTCGACCGAAGCTCTAAATTTAACAGCTTGCGCTTTAAAGTCACTCATTTCATCAGATAATGAACGAACATACTCTAGCGATTCGCTCAGTATCATATTAGCATTCTTTTTCGCTTTGTCAATAAGTTCACTCGCTTCTTTTAGGGCAAGACGCGCAATTTCTTCATTTGTTTGTTCTTGGATGTTCACACGATGCTGTAATAATGACTTTTGTTTTTCTAAGTGTTCATAGTCTTCTTTTAATTTATTTATTTGCTCATTTAAAGATTTGATTTCTCGGTCTTTTTGATCCATTAAATCATCGACCTGTTCTTTATTATAACCAAATAATTGTTTTTTTAATGGCATCTTGTTCACTCCCCTACTTATAAAAATACCCTTCAACCACATAGTTATTTGAACGTGTTTGTCTGTTACAATCAACAAACATGACTCTTCCATGCTTTTTGAATGATATTATGTCTTTATTATTACACAAATAATTTATTTGTTCAACCGGTTTATGATTAACTTTTACGTGGCCTGCACGAATAAATTCAGCTGCTTTCTGTCTAGATATTTTATAGAAAGAAGAAATGATTTTATCAAGTCTCATTGAAGAAACAATAAAGGATTTTATGATATATTCATTCTTTACTTCTATTTCTTCTTGACACTTGGTAAGTTTCACCTTACTTCTTTTAATCATTTTAAGTTCATCTTTTAAATATTCATAAATAGGACGATCGACGGCTAAATAAAACTCTTTATCTTTTTCAACAATATCGCCAAATAATTCTCTTTTAATTCCTAAAGACATCAAAGCTCCCAAAATATCTCGATGACTTAATTTTTCAAAATTTTTAGCATAAACGATTTTGCAAACCACAATTTCAAAATCACTTTCTTCGATTTCATAAAAATCAGGCGCTAAAATCATTCTTTTACTTTCACTATTTAAAAATCCACCCTGTTCTTTTATTTGAATGTCACCATGACCAATAATACTTCTTACAATTGATTGATGATAAGGATCTAAAAAAGAAGTTAAAATAAGTCTTTGTTTATAATCTACTTGATCTTTATAATCCAAGATTTTTTAACAAAGACTTCTTCCCCTTTAAAATGTTCTAACATATTAAAAAAGTATGGAAACCATACTTTTTAATCTTCTTGTTCATCTTCATCTAAATCAATTGTACCAGCAACAGAAATATTACGAGGTGTACATAAGAAAATCTTTGGACCAATTCTTTGAATATCCCCTTCAATTGCATAAATAACACCGCTTAAGAAATCTACCACACGTTTTGCTTGATCTTTTTGTAAACGATGTAAATTTACAACAGTAGCTTTTTTAGTTTTTAAATAGTTTGCAATATCTTGAGTTTCTCCAAAAGAACGTGGTTCAAATAAAACTAAATGACTATCTTTATTCATATTTAATGATTTAACAGCTTCGCTTGTTTTAGAGAACTTGGCTTGTTCAAATAAACTTGTTTTAGGTTCAGTATCAACCTCTACAGCATCATATTCTTCAACCACATCTTCTCCATCGCCATCTTCATCAAAAAACCATTTTTTTACTTTATCCATGAAGTCGTCCTCCTTTGATTTCTTCTCCATTATATCATACATTTCTCTTTAATCAAAGCAAACGTACTAATCATGTTCAATATTTACTAAAATAACATCTCCTTTTAAAGAGACCACACATTGAATTGGAATAACAATAACCGGTGGTTCTTTAAAAAAACAAAGAAAGTGAAAGAAATTGATTTTTTCAACAATCAATGCTTGAATACATCTTTGACACCAATCTACTTCAATATCTGCAATATAACCAATCTTCCTGCCATCATAAACATTAATGACATCTTTTGATTGTAAAGAAACAAGTCGCATTTTATCACCTGTATAAAAATATGCTTTAAACTAATTTTTTATGTAGTTTTTCTAAAGCATTTTTTTCAATACGAGATACTTGAGCTTGTGAAACAAAAAGCTCTTTCGCAATTTCACATTGTGAATAGCCCTTATAATAACGTTCTTGAATCACTTTTTGTTCTCTTGGATTTAAACAAGTCATCGCTTTTTTTAAATCTAAGTGTTGATGATAATGTTTGAGTGTTTCTTTATCGAGGGGAATCATATCAATAAGATGGAGTTCATTTTGATCATCATGACCAATAATTTCTTGAAAAGAAGCAACACTTTGGGTAGATTGTATTGCTTCTATAATTGAATGTTGATCTATTTGTAGATTACTTACGAGTTCTTCAATAGTTGGTTCTCTTTGTTTTTCTACAAGATATTTTTCTTTTTCTTTTAAGATGGCATAAGAAAGATCTTTGACCGTTCTTGAAATCTTTACTTGACTTTCTTCTCTTAAATAGCGTTTCATTTCACCAAGAATCAAAGGAACGGCATAGGTTGAAAATTGTAATTGATAGCTGGTATCAAAATTATCAATGGCTTTAATCAAGCCGATCATTCCAACTTGAAATAAATCTTCATAATGCTTTGATTTTTGATAAAAGCGTTTCATTAATGAAAGAACAAGACGCATATTTCCTACAAGAAGTTCTTCTTTAACTATTGGGTCATGTGTTTTTTGATATTTTTCAATAAGTATATAGAATTCTTGTTTAGAAAGCGTTTTTTGTAAAGTAATGTATCTATTTTGTTGTTTTTCCACAATAATCACCAAAATTATTTTGGCTTTTTTGTCATTTTTTATTCTTTGACTTCATCAAAGTTTAATTGATTTCTTAATTTTTTAATAATCTTTTTTTCAAGACGCGAAATATAAGACTGTGATATTCCCAAAAGCTTAGCCACATCTTTTTGCGTTAATTCATCATGATTTGAAAGCCCATATCTTAAAATCAAGATTTCTTTTTCACGTTCATTTAAATCTTTTAAAGCTTCATAAAATAATTTTCTTTGATCGCTTTTCATCATTTCTTGTTCAACAAGATCATCATCTGTTCCTACGATATCACCAAGTAAAAGCTCATTGCCATCATAATCTATATTAAGAGGTTCATCCAAAGATATCTCATAACGTATTTTATTATTTTTCCTTAAATACATTAATATTTCATTTTCAATACACCGTGAAGCATAGGTTGCTAGTTTAATGTTTTTATCTGCTTTAAATGTATTGATGGCTTTTACAAGTCCAATCGTACCAATACTAATTAAATCTTCTAATGGACACTTTGTACTATTATCATACCTTTTAGCCACATAGACAACGAGTCTTAAATTATGTTCTATCAAAGTATCTCTTGCTTTTTGATTTCCTGAAACAGCTTGGTCAATCACTTTTCTTTCTTCTTCCCCTTTTAATGGAGGAGGTAAAATATCATGTTTACCAATATAATAAAGAAACTGATTTTGATTTAAAAATTGACGAAATACATCCCACATTAGATTACACCTCCCATCAATTCTTGATTAAGTAAGCAATCATACTTTAAATCATCTAATACACCAATATAAACATTATCTAGTTTTTGTTGATTGACTAAAATTGAATCAATTAAAAGAATATCAATTTTACGTTTTTTAATACCTTCTAGTTGGATTTGATCAATTTGTTTATAAGGATATAGAATACTTTTTTTAATAAAAATCAAGGGATAGCCTTTATAGTACGCCTCATTTCCACTATCTAAAAATCCTTTACAATAAATTGTTTTATTTTCTTGAAAAAGAATAACATCATAAAAATAATTTTGATGTTTTATTTTTCTTTTAGTATACGTTAGATAAATACTTTGAATAATAAGAAATAAAAAGGTAATAACAATAATAACTAAATTCTTATAAGAAATAGGGGTAATCAAGATTCCATTATAAATAAATGATTCTTTTATTAGGGTATTGATAAAGAACAGTATTGAAAAATAAACGATTAAAAAAACTGGAAAATATAAGAAAAATTGTTTTTTAAAAAAGAATAAAAAAAGGACAAACCAGTATAAAAAACTTATATATGGCAAATAGTCTATATAAATGAGAATAACTGATATATTACTTAAAAAACTCAAGAAAAGGATTTTCATAAAAGACCAATGAATATTAAGCAATAATGAAATCATTTCATAAGTCATGATAAATAAGATACCATTCATACAATAAGTTAATTCTACATAGATATCCATCTTGCTTACCCCTTTATCATCATATATGATTACACTAAAAAAAAATGTCAAAAAAAAGATGTGATTTTTAAAATCACACCTTATTCATCATCTAATAAAACTTCCCCATTAGATTCAATTATTTCTTTATAACGATAATAAGAATCTTTTAATTTTCTTTCTAGCGTACCATGTCCATCATTAAAACGGTCTACATAAACAAAACCATAACGTTTTTTCATTTCACCAGTACCAGCTGATACAACATCAATTGGACCCCAATATAAATATCCTCGACAATCAACACCATCTTCAATAGCATCATTAACATTCTTTAAATGTTCTTCAATATAATGAACTCTGAAATCATCATGAATTTCACCTTTTTCATCAATATTTTCATCTAAACCAACACCATTTTCTACAATTAATAATGGTAAATGATAACGATCATATAAAACATTTAAAGTATAACGTAATCCTACTGGATCAACAGCCCATCCCCAAGGTTGAGGTGCTTTATCTTTAAGATATGGATTATCACGGCATGTAAGTCCACCTGTATCTACTTTTAAGTTCACGTCACGATCAAATGTTGTTGAACGATAATAACTAAATGATAAGAAATCAACTGTATTTTCTTTGATCAATTTTAATTCTTCATCACTAAATTCTACATTTACTTGATCTTCTTTCCATACTTTCTTTAAATAAGTTGGTACAATACCTAAGCAGAATGGATCTGCCATAAAGAAAATATTCATACGTTGAGCATCTAATGTTCCAACAACATTTAATGGGTCACAGTTATATGGATAAGTAGCTACTGATGAAGCTGTCATCATACATCCAATTTGGTAATCTTCACTAATTTCATGCCCTAATTGAACTGTTTTCGCATTTGCGACTAAGATATTATGATAAGCATCCCATTGATCTTGTTTTGTTGTTGAACCAATTGGATCACTAGGATCTTTAGGATCTTTGATTGTAAGAACCCCACCAGCAACAAGTGGCATTCTAAATAAAGCATTGACTTCATTAAATGTAAGCCAAAATTTAACTTTTCCTTTATAACGTGTAAAAACAGTTTTTACATAACGTAACCAAAAATCAATCATTTTAGGATTTGACCATCCGCCATATTCAGTAATTAAATGAAGTGGTGTTTCATAGTGTGATAAAGTAATCACTGGTTCCATTCCTAATTCATTCATACGAGCAAACATATCATCATAATAGGCAAGTCCTGCTTCATTTGGTTCTAGTTCATCTCCATTTGGGAAAATTCTTCCCCAAGCAATTGAAGTTCTAAAACTGTTGAATCCCATGCCTTTCATAAGTTTTAAATCTTCACGGTAACGATGATAACCATCAACAGCTTTATGACTTAAATAAACTTTATCGGGATTTAATTCCATTTTATATTTTTTCTTTGTTTCATCCCATTTAATACCAGGATCTTTTGACATAATACCTACTAATACATCTGTAACGTTTGGTTGTTTACCATCCTCTAACCAAGCCCCTTCATATTGGTTGGCAGCAATAGCTCCACCCCATAAAAAACCTTTTGGAAAACTCATTTTCTCTACCTCCGTTTTTATCTATTGGTATTATAACACTTACAAAATAAGAGATTTATTCATTTCATAATATGAAAAAAGAGCGATCTTTTTAATTACTCTTTAAAAATATATTTTAATAATCTCTTTCTTCCCTTGATAGTCTATTCTATTATTTAAAAAGACTACTAATGGCATGAGTACTTCATCATGTTTGGGATACTTTTTTATAGTATCATGTTTCTGGTTCAAGTATATCATAACAAGTTCTTCCTCGTCATAATTTTCTTTGTTTTCTTCTTTTCCATTCTTCCTTTCTTTTTTACTTTGTAAACATCTACATCTCCATCTTTTCTTTTTGTTGCTTGTGGCATGATCCACAATGAATAGACTTTCTTCATTACATCATAGTTTTTATCATCATATTCCCTTCCCCATTATGTTGTTAATATCCTTAGTACATACGCTATTCCTCTTGTTACAAGTGAATAACCTGGATGAATATTATTTTGTATTTCAACATTTAAATAGATTCGTTTATTGGCTCCATTTAATTGAGGAAGATCAACACAACATAGCATATCAAACTTTACTGTTCCATAGTTTGGTATCATATTTTCATTATTGAGCCACCTAAAACGCTGTTCATCCTTGATGATTTTCATAATTTCTTTAACACTTAAATATCTTACTTCTCTTACAAATTCATGAATCATTCTTGCTAGCATTTCCTGATTTCCTACGATTGCTTTGCAATGTTGATCTAACATGATTTTATGATTGGTTATTGTATTTTGTATTACCGTTTCCATAAGTAGTCCTCCTACTTATTTATTCGCTCTTTTTTTTGCTTTTTTCTTCTTTTTTGTAAAAAAATTGGAAATTTCTTTCCAATTATCTACCAAGCGCTAAGTTAGCAAGTTCATCTGCTCGATCATTATATCGATTGATTTTCGTTTTATTTGCGACATGTGATTTTACTTTCACAAAAGTAATTTCAATTTGTTTTTCATATTCTTTCATTTGTTTTACATAAAGATTTTCAAGTCTTTCATCTTCATTAGCCCACGCTCCTGTTGCATAGAAAGCAACACCTTCATAATCATGAATTACATACATTTTCTTGTATCCTTGTTGAACGCAATAAGAAACTGCATCTAACGCTGCTTTTAATTCTCCCATAACTTGATTATATTCTACAAATTCATCATCAAATTTTTGACAGTTTGTATAAATTTCTTGATTATTTTCAACAATTGTTACACCAAAGCTATAAGCATAACATGTATCTCCATTTGTTAAACAACTTCCATCTACATAAGCATATGGTACATCTTTTTCATTTAAATTAAGTTGTGATTCATCCATTGTTTGTTTAAAAGATGCAATATAGCTCTCTACATCTTTTAACTCTTCTTGCGAAAACCCCTTATAAACATATTTTCCTTCGCTTACAAGTTTTTGACATTCGCTCCATTGTTTAAATTTATAAACCTCTTTTGTTAGTTTATCAATTGCGACATATAGTACCTTTTTGACCATTTTTCCATCTCCATCCCTCTTTATAGTTATAATAAATAAAAAAACAATTCTTCTAATATTTATAAAAACCTTCACCTGAAGCCATTCCAAGTTTTCCTTCATCAATATATTTCTTTAACATCTTAGCCATTCCTTTAAAATTATAAGGAGCTAAAAATGAAGGAACTTTTAAATACATTGAAACAATATTATAAGCTGTCGTAAGTCCTACCGTATCTAAAATTTGGAAAGGTCCTTTCGGAGCTCCTGTACCTAAAGTCCAAGCTTTATCTATACTTTCAGGATCACTAATCCCATTAACATAAAGATCCATACCTGAAAATAATAAAGGAACAAGCATAGAATTTAATAAATATCCTGATTTTTCTTTACGAACAGGTAATGGTATCATTCTTATTTCTTTAGCAAAATCCATAATCAAATCAAAATATTTTTGATCCGTTTGTTTTTGTGCCATGACTTCTGTCATATTATTTTTCCAAATACTATTTGCAAAATGTAAAGATAAATACTTATTTGGACGCTTTGTATATTTAGCGAACTTCGATGGTAATAATGTCGATGAGTTTGTAACAATCACTGTTTTTTCTGGTAATAAGTCTGCCATCTTTTTATAAATATCTATTTTTTGTTCAACATTTTCCGCCATTGATTCAATAATTAAATCGGCATCACCAACTGCTTTACTTAAATCTAATTCTAATTTAATATTTTCATAAGCACGATCAGCTTTTTCTAAACATTTTTCTTTATCAAAATCTTCATAATCACTAATACCTATTGCCCAATTTTGAGGTGTTTTTCCCTCATCACTTGCCATCAAAGTAATAGTATCATGATAAACTTCTTTTAAATGGTCTAACTTTGGCTGACATCTTCCTATGCTTCCTTCGCTTCTAAGCCAAATCGTTACATTAAATCCACAATACGCTGCTTGATAAGCAATTTGACTTCCTAAAACGCCTCCACCAATAACAACAACATTTTTAATTTCCATAGATTCATCCTCCTACCTTTATTTTATCATTTTGTTAAAATATTCACAAAAAATATTTTCACTTTTAGTTTGAACTACATATAAAAAAGAACCCTATTTCTAGGATTCCTTTATACTATTCAGCTTTTGTTGAATTTACTTCTTCAAACATTTGAGGAATTGTATGTTTATCTTCTTTGTTTTTATATTTGAAGTAAACAACTGTTAATAATGAACATACAATTAAGATTCCTGCAAATACTGCAATTTCAACTGAAATTGAAGGAGCTGTCATACTAATTGTTTTTCTAAATCCATCTACACTATAAGTATATGGAACAAATTTATGAATAGCTTTGTAGATAGCCGGACCTGTATCTAATGGATAAGTACCAGCAGAACCACCTAAGTTAACAATCATGAATACAAGCAACAAGAAGTCTCCGATAAATCCTGTTGTTAAACTTAACAACATAACAAGTGACATAAATGCCGCCGATACGAGAATCGCAAGCAAGTATGTTAAACCTAAGTTAACAGGTTCAAATCCATTGATTAATCTTAAAGCAGTTACCATAACGATTGCAGCTAATGTAGAAACTGTATACATAACAGTTGCTTTACTAGCCCAATATTTCCATGCATTTTCAGCTTTCTTAATACCATGTCTAATTGGGTACATTAACGTAAACGCTAAGCATGTTACATATAAACCAACTGACATCATATATGGAGCCATTGCATGACCGTTATTTTCAACTTTAGAAATTTCTTTATGGCTTGTTTCAACTGGAGTAGCAACCATGTCTGTTGTTTTATCAGTTGAATCAATCTTACTTTCTTCTGCACCAGATTTTAATGCATCATTTAAAGTATTTACACCATCAGCTGCACTTTCAATACCTTCACCTAAAGTATCAGAACCAGCAGCTAACTGACCAGCACCGTCACTAATTTGACCAGCACCACTTGCTAATTGGTTAGCACCATTCAACAATGTTGAGTTATTGCTTACCAATGTTGAAGTACCATTAGCTAATTGATCAACACCACTTGATAAAGCAGTAATTCCTTGAGTTAAAGCAGGAACATTACTATTTAATTGAGATGTACCATTAGCTAAAGCAGTAGCACCACTTGTTAAAGTTGTATTGTTACCAGTAATTGTTGATAAACCTTCTTGTAAGCTAGATACACCAGCTGTATAAGCTTGAACTCCTGAAACTAAAGCATCTTTTGAATCAACTGTTACGTTAACTGCTTTATTGTTCACTACAGTTGCATATGTTCCACCATTAACTTTAGCATTTACTTCATTTAATCCAGCTTGCACTGTTTGTGTTCCTTTTAATAATCCTGTAGGAATTTCTGTTCCATCTGTTAAAGTACCACCATTAAGGGCAGCATCTAAATCAGTTAAACTATCTTTTGTTGAACTAGATAAAGTAGTAATTGCTGTATCAGCACCAGTTGTATAAGTAGCAACAGAATCCATATATGAATCTATTCCATTAGGATATGCTGATTCTGGCAAATAATTTGCCAAGCTAAATACATTAGGTATTGTACATCGATCAATTTGTTCTCTAGTCATACCATTTAACAATAAAGTATTAGCTATTTTTGTTAATTGTTCTGCATAAGCTGTTAATCCTTGATTATTAAGTGATGTTGCATTAGAATTCAATGTTTTAATTAATGTTGCATAACTATCTAATGATTTTTTACCTTTAGATAATTGAGTCAACGAATCTTGACTTGCTACCATCTTTTGCTTTGAAGTTTCTAGATTTTGTTGTAATTTTTTCACCCCATCAACTACTTGTTGATTTCCTTCCGCTAAAGATTGAACACCTTTACCTAAACTACTAACGCCTTCGTTTAATGTAGTATTATTTGCTACTAATTGATTTGCACCTTCTGTAGCTTGACTTACACCTGCTGTATAATCATTAACACCTTTGCTTAATGTTCGTGCACCAGTATTTAAATCATTAATACCTTTAGCTAATGTAGGAGTTGCACTACCTAAAGTACCAACACCATCTTTCAATTGATAGATACCGTTATTTACTGTAACGACACCATCTGTATAACTTTTTAATCCTTTAGTTAAAGTATTTGTACCATCTTTAAATGTTAAAGAGCTACTTGCTAATACTTTTAAGTTATCACTAATTGTTTTGTTACCATCTTCTAATTGAGTCATACCATCAGATAATTGTTGAGTACCATCGCTGGCTTCAGCAAATCCATCTGACATTGTTCCAATTGAAGAAAAGATTGTTTCAGCATATGTTTTTGTTACTGAAGCTGAAACTTCAGCTTTAATTTTTGCGATTGCTGAATCATCCATTTTTGATGCAACATAGTTTGTACCTGGGTTTGTTGTATAATTTAAAACCATTTTTTTAGGATTTTTATCCAACAAAGTTGTTGCATTTTTTGAGAAATTGCTTGGAATCGTAATGACCATATAATAGTCACCATTTTTTAGTCCCTTATTTGCTTCTTTTGAATTTACAAAATGAAAATCTAATGAATCGTTGTCTTTTAATTTTTTTACTAATTGATCACCAACGTCTAATTTCTTATCGTTGTATTCAACTGCCTTATCTCTATTAACGACAGCGACAGGAAGATCTCCACTGTTTCCATATGGATCCCACATAGATCCAAGGAAGACAACTGTGTAAATACTAGGAATAAGAATAAGAGCAACTAAAACAATTTGAATCCAATGATTTTTTAAAATGTTTTTCCACTCTTGCTTAATCATAAATATCCTTCTTTCTATCTTCTATAGACATTTTACATCCATAGATATATAATGTCTATAGAGTATTATAATTTTTTCAATATAAATGTCAATATTCTTACATACAAAATATAAAAAATTAGTTATAATAAAAAAAGGGAAGGGATTACAATGAGAATAAGAAAAAGTTTTGAACAAGCAATTTGTATTTTATTGCTTATTGGAACAAGTGAAGGACCATTAAAGAGTCATGAACTTAGTAAAAAGCTTGATGTTTCTGATTCATATTTAAAGAAAGTAACAAGACAATTGGTCGTTGCTGGTCTTATTACTTCTAAGGCAAGTAAATTAGGTGGTTTTATTTTAAATAAAAAAATGAATGATATATCATTTTTAGATATCTTTGAAGCAATCGAAGGAAAGGAAACTTTTATTGAAACAACGCATCTTGTTGATAAAGTATTTGATCCTGCTTTAAATCTACATCATACCGAAGATGTCATCATGAATCATTTAAATGCTGCAGAAGATCAATACAAACAAAAACTCAAAGAAATCAATCTTGGTGAGATTACAAATTATGTTCATCAAAATACAATATAAAAATAGGCTATTTGAATAAGCCTATTTTTATTATATGGTTCTATTTCTATTTTTTGCTTAAATCATTTCAATTTTTTTAACCGTAACAACTAATCCAACAAAAGATATTATAAGAAGTATGCTATATAAAACATAATTAGCAGTATCTCCTGTTTTTGTAACTATGCTATTCTTATTGTCTTGTTTTACAGTTATACTTTCATTCTTATTACCTGTTACTTGTACTAAGTTATTATTATCTTTAACAACAGTAAATGTTGTACTTGCTAAGCCATCTGTCCATACAATTTCAAATGTATGTTTTCCTGCAGCTAGCGTGTTAAGATAATCTTCTTTTAATGTTACAACAGTTGAACCTTCGCTAACAGTATAATTCTTTGTATCAACAATAATACCATCTACTTTTACACATTTGAATTTTGAAAATTCCCCATTACCTCTAATTACAAGGCCTTTATGAGCATCTTGTGTCCATGAACTATCAGCACCATCTAAAATTTTATATTCTTCTTGTCCTGGAGATGGTACAACTTTGGAAATTTTTTCTGTTTCTTCATGCTTACAAACTTCACAGACTCTCTTTTGTTCACCTTCTTGTTTTTCAGTAGCTTCTCGCACAATTTGCCAATTACCAAATTTATGTCCTGTAGCTTTAATAACAATAGGTTCACCTATAGAATTTATCATATTACTATCTGAATACATTAATCCACAGTCTTCACATTTCCAGTATTCTTCAAATCCATCTTCTGTACAAGTAGCTGGTTTTCCATTCACTTTAACAACATGATGTGCACCATCATAATCTTCACATATATTAGCCTTCAACTGATTAGTTTCTACTTTGCTGACTCCATCAATATCACGTGGTTCATTCCCTCCAACAGATTTGAGATCTGGATTAAGCGTTTTATCAAAAGAACAATCTTTTAAAGTTGTATTTCCCTCGATTTGTCCTGTATATCCACCTAATTCATAATTTGAAGAAACACCGTTCACTTTACCTGCAGCATGACTGTTTTCGATATTAGACGATCCTAATGTTCCCGCAAAAGTTCCTGCTTTTGGTTCCCATTCACTTACTGTACTAGTTACATTACCTTTTGCAACACAATTTTGAATCACAGCATTTTGTGCAAATCCAATAAAGCCTCCAGCATTCCAATTATTTGCCGTTATTTCCACATCAGCCAAACAATGTTTGTATGTAGAAAGCAGTTGCCCATTATCATTATCTAATGCATATCCAACAAATCCTCCTAATGCCCAATTTCCAGAAATTTTTCCTGTAGCAGTACAATTTTCATAAATAGATCCGCTATCCATCCCAACAAAACCACCACTATTATCTACACCAGAAATTTGAACATTTTCTACCATACAATTTGAAACTTTAATTCTGTTTACATTCCCTAGCATTCCACCAGTAATATTACCATAATCAGCGAATCCTTCAATTTGAATTAAACCTCCAGATACAATAATATTATCAAATTTTACAGTGCATCCAGAATTAGTCATTACAAATCCAACAAGAAGTCCATTATTCGTTTCATTTAGTCCAGTTCCATTATTATAAATAGATCCATTCTTAATCGTCAAATTTACTACTCCACAATTTATATTGCTGTCTGAACAAACAATATTACCAAAAAAACCACCATTGTATTGATCATTTTGTTGATCAACAATCATTCCAGAAACTGTTTTACCATTTCCATCAAAATATCCACAAAATGGTTTATCCTCAGTCATTCCACTACGATACCATTTACGTAATCCAATCGGAGTCCAACAGTATTTTTGTAAATCAACATCTTTTTCCAATTTAAAATACTTTCCACTATATTTTTCTCCTCCTGCTACATCTTTAGATAGTTTAGCAAGCTGTTCTGCTGTTTCAATTTGCCATGGGTCTTCAGCTGTTCCACTTCCTCCTGCAAAATCAGTTGCTGCATAATCTGTCCAAATACCATTTGGGGCATCTTTTGCAAATACTGGTATCGACATACATGTAATACTAAAGAAAATACTTATTATAATTCCTAATATAAACCTTTTACGATATCTTTTTCTCATTTTATTTTCCTCCTTCTTGTTGATACTCCCTGTATCATTATTTTATATAAGAACTCTAAAAATGTCAATTTATAAACTTAAACGCTTCCATTTTTTACAAACAAAAACTCAAGGGCTGTTCCTTGAGCTATCTATTATAAAATATTCTTAAATACATCTTATTTTTTATTAAATAACAATTCCAATAAATGAACACCATTTCCTTTTCCTAAAAGAATTCCTTTTAAACATCGATTGCATGTACAAATTACTTGTTCATTATGAAATTGTTGGACATATTCTTTCATATATTTTTCTTGTATTTCTTTAGAATAATGCGATAAATGTTCATCCTCTAAATCCTTTGTTTCAAAGTGGAGTGTTCCACAAAAAATAGAATTTTCTTTATTCTTTTCTATTTCAATGCCTTCAATATTCATTTTCTTTAAAAGACTTCTAACAGCTTGATGTACTTCTGGATGCTTACGATCACGATAACAATCTTGAAGATACATTTTTTGTCCATGATAATCAGGAAAGGAAAAATCATCTAATTGATCAAAGTATTCCCAAAGTGACATCGTTTGAACCTTATCTTCGATTTGCTTACGACATGCTTGACAAACATACAAACCTATATCTTCTTTTTCTAATTTACTTTGATCTATTTTACAACATTTCGCAACTGGCATCCTCTTTTCAAAATATTCTTTTACTTTTTTTGCTGTTTTGCGATGCATAACAGCAAAGTTACAACTTGGATAATAAATATACATTCTCTTTCCTCCTAAATCATTTGAATGACAACTTCACTGATTCCCGCAAGAACCATAACTAGAATTGGATTTAACTTATATTTTCTAAGTAAAATCAAACAGATGATAAAAACAATAATTGCATGGTATCTTATATAAGAAATACCAATTAATGAATCTTTAAAAAATGAAGAAATTAAAATACTGATTCCGCTAATTGCAATCATCGAAACAACCGCTGGTCTTAAATAAGAAAGAATTGTTTTCATCACTTTCATATCTTTATATTTTACATAAAAATAAGCAAGTAATGATACAAGAACACATGAAGGTAAAATACATCCAAAAGTGGCAATAAGAGCACCGGGTAAATGAGCTACATATTGTCCAACAAATGTTGAAGAATTGATGGCAATGGGTCCTGGTGTCATTTGGGAAATCGTAATAAGATCGGTAAATGTATTCTGACTGATCCAATGATAGGTGGAGACTACTTGTTGACTGATAAGTGGTAATGCCGCGTAACCACCACCAAAACTAAAGAGTCCTATTTGGAAAAATGCCCAAAATAATTGTAAATAAATCATGCTCTTTCCCTCCTTATAAATAGCTCAACAAGTGCAAGTAAAATGCATCCTATAATAATGTACATAATGTTCACATTTAAAAAGTAATTCAAAACAAAAGCACTTAACATAATAACGATATTTCTTTCTTTATGTTCATCCATGACACTTAAAGCCATATCATAAACCACACTTACGATAATCGCCCCAATTCCAGAGCGCATTCCAAGAAGCATCGCACTGATAATTTTATTGGTAATAAATATTTTATAGAAATAAGCAATTACACTAATAATAATGATTGGTGGAATGATTGTGCCAATCACACAAACAATAATGCCTAAAATACCTGCCATCTTATATCCCAAAACAATGGCTCCATTAACTGCAATCGCTCCTGGAGCACTTTGAGCAATAGCTACAAGATCCAACATTTCTTTTTCATCAATGTAATGGAGTTGATCAACAAATCGTTCTTTTAATAAAGAAACAATGACATAACCCCCACCAAAAGTAAATGCAGATAAATAAAGTGTTGATGTAAATAACTCAAGTAATAATCTTCTTTTTTCTTTCATTTTCTTCACCTACTTCATCATAGTACACATTGATTCATCTGTAAAATATTATATAATTATAATATACATAGGTGTTTACCTATATAGGAGGAATTATGACATTAAGACATTTAGAAATATTTATGAGCGTTTATCATCAAAAAAGCATTACTAAAGCAGCCAAAGAGCTTCATATTAGCCAACCATCAGTTTCTTTAGCCATTAAAGAACTCGAAGAAAAATATCAAACGATTCTTTTTGATCGTATGAATCGCCAAATTTATCCAACAGAAAAAGCACATCTTTTATATAATCATTCCATGCAAATTTTGTCATCTCTAGAAAATATGGAAAATGAAATGTATAACGATCAAGTTAAAAGTATTTCTTTTGGTTGTAGTATGACACTATCTCAAGTATTTCTACCTCATTTTTTAAAAAAGCTTAAAGAAAAATATCCAACTATTGATTTTCATATCAATGTTAACAATCTCAAAGAAATTGAAAATCAGCTTTTAAAAAATGAAATTGATTTTGCTTTGATTGAAACCTTACCCCTTCATCAACTTCATAAAATTCCTTTTTATCAAGATGAATTAGTGATTATTGTAAACAAAAAGCATCCTTTATTAAAAACAAATAATCTAAAAGAACTTGAAAACTATGATTATTATTCAAGAGAAAAAGGAAGTTCAATTTATGAACTTGTCCAAAGTTATTTTATTTCGCATAAGTTAGATATTCATCCCTCTATTGAATGTGTCAATCCATCCTCTTTAATAGAACTTGTTCGTTATAATAACGGCTTTACCATCTTACCAAGTTCACTGGTTAAAAATGAAAAAGAGATAGCTCTTATAAAAAATAAAGATTTTTACATTCAAAGAACCTATCATATTGTCATGCACAAAGATAAAAAACTTTCTTCTATTTATCAAGAAATCTTTGAATTGATAAAAAACTATCCAAAATAAAAAGACAATAATTTCATTGCCTTTTTATTTTGCTTTAATTGCCCAACGCATCTTTGTTGATTTTGCTCTAGAATTACGATGACATTCTTCTTTGCTAGGACGAATAACATTTCGACAAACATCATCATAAATTCCACTATTTTTCATTTCTTTAAAAGCTTTTTTTACAATTCGATCTTCTCCCGAATGGAAAGTCAAGATGGCAACCCTTCCTCCTGGGTTTAAGATTTTTGGAAGTTTTTCCACAAATTCATGAAGCACTTCAAATTCTTGGTTCACTTCAATTCTTAAAGCTTGGAAAACTCTTGCTGCTGTTTTATTAACAAGATCCTTTCTATTTTTATCTTCAATAAAGTTTAAAGTTTTATCAATAATCTTATAAAGCTGTCCTGTAGTTTCAACTTCCATGCCTGAACGAATAAATGAATAAATATTTTTAGCAAGAATGTCAGCATAAGGTTCATCTGAATTTTCTTCTAAAATATTTTCTAATTCTTCTTTTGAAAGTTCTTTTAAGATTTCAGAAGCCGGTTTTCCCATTTTGGGATTCAATCTTAAATCGAGTGGTCCTTCTTTTTTATAAGAAAATCCTCTTTCAGGATTATCAATTTGCATTGAAGAAACACCTAAATCTGCCAAGACAAAATCAAATTTTCCATATTTTTGACTAACTTCATCAATATTTCTAAAGTTTATAAGAATTGATGTAAAAATATTTTCATCAAAACCTTTATTCCTTATTCTTTGGGTTGTCTTTTCTATTTCAATGGGATCAATATCCAATCCATAAACATGACCTTGACCTTCTAACTTTTCTAACATTTTAGAAGTGTGTCCACCATACCCTAAGGTACAATCTAACCCTACTTGTCCAGGTTGAATATCTAAAAACTCTAATATTTCATCAACCATAATAGAAATATGCATTCCCGCTGGTGTACTCCCTTTAGAAATAACTTTTTCAATCGTTTCTGGATACATTTCTGGATTCAATTCTTTATATTTTTCATTAAAACTTCTAGGATGTGTTCCTTTATATCTTTTTCTTCTTTTATGTATTTGTTCACTCATAATTATTCCTCATCTCTTTACTCTTTATAATATAACGAATAATCTTTTAAGAAACAATAGAAAGATAACAGACTTATTATTAGCAGTAATAAAAAACTTTTTTTCTATTTTGAATATATAAAAAATAAGTTTTTATTCTATTGGTTGTTGATAAAAACCCCCATAAAAATTTTCAGTTTTTATAACATTAACTATCAAATCAGGATCCACATCTTTCATTAAGTCTATAATATCTTGGACTTCATAACTTGAAACGACCGTATGTAATAAATTCATTGGCTGTTTTGAATAACCTCCAATAGCCTCAACACAAGAAATACCATGACGATAATATTGGATATAGGCATCTACAATTTCTTTTGCTTTTCTTGTTGTTATTTGTAATGTTACACGTTCATAACGATGATAAAAAGAATCGATTGTTTTTGTTGATATAAATTGAAATAAAATAGAATATCCTGCATGGATCCAACCAAACATTGACCCAAATATCATAAGAATTAGAGTATTAAAAACAAAAACATATTCCCATATAGATTTACCCTTTTTATTAGAAATATAGAGAGCAATAAAATCTGTTCCTCCAGTGGAAGCGTTTCCTCTAAGTACAAGAACTGCCATTAATCCATAGGAAACACCTCCAAAAGTAATATTTAATAAAATATCATTAAATAAAGGTTGAAATTGACACACTTTTAAAAAGAAACTCGCCAAAAATACTTGTAGTAATGAAAAGAGTGTAAATCTTGGGCTAACATTTTTATAGCACAAAATAGCAACAGGTACATTTAAAGCAATCATGCCTAATGATGTTGAAAACGAAAAACCAAAATAAGTAGAAGTAATTTTTTCAATAAGAATAGCTACCCCTGTAAATCCACTTGATAATAAATTTGCAGGTTGAATAAAGACTTGAATGACATACGCTTGGCTTAACGCAGCAACAAAAACACAAAGAAGCGTTACCAATGTTCTTGCTTTTTTATTTTTATTTAGTTTTTTTAGCATATACTTTTTACAATTTTTTCAACCAATTCTTTGGATACAACATCATAATCATTTTCATGAGGAACAGGTGCATAAGCATAAGAAACTTCATGTCTGTGTGTTGTTGAATCATTGACCCAATCTTTACAAGAACTATGAACTTGATAAATTCCTGTA
>QWCN01001189.1_pt1 | contig 49789 bp, 42 predicted proteins | sample 1972711 | NCBI WGS metagenome assembly QWCN01 (sample SAMN09866707, study PRJNA288562) | Human gut metagenome isolate term1_stool, whole genome shotgun sequencing... | isolation source: gut | host: Homo sapiens | place: USA: California
TGGGTTATTAATTAATTGATTATTATCTTTATATATTCAAATATTAATTAAAATAACCTGTTTGATGCGTATATAAACGGCAATGATAATGCAGGAGAAGCCATTGTCAAACAGACAATATAGACAGGGGAGATATTATAATTGATAAGTAGTATTGATATATTAGATAAATATGGTTTGTCATTAAAAGGATTTAAAGATAGATTAATTGTGGGTAAAAGTGAAATAAGTGAAATAGAAAATTATATTTATATAAGAAAAAATGTAAAAATGCTATATGATGTTTGTGAAAGACATCGTAATAAAGATATTGTTAAAGTACAAGATTTGTCAATGGAAGCTGCAATAATAATATCTATCGTTTTGTATAAAAGAATGTATGATAATATTTTGGATTATAATGCAACACGTGAACTACGGAAATTATTAGATGAAAATAATATTGAAAAAGTTATTACATATTTTAAAGAGTTTTCAAGTGATATATATGTTATTGGTGGTATAGAAGTTAATAAATTATCTTTAATAAATAATACCTATGGTTATGATATATTATTTAATGGGAAAACAATTGTAGAAAATGCGTCATTATCAAGGGCATATATAGTTTTGTATAATTATTGTAAGGCAATATCGGAAATAAGAAAATTTTATTTTGAAAATAAGGATTATTATATTAAAAATAAAATTGATATTACAGATATGATAGAGTTGTATATATTATAGTATTGATAACAGATAAAAGAGAGTACGAATATGATTGATTACATAGGAATTGCAAGGAAAGCCGTAGAATGTGATGATATGGTAAAGCTGTTAGAGGGAAAGGGTGAGTATCATTGTGAATTTTTTTATTATGGTCTTGCAGGAATAGATATAACCATGTTAAAGAGGTATACTGTGCGTTTAGTGTTTTTTTTGATATTGTACTGAAGGAAAGACAGAGTTTCAAACCGGTACCATTTTACATATCAGAGCAGATAAAACCTGTAGTTATGCAGGCAGTTTTCAATAATAAAGAAAAGTTAAGTAAATGTTTTGACTGGGAAGGATGGAGACATTCTGATGGTATGTGGGGAGCTATAAAGCGATGGGTGAAAATACTGCAGGAAGATTACGAGACGTGTTCAGAGTATGATATGGAAGATGCCTGATGAATTGAAATGATATATTAGAAAACGGAGATATTTGTGAAAGTATTTGAATTAGAAGAAAAATTGAATAAACTAGGTATTCCTAAAGATACATATTCTATTTTAAAAGGGGGTTTGCCTAACGAAAGATTATGTATAGTAAAAGAAGAGAAATGGTGTGTATATTATAGTGAAAAAGGGAGAAGATCTGGTTTAAAGAAATTTCAAACAGAAACAGAAGCATGTGAATACTTTTTTGAAAAAATAAAACGCCTGAGATATGCTGGCAAATGAATTATTTGCTTGTTACCTCTTTCTTACAATATTGTAAGAAAAGAATACACAGATATTCACGGGAATGTAAGATAGAAGTGAGAAGATAGATGCAACGAAAATGTATCTATCTTTTTTTCATATATATCACGGGGAGGTAATGAATGACAGATTATAAAAAACTCGCGCTTTATTATCTGAAAGCAGGCAAAAGGCAGTGTATCGTTACGATCATTGGGGTGATGATCACGGTAGCTGTATTATATACGGCATTGAATTTTGGATATTCGTATGTGCTTCAGACACGGCAGGAAGTGAGAAAAGAAGCAGACTATGAGATCGTTTTTCTGTCTGATGATACAGAGAAATTAGCGCAGATCGCTGCAGATGACCAGATACTTCAGGCATATAACGGGGCGTATACAGGGGAAGAATATGTCAGTGATGAAGAAAGGTTTGTAGAAGTAAATTATAAAAATGCTTTGTATGTAAATGTCAGACATCCTTATAAGATGGAGTCGGTCATGGAGGATATGAAAGCCGATTATGGGGTGGATGCAAGATTAAATAATGAACTGGCAGTGTTATATCTTCAGGATGAAGATGGACTGATCGGTGTTCTGCTGATCCTTGTTCTGCTGATAGCATATATCTTTGCGATCTTCGCTGTCGGGATGATCAGGAATACGGTTCAGATGTTTGTCCTGCAGCAGGTGAAGGACTATGGAATCCTGCGGTGCATCGGAGCAACGAAAGGACAGTTGAACCGGATCATATACAGGATAGGGGCAGGCATGGAAGTGACAGGCATTGCAGTCGGTGTACTGCTCGGAACCATCATCAGTGTGATCCTTGGTTTTTTAAAGGATGTAAATGTCGGATTCCATATCGGACCGGCTATTCCGATCCTGATCGCATATCTTGGAGATCTGTATTTTGTTATGCAGGAGTGCTCAAAGCTTGTGACGAAGACATCGCCGGTCAGTGCGGTCCGTGGGGAGTACCGGATCAAAAAGGAAAAGATCAAGGTTCGTGGAAATGGTCTGATGGGGCGGTTGTTCGGTGTTGAAGGCGCCTATGCAAGAAAAAGTGTACTGCGGAACAGCGGACGATTTGCAAAGACAGTAACAGCCATGATGCTCAGCATAACAGCGATCATTATATGCTTAAGCACCGGGAGTATGGTTCATGATACGAAAAAGAATATTAATGATATGTATGGCAGATATCTGGAAGAAAACCAATCCCCTGCCAGCATATTTAATGATGTGGAATGGATACAGAGTGAGGATTTGCCTTCTGTCGAGGAGATCAAAGAGAATTCTTTGCATTACTATGTAACAGAAACAAAAATGGTATACAGTGCCAGAGGAAATCTGGTAGATCCTGAAACCTATTATGGCAAGTTTAACAAAGATTATGCAGAACAGACGAGTTTGGGAAGTTACATCGAAGCAATGATGCAGAGATGGAGAGAACGGAATACAAAGGAATACAGCGAGAAAGATGATGTAGAATATGAAAAGGCTGTTGATAGTCTGAATAGTTCATTTATAAGCATTGAAGGTTGTGATCAGAATGATCTGGACTATCTGTCCGAGTTTATAGAGAGTGGAACTGCGGAGCTGGATGACGATGGTATTCTGGTCGTTGGCGGAGGAAGCGTAATGGATTATTCCGGAAGCTATGATGACGGAGTGACGTTGTATGATCTGGGAAAGCATTTTGATACATATGATCTGCAGGTAGGGGACACGATCCAGCTGGTTGATTACAGGGAATATGAGAAACGATATCAGGCGGCTTATGAAAAGATGATGGCAGACAGTATTCTGGTCAGTCCTGAGGTAGATACGGGAGATACCTATATCTCAGAAGAACGGGCAACCAAAGAGGGCAGATCAACCTGACGTGAACAGTATGTGATCGCTGAGCGTATCCGTCAGGAACTTATTGAGGAAGGATATTATCGAACCTATACAGTTCAGGGAGTTCTGGATTTTGGAGATCAGCTGCTTCCGGACTGGGGAGATATCTATATGAAAAGAGATTCCTACTTTGACCTGACCGGATATGGCGAACAGGATGTGACAGGAGTAAAGTATGCGATCGATCTTGACAGTGTACCGGTATCCTATTTTGAAACCGGAATAGGCGATATTACAGATGTACTGTACGGATATGCTTATGCCAGAAATATAGTCCGGTATGCATTGGCGTTTGCCGCTTTTATATTTGTATTGAGCTCGGTGAACATTATTAATACCACAGCAGGAAATCTGCATATGAGGCGGAAAGAGCTGGCGCAGCTCCGGGTGATCGGAATGTCCAGAAAGAGATTGATCTATACGGTCATGTTAGAGGGCGTGATGGCGACGGTCCTGTCAAATGTTCTGGGATTCTTATTTGGTTCGATTTTTACGATATATATTTATACATATCTGAGTATGTTTTTATATATAAAACAAACCATTGCCTGGTGGGCATTTGGAGTCGGGCTTGCCGCATCCACATTGGTAATCTTTGGAAGCATCTATGCATCACTTAAGGATCTTCCGATTTGTATTGTGGATGACCTGAAGCTTGAGGAATAAAAAATCGATAATGATGAAGTGAGGTCAAAATTATCGGGGTGAAATAAAAAGGAGAGGTGAAAATGACAGACTATAAGAAACTTGCAGTATATTACCTGAAAGCAAGCAAAAAACGATGTGTGATTACGATCCTTGGGGTAATGATCACGGTGGTCGTGCTATATGCGGGACTGAACTTTTTCTATTCATATATGCTGCAGTAGCAAAAGGATGTAAGAAAGGAAGCGGATTATGAGATCGTGTTCCTGACGGATGATCAGGAAACCATATCACAGATCGCGTCGGATGACCGTGTCACACAGGCATATACAGGAAAATATGCGGTGAGTGAGTGGGAGACAATTAACGGAACGGATGGCAAATATGTAGAAAAGATATATGACAATGCATTATATGTAAATACCGGACATCCTTACAGGATGGTTAAGATCATGAACGAGATGATAGAAGATTATGGGGTGGATGCAGAACTCAACTGGAATCTGTCCACCTGGTATCTGCAGGATATGGATGAAGGATTTGCTGTTATATTGATCGTGGTTCTGTTAGTTGCATATATATTTGCAATCTTTGCAGTCGGAGTTATCAGAAATACGATCCAGATGTTTACATTAGAGCAGGTGAAAGACTATGGAATCTTACGATGCATCGGAGCGACGAAGGGACAGTTAAGCGGCATCATCTATCGGATGGGAGCCATACTTGAGATTGCCGGACTGCTTGCCGGCATTGTGATGGGCGGAATCGTCAGCATGATCCTCGGATTTATATTTAAGATAAGCGCAGGCTTCCATATCATTCCGGTGATACCGATCCTGATCACTTATCTGGGAGATATGTATTTCGTAATGCGTGAGAATGCCAAGCTGGTAACGAAGATGACACCGGTCAGTGCGGTTCGTGGTGAATACAGGATCAAGAAAGAAAAGCTTCGTCGTCATGGTGGTGGTCTGCTGGGAAAGATATTTGGAATCGAAGGATCATATGCCAGAAAGAGTGTCCTTCGAAATAAAGGAAGATTTATAAAGACGGTAACAGCCATGGTATTCAGCATATCAGCAATCGTATTGATATGCAGCTGCTGGGGACAGCTCAGAAAATACTGGAAGGATACAGATGAAAAATATGGGGAATATCAGTTTAATCTGACTTCGTATTCGTCTGCTACAACGAGTCTGGAAGAAGCGCAGAGCACTTTGCCGTCTGCGGAGGCATTCCGGGATCTGTCACGAAATAACAGTGTGGAGGCAGCAAAGAAAGTGTATGCCTGCAGGGCCGATCTGGTAGATGCGGATTCTTATACAGGAAAGATCACGGATGAATTCCGAACAAAGGTAACGATGGGACATTACTATGGTGTCTATATGGATAAGTTAAATGAGACGGACGGAACATCAGATGATAAGGACCCGGAAGCTACCGGAGGTGTAGCGGAAAGCATGGTAAACAGTGCAGATGTGATCGGATGTGATGATTCTGATCTGAACGATCTGACGAAATATCTGAAAGCAGGAACAACGGAACTGTCAGAGAACGGTATTCTGGTTGTGGCAGGAGGAAGCTTTAACGGTTGGGACCTGGAGGAGGCAGAGGATACAAATGATACCTTATATGATAAGACCTACCATTTTGACACGTATCATTTTGAACTGGGCGATACGGTTCAGCTAGTTGATTTTGCTCTGTATCAGAAAGAATGTCTGAAGGCAAAGGAGAAGATCGATCAGGAATATGAAAAGCTTCAGGAGACAGCGGTAGCGACAGAAGATGGTGACAGCGAAGGCAGTACGGTAGGAAATGGGGAAGACCGGTCTTCCGTACGACAGGAATATGTAGAATATAAGAAGATCAAGGATAAGCTGATCGCAGAGGGACACTATAAGACCTATAAGGTAGAAGGTATTCTGGATCTTGGCACACAGGTATTCGGTGAGACCGGTGATCGTCAGATCTATATGCGGCAGAATGATTATTTTGATCTGACCGGATACGGAGAAAATGATATAGCCGGTATGAAATACAAGATCAATCTGGATCGTGTATCTGCCGGTTCCGTATCAGATATGCTTTCCTATATCGGTGATTCCTTATATGGAGAGGCTATGCAAATATGTGTATACCTGAAAAGCTTTGTCCGGTATGCAGTTGCGGCAGTACTGTTTATCTTCGTATTAAGCTCGGTAAACATCGTGAATACGACAGCCGGAAATCTGCATCTGAGACGAAAAGAATTCGCACAGCTCCGTGTGATCGGAATGTCCAGGAAACGCCTGCTAAAAACCGTTATGTTAGAGGGCGTTATGACCACGGTTGTAGCGAATGTATTCGGTTTTATTATAGGCGTTGGGTTATCGTATGGTGTCTTTTGCTATCTTAATATGGTGATCGAGGCAGGAAAGTCCATTGCCTGGTGGGCATTTGGAGTCGGACTTGTGGCATCCGGTCTGATTATCTGCGGAAGCATCTGGCTGGGGATCAGAGACCTTCCGGTAGCCATGGTAGAAGATCTGAAGCTTGAGGAGTAAGCATGAAATGTAAGCCTGATACAGTAGATGGAAAGTTGCAACGGAGTTGCTGTATCACAAGGTTAAAAAACAGAAATGCAATAAATATTTAGATAAAAATTATAGATAGAAAGATCTGCGGGAAAGGCAGAGGAAAGAGGGTACGCTATGGAAATCGTAAAAATGGAACATGTAACAAAGATATACGGAGAAGGAAATACCAGAGTATGGGCGCTTGATGATGTGAACCTGACAGTCAATAAGGGCGAGATCGTGGCGGTTGTCGGTGCTTCCGGTTCCGGTAAATCCACCCTGCTTCATGTTATGGGTGGTGTGGATACTCCAAATGAGGGAAATGTCATTGTAGACGGAAAGGATATTACAAGACTGACCGATGAGGAGATGTCGGTCTTCCGTAGAAGAAAGATCGGATTTGTATTTCAGGCATATCACCTGATCCCGGTACTGACAGTAGAGGAAAATATCAAGATGCCGATCCTGCTCGATCACAGAAAACCGGATCGTGATTACATCGATCATATCATCGAGATGTTAGGCCTGAAGGACAGACGGAAGCATCTTCCAAACCAGTTATCCGGTGGACAACAGCAGCGTGCAGCGATCGCAAGAGCACTGGCAAATCGCCCGGCATTGATCCTTGCCGATGAGCCTACCGGAGCACTTGACTCCAAGAATGGAAATGAAGTTATCACCCTGCTTCAGGATTCTGTTAAGAAGCTGGATCAGACGCTGGTACTTATCACACATAACATCGATCTGGCGAGAGAGGCAGACCGTATCGTGAGGATCACGGATGGAAAGATATCAGAAGGAGAGGAGATGTAGAGATGAAACGAATACTTACAATCTGTATGGCATGTGTACTTGGATTCCTTGCTGTATTTGGATATAAGGATACGATGGCTTCTGTATCAGCAGCAGAGCCAAAGGTTATGGTAACTGATTATAAGATCAAAGAGAATGAAGTAGTGGCAGGTGGAACCTTTACACTTGAGGTTACGATCAAGAATACTGCAGATAAAAAGATCAGTAATCTGAAAATGGCAGTTGCTTCCGAAGGAGGCGAACTGATTCCGGCATCCGGAGCCGGAACCGGATATCTGGCAGGTCTGGAGGGCGGAGAGACTTATACATTTGAGTTCCCGATGCAGGCAGCAGCCAATCTGGAAGAAAAGGCTTATAAGCTGACAGTGACAGATGAGTATGAAGACCGCTATGGCAATCCATATACCGTGACAGATACGATCTATCTGCCGGTTACGATCAAACAACGTGGAGAGATCACCGGTGTATATGCAGAGTCAGATGTGACACTCGGAGATTCCATCGAGATCATGGGAAGCGTCAGCAATCTGGGAGCATCTACCCTCTATAACGTAAAGGCAAAGATCGATACAAGATTTACATCTGAAGGTGATGTCTATATCGGCAATATCGAACCGGGTAAGAATGGCTCGATCGATATACTTGCAAACACAATGAAGACGACAGGCACCGGCGGCGAGATGGGTAAGCTTGTCGTTACATATGAAGATAAATCGGGAAATGTAACAACGCTGGAAGAGAATTTCTCGATCAGCGTAAATGCACCTGTCTATACAGACATCGAAAAAGTAAAGGATGTACAGAAGAAGGATTACAGTAAGATGATCATAGAGATCGTTGTTGCTGTGGTTGTTGCAGCGTTCATTGTTATCTGGATCATTCGCAGAAGAAAGAGGAAGAAAGAGATATTGGAGGAGTTCTAAATGGGTTGGATCAGTCATTTATGTTTGATGAATATGAAAAGACGGAAAACCAGAACCTTTCTAACCATACTTGGAGTTGTGATCGGTGTGATCTCTGTTGTGACCCTGCTTGCAGTCGGTATCGGCGTAAGACAGGAAATGATCAATACCATGGTGGACAGTGAAAGTATTTGCCAGATTCGGGTGACTGGAGCAACCGGCGGCAAGCACAAAGACCGGATGATCATGGATCAGACCGTGAAAACTTTTCAGGAGCTTGAATATGTCAGTTCCGTATATCCGACCTATGAGATGTATGTGACCATCACAAACGGAAAATATTCTTATGATGGTGCGATTACAGGTATTCCACAGTCGGAGCTTGCGAAGCTTAAGTATACAAAGACGTCAAAGCAGACAACATCGAGCGTGAAGCCGGTGCTTATCATGGGAAATAAGGTCACATCCTTATTCTATAATCCGGAAACGGAGCAGACCTATGATGTGACAGAGAAGAAAAAAGCAGAGGCATGGATCGGAAAAAAAGTGGATCTGTCCTTCTGGGATTCACAGGAGATGGCACCGGTGAAGATAGAAGTCGGAGCGATTATTGACAGTGGAGAAGATACATATAACAGAGACTCACAGAGTGTTTACTGCGATCTGGATGTGTTAAAGAGCTTTTTAGGCAGAGTATCCAGTGGGGGAACGCTGCCGGGACAGCCGCTTGATGCAAATGGAAATCCGTACAAGGATTTCGTATATTCCGGAGCGGTTGTGACTGTTGATAATATCGATCATGTCGATTCTATCGTGAAGAAGCTTCAGGATATGGGTTATACGACAGAAAATGAGAAAGAGTATCTGGATACGATACAGAAATATCTGAAGATGGTACAGCTTTTACTGGGCGGTATCGGAGCGATCGCACTGATCGTAGCCGTGATCGGAATCAGCAATACCATGACAACATCGGTATTTGACCGGATCAATGAGATCGGCGTATTAAAGGTTCTCGGATGCGATCCGGATGAGCTGCAGATCCTGTTCCTTACAGAGGCAGGAATCATCGGAGCAGCAGGCGGCATCATAGGAGTGCTTTTATCTTATGGGTTTAAGGGTATCGTAGATAAGATTGCTATTAAAATGTTCGATCTGGCAAAGGGAACGCAGATTGCAATGATCCCATGGGAGCTTGCAGTCGGAGCCGTTGTCGGAGCGATTCTGCTTGCGATATGTGCCGGATATTTTCCTGCGAGATTTGCATCGAAATTGCAGCCGTTAGATGCTGTCAGAAACAGATAGAAAAAAAGGAAAAAAACGGAACAGTATTTTGTTGACTTTACTGTATCCATGCGTTATATTATAATCGTCCGCGGGGCAGTGAGATAAACATTTACTATATTTAGGAGGAATTATTAATATGTTCGATAAGGTAAAAGCTATTTTCGAAGAGCAGTTAGGAGTATCACAGGATGAGATGCAGCTCGATACTAACTTCAAAGATGATTTAGGAGTAGATTCATTAGATTTATATGAGATAGTAATGAAGATGGAAGATGAATTCGACGTTGAGATCCCAGCTGAGGAGCTTGAAGACGTTGCTACATTCGAAGACGTACTTAACTATCTTAAGAGCAAAGGTGTAGAAGAATAATTCACATCAGAAGCAGACAAGAGGCAGCGAAGATGTCTATATACCAGATTTGCCCGGCGCAGGTTGGTGGATGACAGACTGGCTGCTTCTTTTAGTATACAGGGATGGGCAATTGTGATGTTTAGATATTGTGTGATGTCCAACCATCTTGACTTTCCCAACCAGAGGACGCTTCCGCTCGTTTCGTCCTGCAGCGGTACTAAGATGCCGCTTGCAGCGCCATCCACACCACAAGGGCGCGCTTTCGTTCTAACCTCGTGCCAAAAGGCACTCGCTAAGTACGAAATGTGACGACCGGCGGACTCAAATGCCTCTGTGTTGGCAAATCAAATGATTGAACATCATCTACTCTTTGAACATCGCAATTGCCGATAAATAGAATAGACAGGTGAGAAAAATGGGTAAAACAGCAGTTATTTTCCCTGGCCAGGGTGCTCAGTATGTAGGCATGGCTAAGGATTTTTATGACAATTTTGAAGACAGTAAGGCAGTGATCGATACAGCAGACAGTGTGCTTGACATTGATCTGAAGAAGATCTGCTTTGAGGAAAATGAAGATATCAACAAGACAGAATATACACAGCCTGCTATGGTAGCAGCAGAGCTTGCTATCTATGAGCATGTAAAGAATGCAGGTTTGAAGGCAGATGTATTCGCAGGTCTGTCACTTGGTGAGTACAGCGCACTTACAGCTTGTGGAGCTATGAAGCTTCCGGATGCGATCCGTACCGTAAGACAGCGTGGTATCCTGATGCAGAATGAAGTTCCGCTTGGTCAGGGTGCGATGGCAGCCGTTATCGCTACAGATGCAGATGTGATCGCAAAGGTCTGTGAGGAGACTCCGGGCAATGTTCAGATCGCAAATTATAACTGTCCCGGACAGATCGTTATTTCCGGTGAGACAGAAGCTCTTGATAAGGCATGTGAAGCCCTTCAGGCAGCAGGTGCCAAGAGAGTGATCAAGTTAAATGTCAGCGGTCCATTCCATTCCAAGATGCTTGAGCCGGCCGGTGAAAAGTTATATGCATACTTAAGAGATGTAGAGATCGCAGAAGATTTCCTTCCATATGTATGTAACGCTGATGCATGTTATGTAACAGATGCGTCACAGGTTAAGACTTTACTGATGCGTCAGGTATATTCATCTGTCAGATGGCAGCAGAGTATCGAAGCTATGATCGCAGACGGCGTAGATACATTTGTAGAGGTTGGACCTGGAAAGACCCTGTCCGGCTTCATGCGAAAGATCAACAAGGAAATGAAATGCATCAACATCGCAACTGTTGATGATCTGAAGAAATTGGAGGAACTGAATGCTTAAGGATAAGGTAGCAGTCGTAACAGGTGCCGGACGTGGTATCGGCAGAGCCATCGCAAAGACATTTGCAGGATATGGCGCAAAGGTAGTTGTCAATTATAATGGCTCAGAGGAGCGTGCAAACAGTCTCGTAGCAGAGATCAAGGAAGCCGGCGGAGAGGCAGTTGCTTATAAGGCAAATGTAGCTGATTTTACAGAGGCAGAGGGACTTATCAAGTTCGCACTGGAGCAGTATGGCAGAGTTGATATCCTCGTAAACAATGCAGGTATTACAAGAGATAATATCATGCTCGGTATGAAAGAAGAAGACTTCGATCAGGTTATCAATATCAACCTGAAGGGTGCATTTAATTGTATCAAGCATGTGTACAGACCGATGATGAAGCAGAAGTATGGCAGGATCATCAACATGTCATCCGTAGTCGGTATCGAGGGAAATGCAGGACAGATCAACTATGCTGCATCCAAAGCCGGAATCATTGGCATGACAAAGTCTGTAGCAAAGGAGCTTGGCAGCCGTGGTGTAACAGCAAATGCGATCGCGCCGGGATTCATCAAGACAGATATGACAGACGCAATGTCAGATAAGATGAAGGATGCGATGCTCGACCACATCACAGTTAAGAGATTGGGTGAGGTGTCAGATATCGCTGAGACAGCAGCATTTCTTGCATCCGACAAGGCATCTTACATTACAGGACAGGTTATCCGTGTAGACGGTGGCATGAGCCTGTAAGACGGAATAGAATATAGATAAAAGTAGACAATGCCGGATACAATTTTATATGTATCTGGCATTGCTTCGTTATAACATTTTTATTTTTCAAAATTTATCTTGCTTTTGTAATGAAATTATTATTAATATTGTTTTTTTATATTTGATATTGTAATATAAACATATAAAAACAATACAATATATTGATATATCAATGCAAATACAATACAACAGCAAGAATAAAGGAGGCACTATATGGCAAGTACGATTCAGGTTAGAGTAGACGATGAATTAAAAAGAAAATCAGATAGTTTGTTCAAGGATTTGGGAACAGATACTACGACAGCGATAAGAATCTTTTTGACACAGGCAGTAGCCGCAAATGGATTTCCATTTGAGATTAAAAGAAGTAACAACATATATCAAAGTATGTCCGAAGAAGATGTACTGAAAAGACTGGAAGATGCGAGGAAACACGCAGAGCAGGGAGCATGTATAGACGCAGATGCATTTGTGGCAGATATGAGGACAAAATATGGCATATAAGATTTTTATGACGATTGATGCAGCGGAGGAGCTAGAAAAGATTATTCAATATTTGATTGAAAAAAAGAGAAATCCACAGGCTGCGACAAGTTTATTAAATGATTTTGCGCAATATTGATAAATAAAAGATCCAGATATGGCAGAAATGCTGTATCTGGATTTTTCACTAAAGGTGTAGGTAAATAATTATAAACTTGTTTTCCCCTTTGATATCCGTTACAATCAAACATGGAGAGACGGCGGCAATATACTAAGTAAAAAAATACGCATGTTATTCTGTTCTGTCAGGAAAGGAGATGGAACATGGATAATGAATTAGTATATTCCGCTGATGCGACATATCAGAAAGCACAGTATGATGCCTGTGCCAAGCGGCTGCTAGGACAGAAGATTATACTGGCGCATATACTGATGCGGGTAGTCGATGAATTTAAAGGTATGGATGCAGAGACGGTCGCTTCATTGATTGAAGGAGAACCGTATATCAGTCAGGTTCCGGTAGAACCCGGACTAACAAACAAAGAAATGGTAGATGCCGGAACCGGTGAACGGATTGTCGGGCTGAATACAGAAAGTTCCGAGATCGATGAGGGAAAGGTGTGTTTTGACATCATTTTCTATGTACGGATGAGGGATGGACTGGCGAAAATGATCATCAATCTGGAAGCACAGAAGAATGAACCGACAAAGTATTATATTCTGAATCGGGCAATTTTCTATACTGCAAGGTTAGTGTCATCACAGAAAGAGCGGGAATTTACCGGTTCCGATTACAACGAGATCAAACAGGTATATTCCATCTGGATCTGTATGAATATGAAGGAAAATAGTCTGAGTCATATCCATATGGTAAAAGATGATCTACTTGGTGATCAGGACTGGAAAGGCAATCTGGATATTTTAAATATCGTGATGATCGGGCTGGCAAAGGAGATTCCACCTAAGGAAGAAAGATATGAACTGCATCGATTGCTTGGAGCGTTACTATCGCAGACAATGACAGCAGAACAAAAATTGAAGCTTATGAAACAGGAGTATGACATACCGGTAGACAGACACGGTATAAGAGATGGGGTGAAGATCATGTGCAATCTGAGTGAAGGCGTAGAGGAAATGGGATATGCCAAGGGCGAAGCCGCTGGCAGGGCCATTGGAAGATCTGAAGGAAGATTAGAAGGAAAGTTGGAAGGAAGATCGGAAGAAAGAGCTGATATTATCCTGAAAATGCATAAGAAAGGCTACTCCTTAGAACAGATCATGGATGTAACCGAAATGAGTGAAACTGAAATCAAGGCAATTATAGGATAAGAACATAAGCAGAACAGATAACATGTATATTTTAGTAGAAGTCCGGATATGGCAGAAATGCTGTATCCGGACTTTTAAATTTGTAAAATGGTGCAAAATATCTAAAAAATGAAAAATGTTTTGTGGACTATTGACAGTCGTTTTTTTTTTTTATAATGTTTATGCTTTTTTACAGACATCGGGGAATTATGCACAAAAATGAAGAAAAAGCAATGTAACTTATAGGAGATCATAGTGTAAGAGAAAAGGAGATCAGAAAAATGAAAACAAAGCAAATGAAAAAACGAATTATGAGCATGATACTTGCTCTGGTGATCGGTATCTGCTGTATCGTACCGGCAGCACCGGCAATGAAAACAGAGGCAGCATCATTAAAGAGTGTGGCAAAGAAGGTTACATTTGGTGAATATAACAATGTAACTATAAATGGCACACAGGAAACTGTATTAAAGGTCGTATTAAAGTCAAAAGGTAAATTCTACCTTACAGCACCATCGACAAATAGTTTGGAGAATGTACATGCAGAACTGTATAATTCCAATATGTCGAAGCTCGGAGAGTATGAACGTTTTTTCAGCCTTGGTGATATTTCAAATGATGAGTTTGGAGTTGAGGAGTTGAAAGCCGGTACGTATTATATCCGTCTTTATGCAATATCTGTGGATGATTCCAATCCTGTACAGACAGCCGCATATTTTACAAGATTTGAGCCGACAAAGAAGCCAAGTATTGATATCTGCATTACATTAAAAAGGAAAAAATCAATTCAGTTAGGTGCGATCTTCAATAACTGTTCCAAGCAGAAACTGGCTTGGCAGTCTTCTAAGAAAAAGGTTGCAACTGTTACATCTAAGGGTAAGGTAACAGCAAAGAAGAAAGGTACCGCAATCATTTCTATCTTCACACCGAATGGTGAGGAATCCCGAATCAAAGTTATAGTAAAGTAAAGACTGGAACTTAATAATTATGAAGACCTTGGAGAGTTTCTCTAAAAACTATAATTATGTAATACAAGGAGAGATGCTTATGAATAAGATGAAAAAGATTCTGGCAGTGCTGTGCATTGCCATAGCAGTTGTTATGTGTCTTCCAAATCTGAAATTCCTGTCGAGGGCTGGTTTTGGGGATTATTTTGATTCTGTAAAAGTTGAATATGGCGGAAGTGTTACGCTGATACCGGATCTGAGCCGGTTGCCATCTGATTTTGAAATTGGTCAGGTTAAATGGTGGACAGGTGAATATGATAGCGATATAAATGGGTATACATGTACATTAAAGAATGTGACAAAGACAGATAGTTATAGTTATGTTGTTGCATCTATTCAAAATAAGGATAACACAAAGACTTTAGATTATGTTTTTACTATTTCGACCGGATCAGGTCCTACTGTGTCAATAGTCGGTGATCGTGGACGAAAGGTAACTTATGGTAAGTCTGCTTCCTTAGAAGTAAAAGCAGGTAACGGGCAGGGCAAGCTTACATATAAGTGGTTTAAGCAGGAAGCCGATTCTAATAAGTTTACAGCATTATCATCAACAGGTAATAAGATCACAACCGATAAGATTACAAAAAATGCATATTATTACTGCAGGGTAGTGGATGAGGCTGGAAGTGTCAGTTCGGAGTATTTTACAATCAATGTTGATAACAAGTTATCTGCAAAGGCGGTTGGAGACAGCTCGATTATTGCGTCTCCGAATGAAAAACTGACCTTGAAGGTAAAGGCAAGCTGTAAAGCAGGCAAGTTAACCTATAAATGGACAAAATCGGCATATAATATGAATGGTACGAAAGAAGTCGGAACCGGAGCTTCCATAACCTGTAAAGCACCAAAGCGCATCTCCGGACAAACTACATCTGTGAGCTATACCTGTATGGTTACCGATGAGTGTGGAAATGAAGTGTCAATAACATTCAGTGTCTATGTAATCGGAAAACAGTTTAAGAAGCTTGATTCAAATAAGATTTATATCATAGGCGGAAATGCCGATCTTGATATGAAGAAGCTTGTGGAAAAGAAATATCCGGAATATAAGAAAAAGGTGGAGTATATCAATCTGAATACGGGTATCTCGAGTCCGGAATATTATGCAACGGTGATGGCTATACTCGAAAAAAATCCAAATGTTACGATCATGGTTGCAATGGATACTGCTGTAACAGATAAGTTCCTGTCTACCGGGGTATTTACAGATATGGATAAGCTGGGACTGACCGAAGCATACAGCCAGTCTTATCCTTATACCAGAAAAGCAGGAACCTATAAAGGAAAGCTTACAGCTGTAGCTCCATATGTAGCACCGGGAACCTTTATGTATGATCCGGACATTGCAAAGAAAGTCCTTGGAACTTCTGATCCGGATCAGGTGCAGAAGATGGTCGGTACTGCAGACGGTTATCTGAAGGTTGCGGCGAAAATGAAGAAAGCCGGTTATTATATGACTTCGGGTGCATCACGATGTGATGAGGAAGGAACTGTTAAAATCCAATATGGAATGCTGCATCAGATGGCAGGGGATCAGTATGCTTGGTTTAATAGTGATGATTGGGATGATAATAAGACCTATATGTTATCTGCAGCAGACAAGAAGATTGCAAAGAAGATAGCAGCCGGAACAGATGAAAACGGATATGATACAGGAATAGGTATGTGGACAACGGAATGGGTGAACGATATGAATTCCGGCAAGGTGTTCGGCTGGTTCTCCTGCTCATGGGCAGCACAATATTCTATAGTATTTGACAAGCCGATGGCAGTGTGTCAGGGACCGATCTCCTATTGCTGGGGCGGAACCTATTTCGCGGTAAAGGGTGGCAAGAAGGATGAGACTGCAGCACAGTTCTTAAAATTAGTATGCTGTGATCCGGATGTGATGAGCACCTTTGATGCTTTTGATACCTTTTGCTTTCCGAACAATACAGTTGCCATGAAGAATCTGATCAAGAAGGGAAAGAATCCGAAAGATCTTAATGGAGAGCAGGTCGCTATGAAGGGCAAGCAGAATCTGTATGAAGCATATGATAAGATGGCAAGAAGTATCAATGGTGGTTCTTATAAGATCTCAAAACCAAAGGTATCCCTTATCAGCAATGGTATCGTGAAAGGTTCTGACGGAAAGTATTACTATGTCAAGAAAGGTCTGATCCAGTCAGCAGAGACCGGCTTCTTCAAGGTAGGCAAGAAGACCTACTACATCAAGAAAGGTGTTATGCAGAATAAGAAGACCGGATTTGTAAAGTATGGCAAGAAGAACTACTATGTAAGGAAGGGCGTTTGCAGTACAAAGAATGAATTCGTAAAGGTGGGCAAGAAGACTTATTATCTGAATAAGGGCGTGAAGAATACCAAGACCGGATTTGTAAAAGTAGGCAAGGCAACTTATTATGTAAAGAACGGTCTGAAGACAAGCAAGACCGCATTCATCAAGAATGGTAAGAAAGAATGTTATGTCAAGAATGGTGTATGGAAGAAATCTTATACCGGCAATGTCACCTATAGAAATCACGTTTACTATGTGAAGAAGGGTGTAAAAGTGAAGAAAGTAAGATAGTTATTCGTGGCAGGCGCAAATAATAATCTGTTTATTTGTGCCTGTCATGATTTTTACATTGATAAAAACGATTAAGGAGAAATAGGAGGAAAATGAAAAACAGAATAAAACAAATTGTGATTTGGGGCATGGTGGTGGCTTGTATTATTTGCAGTGTAAATATTCAAACGACTACTGTAGATGCGAGTACGACAAAAAAAGTTTCAATCAGCAAATCATCTTTAAAATTAAAGACGAAAGTGAAATACAAGCTAAAGGTTAACGGAACAACAAAAAAGGTTGTATGGAAAAGTTCGAATAAAAAGGTAGCAAAAGTATCGCAGTCGGGGTTAGTTAAAGATATAAAGCCCGGAAAGACTGTTGTATCGGCAAAGGTAGGGAAAAAGACCTATAAGTGTACCGTGAGAGTATATACAGGTACATTTAAACACAAACACAAATATAAGGAAATAATAAAAGTTGATGCGACATTTTTGATATTAGATCCGGCTATAGTTACATCGGACGAATTTGATACTGCTGGGGCAAATTTTGGATACAAAGAAGGTGATTGTCTGGGGGAAGTACTTACTGTTCAGGATATACCGGATTTCTATTTTAGTTATGATAATGGTGGAGGAACCATTTATAAGGGTATATATTGCCGGGGAAAGCTGATAGATAAGACTCATTTTAGGAGAGATACATTGAAAAATGATGGTTTTGATAATGTCGGTAATGTATCACTTGTTACCGGCAACAATAGCAGAATTATCGATCTGACTAAGTTGGAATGGTATTGTATTCATAATGAGACAACCTCCTATAATGAATGTGTTTATTGCGGAGAGACCGGGCATGTTAATTATGGCCATGATGCCCATAAGGAAGTATCCATTGATAATGAATCTGAGAAAAAATACTATAATCCTAATTGCACATGTAGAAAATTTGCAGCAAAGCAATATGGCAGATGCTTTCTGCTTCCTGTAAAATCTGTAAGGGAAGAACCCCCTTATGTTATAACATCTTATGGTAAACTCAAGATCAAATTCAGCAGATGCAAACACAAAAACGGACTTGACTATTATTATTCAACTGATATAGAAGAAGAAAAAAGATATAAGTGTCGTGATTGTGGGGCAGTACTTAGCGAATCAGATTTGAAATAAGATTAAAAGATCCGGATATGGCAGAAATGCTGTATCTGGATTTTTTTATTTTTTTTTTTAAAACTTTTTTGTAAGCTGACCTGTCTGCTATAGTAGATGCTTTCGTTATGAAAAAAGGTGCGACTATTTATAGAAAGAAAAAGTAAAATGTGCAAAATATCTAAAAAGCAAGAATATTTTTGTAGACTATTGACATCCGTTTTTTTTTTTTTATAATATTTGTGCTTTTTTACAGACATCAATGAGGTTTACATAAGTATAAGAAAAGCAATGTAACCGATAGAAGGCATAGTGTATAAGAGAAAAGGAGAGAGATGGATGAAAAAGAATAAGATGAAAGAACGCATCATGTGTCTTGTATTAGCCGTGATGCTGGGTATCAGCGGTATCATACCTACGGCACCGGTATTAAAGACGGAGGCAGCATCATTATCAGCGGCGGATGATTCCCAGACAGTGATAGGATGTCATAGATTGCATGATACATCTTATGCTGCGGTACAGGTAGGCAATAAGATTTATTATTCAAGTGACAGAATGGGTTATATCTTTTGCTATGATGTCAAGAAAAAGACAAACAAGAAGTTAGCAAAGCTGCCAAAGCAGGTAAGAAATAAGAATACATATTATTCCTATAAGAATTATGCCAATATCAGCAACATGTTTTACTATAAAGGATATCTTTATTGTGGTTTAATGGATGGTCTTATGTGTTATGGCATTATTCGCGTAAATGTGAAAAACGGAAAGGTGAAAAAAATATTTTTTGAGCGTTCATCAAGCAGTGTTTTGCCGGAGCCGGGTTTTGAGTTTTCCATTTATAAGAATAAGATATATTATGCATATTCAAATGGCACTTCAAACTATAATTATTATTTTGCATCTATGAATCTGGATGGCTCTCATAAAAAAGTAATCAGCCAAAAAGCGCTTACGAAAGTGTGTCGAAATGTAAAGGACAGCCGCATGATTGTTTATAGAGATGCGGTGTATGTCTATAACAACTTTGATGTTTTCTACAAAATAAATAAAAAAGGGAAAAAGACAAAGATCAAGAATCTGCCGAAAACATATATGAAGGTTAAGGTCAGCACATCCGGCTGCGTAATTGACGGTGAGAAAGCACAGTATAAGGGATATGAATATGACTCAATGGGATCTTTTGGCCTGTTAAACAAAAAGAATATTGCGACAGGAGAAGAAAAGGCCATTAATTCCAGCTCAAGCGAGAGAAGAAGCTATATTGTGCTTGGAGACTATATTCTGTTAAGAAAGAATAAAGCAAAGAAGAAACTGGGTGAATGTAAAATCACCCTTCAGCTTCTTAATAATAAAGGTAAGAAAATCAAAGATCTGTATAGCTACAATGTAAATTATAATGAGTAATATATCACAATTTTAAAAGCAAAGGAGAGATGATTATGAAAAAAATGAAGAAACTACTGGCGCTTATGTGCATCGCTATAGCTGCACTCATATGGCTGCCGGGACTAAAGTTTCCGGTAGAGGCGGGAAGTATTGATTACGAGGAGATGGTGTTGGTAGAATCCGGAGGAGATGTCACCTTATCAATAAATCTCAGTAAGTTAAATCTACCGGCAGGTTTTGAGGTGGGTAGTTGTAACTGGATTACAGATGGTGAAACTGTCAGTGCAGATGGTGGAACTGTCAGTGCAGATGGATTGTCATATACATTGAGAAATGTTACAAAATCCCAGTATGTTTTTGTAAATATATCCAACAAGAATAGTACAGATGGAAGATTTTGCGAATTTTATATTTTTGTAAATTCTTCAAATATAACAGCTAAAGCAGTTGGCAATAATACGGTGATAGCGAACTCAGGAGAGAAAGTAACACTAAAGGTATCCGCAAGCAGTAATCAGGGGAAGCTTACATATACATGGTATAAAGGACAGTCATACGGAGGAGATGTAGGACAGTTAGGCCATAAAGCATCTTATACCTGTACGGCGCCGGTAAACAAAACAAAAAAGCTGAAGACTGAGGATTATCACTGTGTGATTTCTGATGAAACGGGTAATTCAAGCACAGTTTCCTTTACTGTATGTGTAAACAGTACAGCCAAAGAGAGCAAATTAAAGACAAATAAGGTCTATATTCTGACAGGGGATAGTCAGGTGGAACAGGTGATAAAGGCGGTTAATAAGAAATATCCGTCTTATACAAAGAATATCGAAGTGATCAAATATGAAGTTGGCGGAGAATCAGCTGAATATTATGCATTAGTACAGCAGAAGCTTGCAAACAATCCCGAAGCTACGTTTATCGTTTTGATGTATTCATCAAAGCTGGATGTACTTTTATCTACAGGAGTATTTACAGATCTGGACAAGCTTGGACTTACAGATGCTTACAGCCAGTCTTATCCATATACCAGAAAAGCAGGAACCTATAAGGGCAAGCTTGTAGCGATGACACCGGAAGCAACACCGGGAGCATTTATGTTTGATCCGGATATTGCACAGAAGGTTCTTGGAACTTCAGATCCTGAAAAGGTTCAGAAGATGATCGGAACAGCTGATGGCTATCTGTCTGTTGCTGCAAAAATGAAAGAGGCCGGTTACTATATGACCTCCGGAGCATCAAAAAATACAATGAGTGGTTGTGAGGGTATTCTCAATGACATGATAGGGGATACATCGTATTCTTACGAGGATAATAGCAAGGTATTTATGTTATCTGAAGCAGATAAGAAGACTGTGGAAAAGATCGCGAAGGCGACCCGTAGAAATGGATATGATACAGGAAGCTCGATGTGGACCAGTGCTTGGGTGGCTGATATGACATCCGGTAAGGTATTTGGCTGGTTCTCCGGCACCTGGGGACAGTATAGCATGACATTTGACAAGCCGATGGCTGCCTGTCAGGGACCATTTGCCTATAGCTGGGGTGGTACATACTACGCAATTAAGAGCGGCAAGCAGGATGAAGCAGCAGTGCAGTTCCTAAAAGCCTTATGCTGCGATCCTTCTGTAATGAGTTCTCTGGGCGACCTTCCAAATAATACCGTTGCAGCTCAGAAGGTGATCAGTAAGGGTAAGAATCCTGCAGCTATGAAAAATAATCAGAATATTTATAAAGTATTCGATAAGATGGCAAGAAGCATCAATGGTGGTTCTTATAAGATCTCAAAACCAAAGGTGTCCCTTACAAGTAATGGCATTGTAAAGGGATCTGACGGAAAATATTACTATGTAAAGAAAGGTCTGATCCAGTCAGGCAGAAGCGGATTCATCAAAGTTGGCAAGAAGACCTATTACATCAAGAAGGGCGTAGTGCAGAATAAGAAGACCGGATTCGTGAAGAACGGCAAGAAGTACTACTATGTAAAGAAAGGTGTCTGTAGTACAAAGAATGAATTCGTAAAGGTTGGTAAGAAGACCTATTATCTGAATAAAGGTGCAAAGAACACCAAGACCGGATTTGTAAAAGTCGGTAAGGCAACTTATTATGTTAAAAAAGGTCTGAAGACAGACAAGACAGCATTCATCAAAAATGGTAAGAAAGAATGTTATGTCAAGAATGGTGTATGGAAGAAATCTTACACTGGAAATGTCACCTATAGAAAGCATGTTTACTATGTGAAGAAGGGTGTAAAAGTAAAAAAGGTGAGATAATACATGAAGAATAGATTGAAGCAGATCATTGTCTGGTGCATGGTGGCAGCATTGCTATGCGTGAATTGCTCATTTACATCAGAAGCGAAAACAGGCAGTAAGGTTACAGTTCCAAAGACATCTATTACGTCAGTAAGATCCAGATCAGCGGGACAGGTGACAGTAAGATTTAAGAAATCAAAAAAGGCGGGCAGCTATCAGATTCAGATCAGTACAGACAAGAAGTTTAAGAAAAACGTAAAAAGCCAGAAAGTCAGTGCTAAGAAAACAACGGTAACGTTTAAGAAGCTGAAGCAGGGCAAAAAATATTATGTCAGAGTGCGTGTGTACCGGACTGTAAAGAAGAAAAAATATCACAGCGCATGGAGTAAAGTGAAGTCTGTTAAAGTGAAAAAGAAGACGACAAAGAAGGACTCCGGTCAGAAGAATACTGGTGATAGCAATAAGTCTGAGAACACCACAGATGTAACGGATGCCACTGAGAACGCAGGCACCACCAAGGATACAGACATCACTGGAAACACAGGTGCAACTAAGGATACAGATACCATCGGGAACTCAGGCACTACCGGGGACACGAATTCCGGCGGACAGGAGTCCGAGGATCAAAAAAAAGAGTGGGATGGTACAGTAGAGCTGGAAAAAATGGAATATGAACTGGGAGATGAAATAAAGGTTCATTATTCCAAGCAGCCGGAATGTGCAGGAGAAATAAAGGAATATTATACTTATGGTAATCGGGGAGAATATATCGATTATACAGAAAGATATACCAAAAAGAATGAGAACGGAAATATGGTATGTACGAGTGTCGGACATACCAGCCTGTGTATTATATTCCCTGAGACAGAACATTATAAAGAGACATGGATTGCTTTGGGAAAAGTGAGAATATACAATAATGAAGACCCACTTGGAGGATTTAATCTGTCCGGTTATAAGTATGGGGAAACCATGAAGAAAGAGGTTGAAGATATAACCGTAACGAATGGTACAGGTTCTTTTTGTGAATGGTTTGCATGTGAAGGTAATGCTGCATGGTTAAATGAACATATAACCTTTAAGGTATCCGATGTTACACCGAAAGAATACAGAAATCTGATGGATTGGGCAGGCTGGAATACTTCAGAACCGAAAATAAAAGTAGAAACCTATAATCTGAAGGGGGTATATGGAGAGGCAACATCCGTTACGACTTCGACAACAAGTGGAAAAATAGAATTTTCCGGCAAGGCAATGTCACAGTGCAAGCTTACTGTAACAGCTGGTGTAGGTGTGCGCGTGTGCAGACTGGATGCTTACAGGGATGGTGTTTTATATGACACTATGTATGTTGCTCCGAAGCCATATGATGAAGATGGAAATCTTCTTGATACAGAATTGTATACAAAGGTTCGGAGAAATGTAGAGGCAAAGCTGTGGACAGATGATATGTCGAATTATGATAAGCTGAAAACTCTTGCAGATTATATTTCAACGACAGCGCATTATCCGGGATATCAATGTACTCAAAAAGATGTAAATCCGACTCTGTGGGATGGATTCTCAGTCGATGGTATTGCGCTTTATTATAATATGTTCAATATGCCGGTTTTAAACCGCGCGATGGCATTGCGTGGCGGTATCATAACCTGTGTGGCTATAGATATTGTCTGCGCTGCGGCAGAGGAGGATCTGAGACTGAATTATCTGTATGATAAAGCGACAGATACTGTTGCAGAAGGCGAAGGCGTATGGCTTACGATCGGAGATGCCAGTACCAATCCAAGCGCAGGAGCGCATGAGTCTCTGGCATACAAAGATGCCGATGGCAATATTGTATATATCGATGCGCAGGGAAGAATGGCAAGAAATTCATGTGAAGAACATGGCTGCCTGGATAAGGTCATCAGAGACTAGAGCCGCGCCGGACATGAAGAGGCGAAGAATATAGAGGCAGATATTTAATCAAATAATGAAGGAGATGGATAAGATATGAAACAATTTTTAAAATCACATGCAATTTTATTCAGTATGCTTGCAGTCCTGATCGGATGCTTAATTTACCCGAATCAGGCAGATGCAAAGACATATCAGACACAGGATAACTATATTGGTGGTGGCGGATGTTCAGTTGTGATCAGTGGTAATAAGGTTTATTATTCAATCACGGAAACTGGAAAAATCTTCTGCTATGATATCAAAACGAAGAAGACAAAAACCATTGCCAAAGCAGGTGGAAAAGGATTTAGAAGCTTGAGAAAAAAAGGAAATTATCTGTATGCAGTCTATGATAATTATGGCGGATCCGATGGATCAGATAAGTATATCGTGCGTGTATCTATTAAGAATGGTAAGAAAACAAAACTTGCAAGAGGCCGTGATTTTGTATTTGCAGGCAAAAAGATCTACTATACAAAGACGCAGCATGTAAAGACCAGTGATATAGAATATGATAAAACGGTTGGTACATATTCCATGTCACTTACCGGAAAAAATAAAAAGAAAGCAAAATCTGTTGTATTAAGTACAGAACGGGATGCAAGAACGCCGATCAAGACATCAAAAGGTTCACTTACCTCCAGAGGAAAGACAGTGGGTAGTTTATATTTTCCACAGGCGATAGATTATACGACGTCAAAGGGAAAGAAAACGGAGATCTATAATGTATTGAAGGATAAGAATGCAAGCAGTACTTCAACGATACAGTATTATACATTACAGGGTGATTACATTGTGTATAAGAAATATGATAAAAAGGGATATTCCAAACTGGTTCTTGTGAAAAAGAACGGAAAAGGAGCAAAGGTTATATATTCAGCACCTTCTGTAAGCGGCTGGTAAAATGAAAATACAGGCGTTACAGCCGGTCGGTGTCAGGTGAGGGTCAGAACTTATAGCGTCAGATAGACAGTTAGAGCTTATGGCATCAGATGGACGATGTTGTATTTAGCATACGGCATCAGATACAGATAATAGAATTTATTTGTATCTGGTGCCGTTTTTTTACGCATTGTGATGGTAAAAAATGCGGATTAATGCTACAATAAAACGAATGGGGAAACGCTTTGGCAGATACGAATGAAAAGGCTGAATGAGATCATACGAGAGGAAACGAAAAAATGAACAAACGAAACCGGTTAAAAACCATTCGGCCGCAGAATGAACGTGCGGCAAGAGCATTCCGTAAGAAGCAGAACATGAAGGTAGAGCTGAATAAAAAGTGGCTGCCTGTTGTCTATGTGGTGATGCTCGGTATCTGTATTTTACTGAATGTGACAAATGATAGTCTGGATCCGGCAAATGTGCTGATCAGTGTCTGTATGTTTGGAATCGTGGGAGCGATATTTGTCTATGCATATAAGCATTTGAAGCATATCGACCAGATGGGGGAAGATTTTCGTATAGCCATCAGCTATATCAAGGGCGACTATGCAAAAGAAAAGAAGCTTCTTTGGGATCTGTATCGTACCGAGACCCGGTATGGTATCTTTAATGAGGAACATCTGAGAAATTCCTATGTAGATTATGTGGAAGAAATGAAACGTCTGGAGCAGGATGAGGAAGGAAAATATGCCTGCGATATCGAAGATTTTATCAATTACCAGTTGATCGATGATGCGGTTGAAAAAGGTCGTCTGAGTCTGGTTCCGGGAGCCATGACAGGTCTGGGTATTCTTGGTACCTTTATCGGTCTGTCAATCGGACTTCAGGCATTTAATACAGGTTCAGCAGAGGAGATCACGAACAGTATCGGACCTCTGATGGATGGTATCAAGGTTGCGTTCCATACATCTATCTATGGTATGATCTTTTCCCTGACATTTAATCTGATCTTTAAGACGGTTCTGGAACAGGCATATCACAAGCTGGATGAATTTGTAGCAGAGTTCAAACGGTATGTGCGTCCGGATGCGACTTACGATAACGGTAATCTGGAACTTGATTTCCAGAAGAAACAGTTGGAAGCAACGATAGCAACACAGAAGGCAATCGAAGAAACACTTGCATATCTGAAGTCCATGCATGAAGATATCGAAGATATCCGTATCCTGACGAAAGATCAGAATGACATCTTCCGGGGCAGACTGAACCGTCCGAGGGCGATCGAGCAGAGCAGCAGGGAGGGATAAGGCATGAGTAAGAAACGAAGAAGACCGGAGGAAGAAGAAACCTCTTATTGGCTGTCGTATTCCGATATGATGGCTGCGCTCCTTCTGATCTTTATTCTGATCATTTCTTTTACACTGATGCAGTCTAAGAGTCAGTATGAGAGTAAACAGGCGGAGCTTGATAAGCAGAAAGAAATTATCAAGGAACAGGAGCAGTTGTTAAAAGATCAGCAGGAGGAGCTGGATCGGATCGCAGGCATCCGAAGTGATCTGGTGGCGGCGCTCCGTGATGAGTTCGCAGACAGTTCGTTAAATGTCAAGGTAGACGAGAAAACGGGTGCGATCACATTTGATGCAAGCGTTTTGTTTGATGTAGCAGACAGTGATCTGAAGGAAGAAGGAAAGACATTCTTGAAAGAATTCCTTCCCAAATACTGTAAAGTGCTGCTGGATGAAAAATATCGTGATTATGTATCGGAGATTATTATAGAAGGTCATACAGATACGAATGGATCTTATATTTATAATCTTGAACTTTCCCAGCATAGAGCCTTTTCTGTTGCAAAGTATTGCCTGACTGAGAGTAACGGGATCATAAGCTCCACGGATGTTGAACTGCTTCGAAGTGTGCTGACGGCAAATGGAAAGTCCTACAGCAATCCGATTTATAAGGAGGATGGATCTGTCGATCTGGAAGCATCCAGACGAGTAGAGATTCTGTTCCGGCTTCAGGATGAAGAAATGATCGCTGAGATGATGGATATTCTGAAAGAGAAATAGATATTTTGAAAGAGAAACAGACCAACACTTGCGGTTTTAAAAACGAGATGGTACAATGAGCATTGCGATGGGATGTGTTTGTACATACCAGCATAATGCGAAACCAACATTGAACCGGCAGGTGAAATGGTACAATGAGCATTACGGCGGTACATATTTATATGATATGTACTAAATGGATAGATTGTCTTTTGAAAGGAAAACGAGATGAAAAGAGTAGTTGTAACAGGAATGGGCGCTGTAACCCCGATTGGAAATAACGTAGAAGAATTCTGGGATGGCATTAAGAAGAATAAAGTAGGTATTGGCGAGATTACAAAATTTGATGTATCCGAATATAAATGCAAAATGGGTGCTGAAGTAAAAGATTTTGATCCAAAACAATATATGGATCCAAAGGCAGCCAGAAGAATGGAGCCGTTCTGCCAGTATGCAGTTGCAGCTACAGGCGAAGCAATCAAGAATGCCGGTATTGATCTTGAGAAAGAAGATCTGACAAGATTCGGAACCTGTATCGGTAACGGACTTGGCGGTGTAGCTACGATCGAAAAGGAACATGCCAAGGTTATGAATGGTAAGGCAAACCGTGTCAGTGTAATGATGGTTCCTATGATGATCTCGAATATGGCAGCCGGAAATGTAGCGATCGCATATGGCTTAAAGGGCAAATGTACAGATGTTGTAACAGCATGTGCGACAGGAACAAACAGCATTGGCGAGGCATATCGTTATATTCAGGTCGGAGATGCAGATGTGATGGTAGCCGGAGGCGCTGAATCACCGATCTGTGAGACAAATGTTTCAGGATTTATCTCCATGACAGCACTTTCAAGTGCAACGGAAGCAGATCGTGCGTCGATCCCATTTGACAAAGACAGATGTGGATTCGTTATCGGTGAAGGAGCTGGAGTCGTAGTTCTGGAATCTCTGGAGCATGCACAGGCAAGAGGAGCAAAGATCCTTGCCGAGGTTGTCGGATATGGTTCCACCTGTGATGCATTTCACATTACATCCCCTGCCGAGGATGGAGAGGGTGCAGCAAGAGCCATGACACTCGCGATCAACGAGGCTGGCATTACACCGGCAGACGTTGATTATATCAATGCACACGGAACAAGTACCCACCACAATGATCTTTATGAGACAAGAGCTATCAAGAAAGCATTTGGTGAGGATGCATATAATGTAAATATCAATTCTACAAAATCCATGATCGGTCATTTATTTGGCGCGGCCGGAGCAGTTGAATTTATTACATGCGTAAAATCTATCGAAGATGGATACATTCACCCAACAGTAGGTCTTCGTGAGACAGAAGGCGAGATCGACCTGAATTATACAAAGGGTGAGGGCGTTCATAAGGACATTACATATGCACTGAGCAATTCTCTTGGATTTGGCGGACACAATGCAAGTATCCTTGTAAAGAAATGGGAAGAATAAGATCCAGACAAAAACAGATATAAAAGAATTACACATCATAAATAATGTGAGCAAAAGTATTTGCACGAAAAAGTGTAAATTTACATGGAAAAGTGAAAATTTACATCAAAAAGTGAAAATTTACATCAAAAAGTGAAAAAACGTATTGACATATTCCTTGTGTTATGGTAAAGTATCTCCCGATGAACTGCCGAAGACAGTAGGTGCCGGATGGCATAAGTTGAAAAACACCTACCGAGGAATATATCGTTAATATTATTTTAACTATATGCTCTCTGTCTTATCGACAGAGAGCTTTTCTTATTTTAGCAGAAGATGCTTTCTGTTAACTATGTGCAGTCATTAGTAAAACAAGGAGGCGCATTATGGCAAAGGTAGAGATTAAGAAGCCAGTAGTTGAAGAAATCAAAGCTAACTTAGATGGTGCTCAGACAGCAGTTGTAGTTGACTACCGTGGACTTACAGTTGAGCAGGACACACAGCTTCGTAAGCAGTTAAGAGAAGCTGGGGTTGTTTATAAGGTATACAAGAACACCATGATCAACTTCGCTATTGAAGGCACAGAGTTCGAGGGACTGAAGCCATGTCTCGAAGGACCTACCGGATTAGCTATCTGTAAGACAGATGCTACAGCAGCAGCCAGAATCTTGGCTAACTTCGCAAAGACTGCTCCGGCACTTGAGCTTAAGGGTGGCGTTGTAGAAGGTACATTCTACGATGCAGCAGGTATCGCAGTTATTGCAAACATTCCTTCAAGAGAAGTACTTATTTCCAAATTCCTTGGAAGTATCCAGTCACCTATTGCAAACTTCGCTCGTGTTATCAAGCAGATTGCAGAACAGAAGGAAGCTTAATTATTTGTGCATACAGGCACATCGGCTTCTATTTAATAGAAGCAGCAATTATTAAACTATATTATATTAATGGAGGAAATAATAATGACAACTCAGGAAATTATTGAAGTAATCAAAGGTTTATCAGTATTAGAATTAAATGACTTAGTTAAAGCATGTGAGGAAGAATTCGGCGTATCAGCAGCAGCAGGTGTTGTTGTAGCAGCAGCAGGCGGAGACGCTCCAGCAGCAGAAGAGAAGGATTCATTCGATATCGAACTTACAGAAGTTGGTCCTAACAAGGTTAAGGTTATCAAGGTTGTTCGTGAGATTACAGGTCTTGGCTTAAAGGAAGCTAAGGACGCTGTTGATGGCGCTCCAAAGGTTATCAAAGAGGGAGCTTCAAAGGACGAGGCTGAGGAAGCTAAGACTAAGTTAGAGGCTGAAGGCGCTAAGGTTACATTAAAGTAATTTTATTCCTTGTATTTATGAATATCTTTCGACCTGGCGGGAGAATTACCTGCCAGGTCGTTTTTGTCAAAGTTCCGGCGAACTGATCATTTTTATCAATAAGAGCAGTTGAGACCGAATAAGTGATTTTAAGATTCTGAACACAGATACGACATGATATAGTCGGCGTTATGTATCTGTTCTGTAATAATACCGCTGCAGGCTGTTTCAAAAGAATGCAGAGGGGCATATAAATATGGATAAAAGTTCATATTCAATTCTTTTTCAAAAATATTCCAAATTTTTCTTGACATGCACCTTGAAAACGTGATATGATGTAGACTGTCTATACTATGGGTTGGTTTGCTTTCAAACCAGATGTATAATGACACGGCTAATATATTTCGGTTAAATGTAAGCATTTCAACAGAATATACGCTTAAAAATAAATTCCAAGGGGTGAATGTGTCGATGGAAAAAAACAGAATTAGTCCTGTTCAATCTGGTAAAGGTATCCGAATGAGTTATTCCAGACAGAAAGATGTCCTGGAGATGCCTAACTTTATCGAAGTTCAGAAAAACTCATACCAGTGGTTCCTTACCGATGGTCTGAAGGAGGCATTTAAAGATATCTCTCCTATTACTGACTATACAGGACAGCTTAGTCTTGAGTTTGTAGATTTCCAGTTATGTAGAGATGATGTGAAGTACTCAATCGAAGAGTGCAAGGAAAGAGATGCAACATATGCTGCACCGCTTAAAGTAAAAGTAAGACTCCATGCAAATGACGCAAAGGAAATGTCAGAACATGAGATTTTCATGGGTGATCTTCCTCTTATGACCGAGACAGGTACATTTGTGATCAACGGTGCAGAGCGAGTTATCGTAAGCCAGTTGGTGCGTTCACCTGGTATCTACTATGATATTGCACATGATAAGATTGGTAAGAAGCTGTACTCCTGTACAGTTATCCCAAACCGTGGTGCATGGTTAGAGTACGAAACAGATTCGAATGATGTTTTCTATGTTCGTGTAGATAGAACCAGAAAGGTGCCTATCACAGTACTTATCCGTTCACTGGGAATCGGAACAAATGCAGAGATTATCGATCTGTTTGGCGAAGAACCAAAGATTTTAGCAAGTATTGAAAAGGATCCTTCTGAGACATATCAGGATGGTCTTCTTGAGTTGTACAAAAAAATAAGACCGGGTGAGCCTCTTGCAGTAGAGAGTGCAGAGAACCTGATCAATGCAATGTTTTTTGATCCAAGACGTTATGATCTTGCAAAGGTTGGACGTTATAAGTTCAATAAGAAGCTGGCATTCCAGAACAGAATCACAGGTCAGATACTTGCAGAGGATGCGATCGATCCGGCAACCGGTGAAGTGATCGCAGAAGCAGGCACGACACTTACAAGAGCACAGGCAAAGGATATCCAGGATGCTGCTGTACCATATGTTATGATCCAGACAGAAGAACGTAACGTAAAGGTGCTTTCAAATATGGTAGTAGATCTGTCCAAGTATGTTGGATTTGATCCTGCTGAAGTAGGTATCCATGAGGGTGTATACTATCCTGTCCTTGAAACCCTTTTAAATGAATATTCAGACGAAGAAGAATTAAAGGCAGCTATCGCAAGAGATGCATCTGACCTTGTTCCAAAGCATATAACAAAAGAAGACATTATCGCTTCAATTAACTACAACATTCACCTTGAATATGGTATTGGAACAAAGGATGATATCGATCACCTTGGTAACAGACGTATCCGTGCAGTCGGAGAACTTCTTCAGAATCAGTATAGAATCGGTCTTTCCAGACTGGAAAGAGTTGTAAGAGAGAGAATGACGACTCAGGACGTAGAGACGATCACTCCACAGTCTCTGATCAACATCAAGCCTGTAACAGCAGCAGTTAAGGAATTCTTCGGAAGTTCCCAGTTGTCACAGTTCATGGATCAGAACAACCCATTGTCTGAGCTGACTCATAAGAGAAGATTATCAGCCCTTGGTCCCGGTGGTTTGTCACGAGACAGAGCAGGATTCGAGGTTCGAGATGTACACTATACTCATTATGGTAGAATGTGTCCTATCGAGACTCCTGAAGGCCCTAACATCGGTCTGATCAACTCTCTGGCTACTTATGCAAGAATCAATGAGTATGGTTTTGTAGAAGCACCATACAGAAAACTGGATAAATCAGATCCTGCAAACCCTGTAGTTACAGATGAGGTTATTTATCTGACGGCAGATGAAGAAGATAATTACAGAGTTGCACAGGCAAATGAACCTCTGGATGCAGATGGTCATTTCGTTAATAATAACGTATCAGGAAGATACAGAGAGGATACAACAGAGTTCCCGAAATCAAGAGTTGATCTGATGGACGTTTCTCCTAAGATGGTATTCTCAGTTGCTACATCTATGATTCCTTTCCTTGAGAACGATGATGCAAACCGTGCTCTGATGGGATCAAACATGCAGCGTCAGGCAGTTCCGCTTATGCTTACCGAATCAGCCGTTGTAGGTACCGGTATGGAAGCAAAGGCAGCTGTTGACTCAGGTGTATGTATCGTTGCAAAGAGAGATGGTGTAGTTGAATATTCCACAAGTAAGGAAATCTGTATTAAGGCAGACGAAGATGGAACAAAGGATATCTACCACGTTATCAAGTTCGCACGAAGCAATCAGGGTAACTGTATGAACCAGAGACCTATCGTATTCAAGGGCGAGCATGTTAAGGCTGGAGAGGTTATCGCAGACGGACCGTCTACTTCAGGTGGAGAGATCGCACTTGGAAAGAACCCTCTGATCGGTTTCATGACCTGGGAAGGTTACAACTACGAGGATGCTGTTCTTTTAAGTGAAAGACTTGTAAAAGATGATGTATATACATCTATTCATATTGAAGAGTACGAATGCGAAGCAAGAGATACCAAACTCGGACCGGAAGAGATCACAAGAGATCTTGCAGGTTTGTCCAATGATGCATTAAAGGATCTGGATGAGAATGGTATTATCCGTATCGGTGCTGAGGTCCGTGCCGGAGATATCCTTGTCGGTAAGGTTACTCCTAAGGGAGAGACAGAGCTGACAGCAGAGGAAAGACTCCTTCGTGCCATCTTTGGTGAGAAGGCAAGAGAAGTAAGAGATACTTCCCTTAAGGTTCCTCATGGAGCATTTGGTGTCATCATGGATACCAAGATCTTCACAAGAGAAAATGGTGATGAACTTTCACCGGGTGTTAATAAATCAGTTAGAGTATACATTGCTCAGAAGAGAAAGATCCAGGTAGGAGATAAGATGGCTGGTCGTCATGGTAACAAGGGTGTAATTTCCCGTGTACTTCCGGTAGAAGATATGCCATTCCTTCCAAATGGCCGTCCGCTCGATATCGTGTTGAACCCACTGGGCGTTCCTTCACGTATGAATATCGGACAGGTTCTTGAAATCCATCTTGGTCTTGCTTCACAGGTTCTCGGATTCAAGGTTTCAACTCCTGTGTTTGATGGTGCAGACGAGTTTGATATCATGGATACCCTTGAGATGGCGAATGATTATGCAAATACCGAGTGGGAAGATTTCTATGAGAAATATAAAGACTCTGTTTCGGAAGAAGTAATGAATTACCTCTATGAGAACAGAGACCACAGAGAAGAATGGAAGGGCGTTCCGATCGACAGAACCGGTAAGGTACAGCTTCGTGACGGTAGAACCGGTGAAGAATTTGACAGCCCTGTAACAATCGGTTACATGCATTATCTTAAGCTCCACCATCTGGTTGATGATAAGATCCATGCACGTTCAACCGGTCCGTACTCATTAGTTACACAGCAGCCTCTGGGTGGTAAAGCTCAGTTCGGTGGACAGCGTTTCGGTGAGATGGAAGTTTGGGCACTGGAAGCATACGGTGCATCATATACATTACAGGAAATCCTGACTGTTAAGTCGGATGATGTAATCGGACGTGTTAAGACATATGAAGCGATCATTAAGGGTGAGAATATTCCTACACCTGGTATCCCTGAGTCATTCAAGGTACTGCTGAAGGAATTCCAGTCACTTGGTCTCGATGTCAGAGTTGTAAAAGACGATATGACAGAGGTTGATCTCGGTGAGACGATCGAAGCGTATGACGAGAATGTTAAGAGCATGATCGATGATGATAAACGGGAAGCTGATGGACGTGAATTTGAAGAAGCGGGCTTCAGCGGAACAGATGAAAATGATGAGCTGACATCATTATCAGACGGAGAATATCTGGATGATTACAATGACGACTATGATGGCAACTCGGATGATGAATTTTAGAAAGGAGATTTTGTAAGATGCCAGAATTTAACATGGAAACTCCAGAACAGGAACAGGCTTTAAGCTTTGACGCAATTAGAATCGGACTTGCATCTCCTGAAAAAATCAGAGAATGGTCACATGGTGAGGTTAAGAAACCTGAGACTATCAACTATAGAACATTAAAACCGGAAAAAGACGGTTTGTTCTGCGAGAGAATATTTGGACCAAGCAAGGACTGGGAATGTCATTGCGGTAAATATAAGAAGATCAGATATAAAGGTATTATCTGTGATCGATGCGGTGTAGAGGTTACAAAGGCCAGCGTTCGTAGAGAGCGTATGGGTCATATCGAGCTTGCAGCACCGGTATCCCATATCTGGTATTTCAAAGGTATTCCTAGCCGTATGGGACTGATCCTTGATATTTCTCCAAGAGTACTTGAAAAGGTATTATACTTTGCATCTTATATCGTTCTTGATCCAAAGGACACACCGCTTACTTATAAGCAAGTTCTGACAGAGCAGGAATACAGAAAGGCTGAAGAGGACTTCGGATACGGCTCCTTCCGTGCAGGAATGGGTGCTGAGTCCATTCAGGAGCTCTTAAGAGCAATCGATCTGGATAAAGAAAGCGAAGAATTAAAGGCTGAGCTTAAGAATTCAAGCGGACAGAAGAGAGCCAGAATCATCAAGAGACTGGAAGTTGTTGAAGCATTCCGTAATTCTGAGAATAAGCCGGAGTGGATGATCATGGATGTTATTCCGGTTATCCCACCGGATATCAGACCTATGGTTCAGTTGGATGGCGGCAGATTTGCTACATCTGACCTGAATGACTTATATAGAAGAATTATCAACAGAAATAACCGCTTAAGAAGACTTCTTGATCTGAACGCACCTGACATCATTGTCAGAAACGAGAAGAGAATGCTTCAGGAAGCTGTTGATGCGTTAATTGATAATGGTAGAAGAGGCCGTCCTGTAACAGGTCCGGGTAACAGAGCATTAAAGTCTCTGTCCGATATGTTAAAGGGTAAGCAGGGACGTTTCCGTCAGAACCTTCTTGGTAAGCGTGTTGACTATTCAGGACGTTCCGTTATCGTAGTAGGACCGGAACTTAAGATCTATCAGTGTGGTCTTCCAAAGGAAATGGCTATCGAATTATTCAAGCCATTTGTTATGAAAGAACTGACAGCCAGCGGCAGAGCGAATAACATTAAAGCTGCTAAGAAGATGGTAGAAAAGCTTGAGCCGGAAGTTTGGGATGTACTTGAGGATGTAATCAAAGAGCATCCGGTTATGTTAAACCGTGCTCCTACACTTCACAGACTGGGTATCCAGGCATTTGAGCCTATCCTTGTAGAAGGTAAGGCAATCAAGCTTCATCCACTGGTATGTACAGCGTTCAACGCCGATTTCGATGGTGACCAGATGGCTGTTCACCTTCCACTTACAGTTGAGGCACAGGCAGAATGTAGATTCCTGCTCCTGTCCCCGAATAACCTTCTGAAGCCTTCAGATGGTGCTCCGGTTGCCGTTCCTTCACAGGATATGGTCCTTGGTATCTACTATCTGACAATGGAGAAGGATGGCGATATCGGAGAAGGCAAGTTCTTCAAGTCAAAGAATGAAGCACTGCTTGCATATGAGAACAAGGAGATCACTCTCCACTCTAAGATAAAAGTAAGAAGAACTGTTACGACAGAAGACGGAACAGAGGTTACAGGTATCATCGATACTACACTCGGTCGTTTGCTGTTCAACGAGATCATTCCTCAGGATCTTGGATATGTTGACAGAACAAATCCTGACAATATCCTGAAACTTGAGATTGATTTCCATGTTGGTAAGAAACAGTTAAAGCCGATCCTTGACAAATGTATCAATACACATGGCGCAACCAAGACTGCTGAAGTTCTGGATGACGTAAAGGCAATCGGTTACAAGTATTCAACCAGAGGTGCTATTTCAGTATCTATTTCAGATATGAAGGTGCCGGACGAGAAGAAGCAGATCCTTGCAGATGCTCAGACTCAGGTTGACAAGATCACAAAGATGTTCAGACGTGGTCTTATGACAGAGGAGGAGAGATACCTCGCTGTTGTTAAGGTTTGGGAAGAAGCCGATAAGGTTCTGACAAAAGCCCTTCTGGACGGACTTGATAAATATAACAACATCTTCATGATGGCAGATTCCGGTGCCCGTGGATCTAACCAGCAGATCAAACAGCTGGCTGGTATGCGTGGTCTGATGGCAGATACAACCGGTCGTACGATCGAACTTCCGATTAAGTCAAACTTCCGTGAAGGTCTTGACGTTCTGGAGTATTTCATTTCAGCGCATGGTGCTCGTAAGGGTCTGTCCGATACAGCGCTTCGTACAGCCGATTCAGGATACCTGACCAGACGTCTGGTTGACGTATCACAGGATCTGATCATTCGCGAGACAGATTGTTGTGCAGGAAAAGCAATTCCTGGTATGGAAGTAGAAGCATTCATGGAAGGCAAAGAAGTAATCGAATCCTTCCAGGAGAGAATTACAGGTCGTTACCTTGCAGAATCTGTATACGATAAAGATGGTAACCTTTTAGTTAAGGCAAACCACATGGTATCACCAAAGAGAGCTGCTCTGATCGTAAATCAGGGTGTAGATTCAAACGGTGTTCCGTTCCTTGATCCGGATACAGGTGTTACAAGACAGGATGCAAAGCTTAAGATCAGAACGATCCTGACATGTAAGTCACACCTTGGTGTATGTGCAAAATGTTATGGTGCCAACATGGCAACCGGACAGCCAGTACAGGTTGGTGAAGCTGCCGGAATCATCGCAGCTCAGTCAATCGGTGAGCCTGGTACACAGCTTACCATGAGAACGTTCCATACTGGTGGTGTTGCCGGTGATGATATTACACAGGGTCTTCCTAGAGTAGAAGAGTTGTTCGAAGCAAGAAAGCCAAAGGGACTTGCGATCATCGCAGAGTTTGGCGGTAAGGTTCAGCTTCGTGATAATAAGAAGAAGAGAGAAGTAGTTATCACAAATGACGAGACAGGCGAATCAAAGGCATACTTAATTCCTTATGGTTCCCGTATCAAGGTTCTGGACGATCAGGTTCTGGAAGCCGGTGATGAATTAACAGAAGGTTCTGTTAATCCACATGATATCTTAAAGATCAAAGGTATCCGTGCAGTTCAGGATTACATGCTTCGTGAAGTACAGCGAGTATACAGACTTCAGGGTGTTGATATCAATGATAAGCATATCGAGATCATTGTTCGTCAGATGTTAAAGAAGATCAGGATCGTGGATAACGGAGATTCATCCTACCTTCCGGGAACACTGGTTGACGTTCTTGATTTTGAAGATACAAATGAGCAGCTCATCGCAGAAGGCAAACAGCCGGCAGAAGGCTCACAGGTAATGCTTGGTATTACAAAGGCATCGCTTGCTACAGATTCCTTCATGTCAGCAGCGTCCTTCCAGGAGACAACAAAGGTTCTTACAGATGCAGCTATTAAGAGTAAGGTGGATCCGCTTAATGGTCTGAAAGAGAACGTTATTATCGGTAAGCTGATCCCAGCAGGTACAGGTATGAAGCGTTATCGTTCTGTAAAGCTTGATACAGAGATGGATGAGATCAACTTCTTTGATGATGATGATGATGATGAGATCGACTTCGGAGATGATCTGGAAAGCACAGAGTTAGAAGATGCAGTTGATACCGATGCAGATGCAGAGGATGAGGCGGAAGAAAATGCTTCAGACTTGGAATCTGTAGAGGCAGAGACATCTGATAACGAATAAATAAATTTGAAAAGTGCTTGACACGAATAATTTCAATATATATAATGGTAAGGCATGCGTGAGAACGTATGCCTTATATTATTTTTTATTTTGAAAGTAGGAGGTGAAAACATGCCAACATTTAACCAGTTAGTTAGAAAGGGAAGACAGACAGTAGAGAAGAAGTCAACTGCACCAGCTCTTCAGAGAAGTTTCAACTCATTAAAGAAGAAGCCAACTGAGACAAGCTCTCCACAGAAGAGAGGAGTTTGTACAGCAGTTAAGACAGCTACTCCTAAGAAGCCTAACTCAGCTCTGAGAAAGATCGCCAGAGTTCGTTTATCAAACGGTATCGAAGTTACAAGTTATATTCCAGGTGAAGGTCACAACCTTCAGGAGCATAGCGTAGTTCTTATCCGTGGTGGTAGAGTAAAGGACTTACCTGGTACAAGATACCATATCATCAGAGGTACTCTTGATACAGCAGGTGTTGCAAAGAGACGTCAGGCTCGTTCTAAGTACGGTGCTAAGCGTCCAAAAGATGCTAAGAAGTAATTAAAACCGTATTATTGGAAACATTCCAAAAAAATGTGCTGGTTAGGCCATGTTTTTGCTATGAGATAAGGTGTTGATGCATAAAAATGCAGAAAACATCAGATAGATAGAAGAGATGGAAATAACAGCACGAACACATTTTATAATGTGAGTACCGAAGAATTAATAAATATTAAGGAGGGAAGAACCGTGCCACGTAAAGGACATATCGCAAAGAGAGACGTATTAGCGGATCCAATTTACAATAACAAGGTGGTTACCAAGCTTATCAACAACGTAATGTTAGATGGTAAGAAGGGTGTTGCCCAGAAGATTGTTTACGGTGCATTCGACCGTATCGCAACTGAAACTGGTAAGGACGCTATCGAGGTATTTGAAGAGGCTATGAACAACATCATGCCATTACTCGAGGTTAAGGCAAGACGTATCGGTGGTGCAACATATCAGGTACCTATCGATGTAAGACCAGATAGAAGACAGGCTCTTGGACTTCGTTGGTTAACAACATTTTCACGTGCCAGAAGTGAAAAGACCATGGAAGAAAGACTTGCAAGAGAAATCATGGATGCAGCTAATAACACAGGTGCATCTGTAAAGAGAAAAGAAGATATGCACAAGATGGCAGAAGCAAACAAGGCGTTTGCTCACTACAGATTCTAATCTGTGCTGTCTACAGAATAATAAAAGGAGGACAATCCGTTGGCTGGAAGAGAATATCCATTGGACAGAACAAGAAACATTGGTATTATGGCTCATATCGATGCTGGTAAGACAACTCTTACAGAGAGAATCTTATACTATACCGGTGTTAACTATAAAATCGGTGATACTCATGATGGTACAGCTACTATGGACTGGATGGAGCAGGAGCAGGAAAGAGGTATTACAATCACTTCCGCTGCTACAACCTGTCACTGGACATTAGAGGATCATCACAAACCAAAGGCTGGTGCTTTAGAGCACAGAATCAACATCATTGATACTCCAGGTCACGTAGACTTTACTGTAGAAGTAGAGCGTTCACTTCGTGTACTTGATGGCGCCGTTGGTGTATTCGATGCAAAGGCTGGTGTAGAGCCTCAGTCAGAAAACGTATGGCGTCAGGCTGACACATACAACGTTCCACGTATGGCATTCATCAACAAGATGGATAAAATGGGTGCTGACTTTTTCTACTCAGTTCAGACAATTATTGATCGTCTGGGCAAGAATGCAATTCCAGTTCAGATTCCTATCGGTAAAGAATCCGATTTCATCGGTCTGATCGACTTATTTGAGATGGATGCATACTATTATAAAGATGATAAGGGTGAAGACATCGAGATCACAACGATCCCTGATGACTTAAAAGAGCTTGCTGACAAATGGCATGAGAACCTTGTAGAGAAGATCTGCGAGTTAGATGATGACTTAATGATGATGTACCTTGAGGGTGAAGAGCCGTCAATCGACGAAATGAAGAAAGTTCTTCGTAGAGCAACTATTGCTTGTGAAGCAGTTCCGGTATTCCTTGGTTCCGCATACAAGAATAAGGGTGTTCAGAAGATGCTTGATGGTGTTATTGAATATATGCCAGCTCCTACAGATATCCCTGATATCACAGGTGTAGATCCTGAGGGAAATGATGTAGTTCGTCATTCATCAGATGAAGAACCATTTGCTGCATTGGCATTCAAGATCATGACAGACCCATTCGTTGGTAAGTTAGCATTCTTCAGAGTATATTCAGGTACATTGAACTCAGGTTCATATGTATTAAATGCAACAAAAGACAAGAAAGAGCGTGTAGGACGTATCGTACAGATGCATGCAAATGCTCGTAAGGAAATTGATAAGGTTTACGCTGGTGATATCGCAGCTGCTGTTGGTTTCAAAGTAACAACAACTGGTGATACAATCTGTGATGAGCAGCATCCGGTTATCCTTGAGTCAATGGAATTCCCAGAGCCAGTTATCGAGCTTGCTATCGAGCCTAAGACAAAGAATGATCAGGGTAAGATGGGCGAGGCCCTTGCAAAGCTTGCTGAAGAAGATCCTACATTCAGAGCACATACAGATAAAGAAACAGGACAGACAATCATCGCTGGTATGGGTGAGCTTCACCTTGAGGTTATCGTTGACCGTCTGCTTCGTGAGTTCAAGGTTGAGGCTAACGTAGGTGCACCTCAGGTTGCTTACAAAGAGACATTTACCAAGGCTGTTGACGTTGATAGCAAATATGCTAAGCAGTCAGGTGGTCGTGGTCAGTATGGTCACTGTAAAGTTAAGTTCGAGCCAATGGATCCAAACGGCGAAGAGACATTCAAGTTCGAATCCACAGTTGTTGGTGGTGCTATTCCTAAGGAGTATATCCCAGCAGTCGGTGAAGGTATCGAAGAAGCTGCTAAGGCTGGTATTCTTGGTGGATACCCGGTACTTGGTGTTCATGCAAATGTATACGATGGTTCATACCATGAAGTCGATTCATCAGAAATGGCATTCCACATCGCCGGTTCTATGGCTTTCAAGGATGCTATGGCTAAGGCAAATCCAGTTCTTCTGGAGCCTATCATGAAGGTTGAAGTTACAATGCCTGAGGAATACTTAGGTGATGTAATCGGAAGCTTAAATGCTAAGAGAGGTCAGATCGAAGGTATGGATGATATCGGCGGTGGTAAGATCGTCAGAGCATTCGTTCCACTTGCAGAGATGTTCGGTTACTCAACAGAGCTTCGTTCATCTACACAGGGACGTGGTAACTACTCAATGTTCTTTGAGAGATACGCTCAGTGTCCAAAGAGTGTTCAGGAGAAGGTTATTGCAGAAAAGTCAAAATAATAGTTTGACAACTCAGAAAGGCATTTTGCCGTGCCTTTCGACTTAAAAGAGTAAAATAAATCATATCAGCAGGTAAAAAGGTTGAAAATCCTTGTGCCTGCTGGTATAAAGAGATAAAAAAAGGTTGAAAATCTTTTATATATTCTATATAATGAGTTTTAGCCAAGCATAGCCCTTAGGGGTACGAAATTTAAGGAGGATATTAAAAAATGGCAAAGGAAAAGTTTAATAGAAGTAAGCCACATTGTAACATTGGTACAATCGGTCACGTTGACCATGGTAAAACAACATTAACAGCAGCTATCACAAAAGTTCTTTCAGAGAGAGTAGCTGGTAACGCAGCTGTTGATTTCGCTAACATTGATAAGGCTCCAGAAGAGAGAGAAAGAGGTATCACTATTTCTACAGCTCACGTTGAGTACGAGACAGAGAAGAGACATTATGCTCACGTTGACTGCCCAGGACATGCTGACTACGTTAAGAACATGATCACTGGTGCAGCTCAGATGGATGGTGCTATCCTTGTTGTTGCTGCTACTGATGGTGTTATGGCTCAGACAAAGGAGCACATCTTACTTTCACGTCAGGTTGGTGTACCTTACATCGTTGTATTCTTAAATAAGTGCGATATGGTTGATGATGACGAGCTTATCGAACTTGTAGAGATGGAAGTTACAGAACAGCTTGAAGAGTACGGATTCAATGATTGCCCAATCGTTAAGGGTTCAGCTCTTAAGGCTCTTGAAGATCCAATGGGACCTTGGGGAGATAAGATTATGGAACTTATGGATACAATAGATTCATACATTCCAGATCCTCAGAGAGATACAGATAAGCCATTCATCATGCCTGTAGAGGATGTATTCACAATCACAGGTCGTGGTACAGTTGCTACCGGTAGAGTAGAAGCTGGTGTTATCCACTTAAATGATGAAGTTGAAATCGTTGGTATTAAGCCAGAAATCCAGAAGACAACTGTAACAGGTATCGAGATGTTCAGAAAGCTCCTTGATGAAGGACAGGCTGGTGATAACATCGGTGCTCTTCTTCGTGGTATCAAGAGAGAAGATATCGTAAGAGGTCAGGTTCTTTGTAAGCCAGGTTCAATCACATGTCATACAAAGTTCACAGCTCAGGTTTACGTTCTTACTAAGGACGAGGGTGGTCGTCATACACCATTCTTCAACAACTACCGTCCACAGTTCTACTTCAGAACAACTGACGTAACAGGTGTTTGTAACCTTCCAGCAGGTACAGAGATGTGCATGCCTGGTGATAACGTAGAAATGACAATCGAACTGATTCACCCAATCGCTATGAGCCAGGGTCTTACTTTCGCTATTCGTGAAGGTGGACGTACTGTAGGATCAGGTCGTGTTGCTACAATCATCGAGTAATCTTTGATTTCGTATCATAGAAACTTAAATACAAGCCGCAATTCCTCATTTTATGAGGAGTTGCGGTTTTTGCGTGTTAGCAATGAGAAATGCCCTTTGGGATTAGTGGCTTTTCTTATGTGGCGAATGCCACGACCGAGCCGGCAGGCGAGGTTACATTTCTCAACGGAAGATGGTCGAACATAGAAAAAGCCCTTTTCAAGTTCTTCACTCAAAATGGGCGTGTGATACGCGTATGATACACGTGTTTCTAATCTTCGGCGTGAGGCCAGTTAATCTTCCATTCAAAATACTCTTCTTTGGTAATTTTACCGGAGGCTAAGTCCTCTTTTTTCTTTTTCCAGGTATTCAGGAAATCATCAAGTAAGGAATAATCAAAACCAACAGCGATATGCTTCTCGGTAGGGTTTTCGGGATCTGTAACTTCGTAGAGGGGCATATTGTAGTGCTCATCCAATTCAAAGAGAGCATACATTACATCTTCCGCTGCGTAGAGGGAAGGCTCGTAGATGGAACGGTAATTACAGTTCAAAGCTTTTGCTAGCTCCTGTATCATATCCTCTTTGGGTGTGCGGTTGCCGATTTCGTACTGACGGATTCGTACGTCGGATAAACCAACAGCTTCACCGAGCTGTGCCTGTGTTAATTTGCGGAAATTTCTGATTCGTTTTATTCGTTCACCAATAGCCATCGTGTAACTCCTTCCAATCAAATAGTAACAATATCGTTTCTGATAATACAATAACATAAATGTTACTGTATAGCAATAAAAAAGTCCACAATTCAGGACAGAATGAAGAGCCAGGTGTATGAAAAAGTAATTTCTATAAAAAGAAGTATTTTTTATAAGTGAAAAAAATTTTTCGCTTATCTCTTGGCAGAAACATATATGATACTATACAATTAAATCATAGACAGTAACATTATAGTTACTAATAAAGAGACGGGAGGTAAGTGCCATGTGCAAGAGCGTACATAAGTTTTAGTGGAAAGGAGGAAGTCATCATAGATTGTATGCCATCATTGGGAATGATTACGATTAATGCGCTGGCTGCATCGGATGAAGTTCTCATTCCGGTTGAAGCGTCCTACCTACCAATCAAAGGATTGCAGCAACTGTTAAAAACAATCGGCAAGGTCCGTAAGCAGATCAATCCGAAGCTGCAAGTAGGAGGTATTTTGTTTACGATGGTCGATGCTCATACGAATGATGCCAGAAATAATATGGAGCTTCTCAGAAATGCATATGGAAGTCAAATCCATATCTTTGATAATTATATTCCATTTTCTGTAGGAATGAAGGAAGCAGTCAGAGAAGGACAGAGTATTTTCTCTTATGATCCGAAAAGCAAAGCTACAGAGGCTTATCGGAGAGTGACGGAGGAGGTGCTAGAAGATGCCATCTAAAAAAAGAGCAACTCCCGTTTCCTTACAGCCGCTTGATGCATTGTTTGGAACAAACGAAGAGTCAATCAATGGAATTAGTGAGATAGCAATCGGAAGTCTTCATCCATTTCCGAATCATCCATTTCAAGTAAGAGATGATAAGAAAATGGAAGAATTATCAGAAAGTATTATACAATACGGCGTATTGGTTCCTGGCATTGTGCGGTTGAGAGAGTCTGGGGGTTATGAGTTGGTAGCAGGTCATCGGCGAAAACGAGCATGTGAACTTGCAGGATTAGAGAAAATGCCGGTTATCATCAAAGATCTTACGGATGATGAATCAACGGTGATTATGGTAGATTCCAATATTCAAAGAGAAGAACTCTTAATCAGTGAAAAAGCTTTTGCTTATAAAATGAAATATGAGGCATCTGTATATTACCGTCAGCCACAAGACTGCCGAGGAAATGGCGGCGCAATATGGTTTTAACGAAGAACAGAAAGGCTACCTCGCTGAACTGCTTGCAGCTCTCTCTGGTTGGCAATGTGGGCGGTCAGCCGTATTGGTCGTGGTACGGTTTTAACTCCCGTGTAGAATGGTGTGCTTGCTTTGTATCTTGGTGTGCCAACGAGTGCGGCTATATCGACGCTGGAGTTATCCCAAAATATGCAGGCTGTGTCAACGGAGTACAATGGTTTAAGGATCGTGGACAATGGCTGGATGGCAGCGCCGAGCCTGCCCCCGGAATGATTATTTTCTTCGATTGGGCAGACGAAAGTGGTCAGGATGGATTATCCGACCATACGGGTATTGTTCAAAAGGTCGAAAACGGCAAGGTTTATACGGTCGAGGGCAACTCCGGCGACAGTTGCCGAGTCAATGAGTATTCTATCGGTTATTACGAGATTCTTGGCTACGGCGCACCTGCCTATTAAAATACACAAGCCGCCTGCATTTTGCAGGCGGTTGGATTACATATCAGAAAGATATTGTGCCGGTTTGAAAACTAAAAGTCTCAAAATACAGACTTAATAATTGCGATTTCACTCTCAAAGTGCTATAATACAAACTATATTTGGGTGGAGGTGCGGAAATGAAAGTACGGTACAACAAACTTTGGAAACTTCTGATTGACAAGGATCAATGAACAAGAAGATTTTAATTGTGGATGACGAAAAAGAAATCGTTGATCTGCTTGAAGTGTATTTGAGTAACGATGGTTATTCAGTATATAAATGTTATAATGGGTTAGAGGCGATGAAATGTATCAAACAGTCGCAGATTGATTTAGCGATACTTGATATTATGCTGCCGGATATTGATGGTTTTCGACTTTGCCAAAAAATTCGGGAAAAGTTTTACTTCCCTATTATTATGCTTACCGCCAAAATTGAGGATAGCGACAAGATTATGGGGCTTACGATTGGTGCGGATGATTATATAACGAAACCGTTTAATCCTTTAGAGGTTGTGGCAAGAGTAAAGACGCAATTAAGGCGTTATCAGAGCTATAACAGTCCTAATTTGAGCCAATCCGAAGAAAAAGACGAGTATGACATCAGAGGTCTACTGATAAACAGAGTCAGCCACAAGTGCTACTTGTATGGCAAAGAAATAGCCTTGACTCCGTTGGAGTTTTCTATTCTGTGGTATCTGTGCGAACATCAGGGTAAAGTTGTCGCCTCGGAGGAATTATTTGAAGCCGTGTGGAAAGAAAAGTATCTTCGCAACAGTAACAATACGGTAATGGCGCACATTGGGCGGCTTCGGGAAAAATTGAATGAACCTTCAAAAAATCCGAAGTTCATTAAAACTGTTTGGGGGGTAGGGTATGAAATTGAATAAAAAAGAAAAAAACTATCTGCTCTCTACCTTGTTCAAAGGGTATGTAATTCAATGTGCGATTTGCTCTGTGCTTATTTTTGGCGGTACTTTTCTTTTAGGAATTATGGCAGAGGAAATTCTCCGCAAGTATGTTTTGTATTATTACTTGTATTACAGAACAGTATATCTTTATATAGTGGCTGTAATCGTGTGGGGTGGCTGTATTATATACATGACATACCTACTTTTGAAAAAAGTAGTCGCCTATGTGTACGAGGTACAGGCTGCGACAGGAAAAATGTTCGATCAGAATGTCAGTTACATTGAAATGTCCCCGGAGTTGAGTGAAATCGCCGCTAACATCAATCAGTTAAAACAAGAGGCTGAAAGTAATGCAAGGCTTGCAAAAGAAAATGAGCAGCGAAAAAATGACCTGATTATGTATCTTGCACACGATTTGAAAACACCGCTTTCTTCTGTAATCGGGTATCTTACTTTACTGCGTGATGAGTCGCAAATCTCAAAGGAACTTCGAGAAAAGTACCTTTCAATCACTCTTGGTAAGGCAGAACGGTTAGAGGATCTGATTAACGAGTTTTTCGAGATAACACGATTCAATATATACGATATTACATTACAATACACGAAAATCAATTTAACTCGCCTGCTGGAGCAACTTGTATATGAATTTAAGCCTATGCTCAAATCAAAGAATTTGCAATGTAATCTTTGTGTTGATGATGATATAATGCTTCGATGTGACGCAGACAAAATTCAGCGTGTTTTTGATAACCTTTTGAGAAATGCGGTTATCTACAGTTTTGAAAATACGGATATCACGATCAGCGCACAATGTCAGGAAGATACGGTCAGCATTATTTTTTGTAACCACGGCGATACTCTGCCGGAAGAAAAGTTAAACAGGATTTTCGAGCAGTTTTATCGGCTTGACGCAGCGAGAAGTACAAGCAGTGGAGGAGCTGGATTAGGTTTGGCGATTGCAAAGCAGATTGTTGAACTACACAATGGTACAATCGTTGCAGAGAGCCAAGAGGATCAAAACAAGTTTTCAATTACTTTGCCGTTGGCGTAGGAAAATTGTAAGAATTTGCATAGAAAAAAAGAGGAATATCTTACGAGCAATCAAGAAAATACGGGCTTCTGTTTTGGTACAATAAAAGTATCAAGATAGAGGCTCGTATTTTTTGTGATACAGCATAAGGAGGAATGATGAAGTTGCTAAGAAAACAAATGCTGCTATGTTCTATTTTGTTTCTTGTATTTACGCTATCTGCCTGCTCTGCAATTGGGCAGACAGACGAAAACCGAAAATGGCATATTTAATACAGCGGTAGAATTAGAAGAAAAAATCACTGCCGGGCAAATTATTGGAACTGTGAACGGCAAAGAATTGAAATCTCCGGTGGATGGTACAATTACCTCTATTGCCCCATCCAATGAAAGCGTACCGAGTAATTATCCCGTAGCGATAGTGCATTATACAGGATTTGCCCTCAATGTAGAGGCAGATAATTTTTTGAGTACCTTACCGGAGTATGCAGAGTTGAAAGCAAAATTTCAAGTATATGATGGTGTAGGACCAACCGATATGATTGCCGTGGTGTCGCCTGCCGCAGATGAAAATGCGTTTACGGGAATCGTGCCGCAAGAGGGCATTCTGCAATGCTTGATCAGTCAAACAGTCGATGTGAAATCGGGGCAAAGTGCAACGGTAGTCATAACGGCGACAACGAGAAATGATGTCCTTATATTGCCGCTGTCGGTAATAGCGGGTAGACAAGGGACGGGATTGGTTACTGTAATTACTCCGAATGGAGAAAGAGTGGAAACAAAAGTGACATTGGGTGTGACAGACGGAGCCAATATAGAAATACTGTCCGGCTTAGAGGAGGGCGATGTAGTTTCTGCTACTCCGCCAAACCTTGATCCGAGGGGGATTTGATAAAATGAAAGGAATTTCCGAAAAGACTTTAATCAAAATAAAGGATTTGAAAGCAAGCGTCAAATTGAATAATGGCGATATGCTGACAACAGTAACCAACGCTAATATGGAATTGCAACGAGGGCGCAGTTATGCCATTGTCGGAAAGTCCGGCTCAGGCAAAACAAGCCTTATATCCATTATTGGCTTGTTAAATCGGGAATATGAGGGCGAGTACCTTTATGATGGTATATCTATTTCTGCTTTGAAAGACCGTGATCTGTCTATACTGCGAGCCAATAATATCGGATTTGTATTTCAGAACTACTCTCTGATTAAGCACTTGCGGGTATGGGAAAATATCGAATTACCCCTACTCTATGCCAAAAAGTCGTTTACCGCCAAACAGCGTCACGAGATAATTACAGGCTTGCTAAAAAGTGTCGGCTTAGAAAGCAAGGAAAATGATTACCCAATCAATTTGTCCGGCGGTGAACAACAAAGAGTTGCAATCGCAAGGGCGCTTGCAGTATCTCCGGAAGCCATTTTATGTGATGAGCCTACGGGAGCGTTGGATAAAAAGACGGGAACGCAGATTATGGAACTGTTGCACAGCGTCGTAAAAGAAAATGGAATTATGCTGCTGTTGGTTACGCACGATCCTGATATTGCAGATACCTGTGATACGATTTTTGAAATGGATGGAGGGAGGATAACTTGTGCTAAAAATGATACTTAAAGACCTTCGTCTGTCTCCACTTAGAAGTATTCTGACAAGTGTTTCAATGCTTGTAGGCATTATCGCAATGCTTGGATCGGTATTAGTTGGTACGCTTGGACGGGAGTATTTGATTTCCGTAAACGCACAGGTATATGGCTGGTCACCTACTTACTCATTCGTGATAACGGAATCCGATTTTCACGATAGAAATAAAATGGAACAATTATTCCAGAGATTTGAAGCCATTGATGATGTAGCCGCTGTTACTTTTTCTATGGGAGAAGATATTCGATTTGCACCAATGAAAGATTTAACGCCAATACCGCCGAATGATGTTTACCAAAACCTGATGGCTTTTGATTTAGTTTGCACCACGGAGGCATATAGTCAAGTCTATAATCTTCCAATGACATCCGGTAGATGGTTAGAGTCTTCGAGTGAGGGCGGATCGCTTGAAGTGGTCATAAACAAAGAAGCTAAAAACTATTTTAATGATTCGCCCTATGCTGCAGGAAATGTAAAAAGCACACTTTCGTTAACCCCATTCACCAGCAATGTGGCAAGTACAAAATGCAAATGTGTATTGGCATCCCACAACAGGACTGACAATCGAACAGATACATTCTGCCCTTGGCGACATTTTGACTGATACCATTGGCGGTTACTGGGAAAGTGCTGGGCGGAGTGATATTGGAGATACCTATGATTCGGTATTGTCCATACTGCAATTAGGGCTTTTGGTTACTTCGCTTTTGTTGCTGTTTGTTTCCGTATTAGGGCAGATCAATATCGGACTATCTTCATTGGAACAGCGCACACATGAGTTGCTGATCCGCAGAGCGATAGGTGCTTCACGAACAAATATTGTGGCATTGGTTTTAGGCTCACAGTTGATTTTATCAATATTCGTTTGCTTTGCAGCTATTTTGATTTCGCTGATTTTGGTGCATTGTATTGGAGCGTTGCTCCCTGTGGATTCCCCGGTGGGAACACCGAGTTATCCAATCAGCGTTGCTGTTGTTGCAGTTGCTGTGTCTGTGCTTACAGCATTATTGGGCGGATTATTACCAGCATTGAAAGCAGCAAAATTAGAGCCTGCATTGGCTCTTAGATAATAAAACTCAATTCAAGGAGGAAACAAAATGAAACGAACAATCTCAAAATCCGAAAGACCGTACAGACTGTTATTGTGTGTTATGATTTCTTTGCTGGTGATTATGCTGGCAGGCTGCTCCACTTCTTCGGACTCCGACACAAACACAAGAGGTTTCACGGACTTTGCTACCATTGAAGAAGAATACCTAACGACCATTGAGAGTTTGAATTGGCCGGAGGGC